>FWPV01002147.1_pt1 | contig 33856 bp, 44 predicted proteins | sample 2228371 | NCBI WGS metagenome assembly FWPV01 (sample SAMEA103939776, study PRJEB20133) | metagenome
GAGAAGGGGTTACGGTTTGCGATTCGGGAAGGAGGCCGGACGGTGGGTGCCGGAACAGTGACCGAAATCTTGGAGTGAAGGGGGAGCGACGGGCAGAGGAGGTTGCAAAGTCCAGCCAGCGGGAAGCGGCAACATGAAAAGGGAGCGAGCAACGGAGCTCAGAGGAAGATAAAATGGAAAAAATCAGAATCAGACTTCAGTCGTTTGACCATCGGCTTCTGGACCAGTCGGTGAAGGATATCGTGACTAAAGCCAAGCGGACCGGAGCGCGGATTTCGGGGCCAATCCCGCTCCCGACCAAGATCCATCGGTATTGCGTCCTCCGTTCTCCCCACGTGGATAAGAGATCTCGGGAACATTTTGAGATGCGAATCCACAAGAGGTTGATTGATATCAGTGAATACAATAACGAAACCATCGAGGAGCTCCAGAAGCTCGACCTGCCAGCTGGAATCGATGTCGAAATCCAGGCTTTCGGCACAGGAGGAGAATAGCCATGGTCGAGGGGCTGATTGGCAAGAAAATCGGCATGACCCAGACCTTTGACCAGGACGGAAATGTTTTGCCCGTCACGGTCATCAAGGCCGGTCCGTGTACCGTTGTCCAGAAGAAAACCAGGGAAAAAGATGGCTATTCCGCTATCCAGCTCGGCCTGGTCGAGGAGAAGCCGCTCAAGAAGCCAAATAAACCCATTTCAGGCCACTTCAAGAAATCAGGCCTTGCTCCAGTCCGAGTATTGAGGGAATTCCGCTCGAGCGGCCAGACAGAAATCAAAGAAGGGGACCAAGTATTTGTTGACATCTTTCAGGTGGGGGAGAAAGTTCATGTTACCGGAACCTCCAAGGGGAAGGGCTTTCAAGGAGTCGTTAAACGATGGGGGTTCCGCGGTGGCAGAGCCAGTCATGGTTCAATGTTTCATCGAGCCCCTGGCTCCATCGGTGCATCGTCTTTTCCCTCCCGCGTGACCAAAGGGAAAAAGATGGGCGGCCACATGGGCCAGGACAGGGTGACAGTCAGGAACCTAACCGTGGTTGGGACAGACAAAGAAAATAACCTCCTTCTTATAAAGGGAGCCATTCCTGGGCCACAAGGGGGTTATGTGCTTATCTGGAAAAAGGATTTCAAGGAATGAAGATGACCAAAGCTCAAGTTCTCACCTTTGATGGACGGGTAGCGGGTGAGGTCGAACTTCCGGAAAAAATCTTTCACTACCCGGTGAGAGAACATCTCCTCTACGAATCTGTGGTCCAGTATCGGGCTAACCAGAGGCGGGGGACGGCCTCCACAAAAACACGAGGAGAAGTGAGCGGGTCCAACCGCAAACCGTGGAGGCAAAAAGGCACCGGCCGTGCCAGAGCGGGAAGCATCCGGAGTCCTTTGTGGCGAAAGGGAGGAACAGTCTTCGGCCCCAGGCCTCGAGACTACAGTTTCCAGATTCCAAAGCAGGCCAGAAAAAACGCGCTCAAAGCGGCCCTCTCATTGCGCCGGACCGAGAACCGCCTCATCATCCTCGAGTCCCTTGATTTGAAGGGACCGAAGACGAAAGAGGCGGCCAATTTTCTCAAAACGATGAACTTGAATTCTGCCCTCATTGTCGATAAGAACGAAAATAAAAACTTATTTCTTGCCGTACGAAATCTGCCGCGAGTTAAAGCCATCGACCCGGCTGAGATTTCGGCTTACGATGTGCTCGGACACGAGTGGCTTGTTCTAACCCAGCGAGCCTTAACGGCATTGAGGGAGAGAGTGGGATCATGAAGCAACCTTATCAGATCATCCTCCGACCGATTATTACTGAGAAGAGCACTTTGCTTAAGGATAAAAACAGAGAAGTCTGTTTTGAAGTGGCGCGAGGAGCTAACAAAGCAGAAATCAAGAAGGCGGTAGAGCAATTGTTCAAGGTCAAGGTTGAAAGCGTCCGAACTCAGAATAGAGGCGGGAAGTGGCGGCGAGTCGGTCGGAATGAAGGAAAAACAAAAAATTGGAAAAAGGCCTACGTTAAGCTCAAGCAAGGCGAGAAAATGATTGAATACTTCGAGGCTGTGTAAAAATGGGAATTAAAACCTACGAACCGAGAACGCCGGGCTTGCGTCACCGGACAGGGTTGACCTACGAGGAACTGACCAAGGATGCCCCCTACAAGCCCCTCCTTGAATATCTTCCTGCCTCTGGAGGAAGGGATTCGCGGGGCCATTTGGCCACGCGCCATCGAGGAGGTGGGCATAAGCGCATGTACCGAATTATCGATTTTAAGAGAGATAAGCTTGACATTCCGGGTGTGATTGAGACCATCGAATACGACCCCAACCGCTCCGCCTTCATCTCACTGGTTAAGTACGCGGACGGCGAGCGGCGATACATCCTCACTCCCTTGAACGTCAAAGTCGGCCAGACGGTCATCTCTTCCGATTCCCAAGTGGACATCGTGCCTGGTAACGCGATGCCGCTCCGCCACATCCCCTTGGGGACAATCATCCACAATATCGAGCTTAAAAAGAATAAAGGCGGACAGATTGCCAAATCCGCTGGCAGCGGAGCCCAGATCCTGGCCAAGGAAGGGGACTATGCCCAGGTCCGCCTTCCTTCCTCAGAAATCCGCAAAATCCATCTCGATTGTCGGGCTACTATCGGCCAGGTGAGCAACCTCGACCACCAGAACATCTCGATTGGCAAGGCTGGCCGAAGCCGATGGTTAGGCCGAAGGCCGCATGTTCGAGGAACAGCTATGAACCCCATTGACCATCCTCATGGTGGGGGCGAAGGAAGGTCCAAAGGTGGCCGCCATCCAGTAAGCCCGGAAGGCATCCCAACAAAGGGTTATAAGACAAGGAAAAACAAACGAACCCAGGCTTTCATTGTCCGGAGAAGGAGTAAGTGAGCATGAGCAGGTCGCTCAAGAAAGGCCCTTTTGTCGACCCTCACCTGAAAGAAAAAGTTTTAGCCGCCCGGTCGCTCAAAGAGAGGCGGGTCATTAAAACGTGGTCTCGCCGCTCGACGATCACTCCAGAGATGGTCGGGTTGACGATTGCCGTCCATAACGGACGGAAGTTCATTCCCGTGTTTATTACTGAGAATATGGTGGGGCATAAGCTGGGAGAATTTTCCCCTACTCGAACCTTCAAGGGGCATACCTCCAAGACGGCCAAAGCCATAAAGATAGGCAAGTAAGATGAAAGAGAGTCCATTTGTTTCCCGAGCCATAGCCAGATATGTTAGGATTTCTCCCCAGAAGGCTCGGCTGGTGGCTGACCTTATTCGGGACCGGTATGTGGGTGAGGCGTTGACCATTCTCCGTTTTTCTGAGAAGAAGAAAGCCAGCCTGATCATCGAGAAAGTCCTCCGTTCGGCGATTGCCAACGCCCAGCAGAAATCTCCTCAAGTAGATGTCGATGACCTTTACATATCCCGCATTTTTGTCAATCAGGGTCCGCAGATGAAAAGAATCCGGCCGGCGCCGATGGGCAGGGCTTACCGAATTCTTAAGAGGACCAGCCATGTCTATATTTATTTAGAAGAGAAAAAAGGGAGATAAGACCGTGGGGCAGAAGACGCATCCGCTAGGTTTTCGCTTGGGCTTTAATAAAACCTGGTCTTCACGTTGGTTCTCCAGGAGCGCCGATTACAGCCGGATGATCCATGAAGACCTCAAAATGAAAAAAGAAATCAAGACCAAATATGCTCATGCGGGCATTGCCGAAGTGGTGATTGAACGAGTTGGCCCCAAGGTCCGAGTGATTATCTTCACGGCTAGGCCGGGTATCATCATCGGGCGAGGAGGCAAGGAGATCGAAAGCCTCAAGAATTTCCTGGAGGGAATTGCGAATCGGGAAGTCTACGTGGATATTCGTGAGATCGATAAGCCAGAGCTCAATGCTCTTTTGGTTGCCGAAAGCATCGCCGTTCAGTTGGAGAAAAGAATTGCTTACCGGAGAGCCATGAGGAAAGCGGTCGAATCCGCTCTCCGGATGGGCGCCAAAGGCATCAAGGTGATGTGTTCGGGACGTCTGGGTGGGGTAGAGATTGCCCGCTCCGAATGGTACCTCAAGGGGAGGCTCCCCCTCCAGACTCTGCGGGCGGATATTGACTATGCTTTCACCCAAGCCTTTACCACTTATGGCCAGATCGGGATCAAGGTTTGGATTTATCGCGGCGACGTGGACAAGCCTAAGATGACATCCCAAACGGCTGAAGTCGAGGAGATTTGACCATGTTGATGCCGAAAAAGGTCAAGTACAGGAAGAGCCAGCGCGGCCGGATGAAGGGAAAAGCTACTAGAGGGGCTACGCTTTCGTTCGGAGAATATGGTCTTCAAGCCCTGGAACCCTGCTGGTTGACGGCACGGCAGCTGGAGGCAGGTCGGATCACAATCACCCGTTTCATGAAAAGACGAGGCAAGCTCTGGGTCAGAGCTTTTCCTTGGAAACCCGTCACCAAGAAGCCGACTGAAGTCCGGATGGGAAAGGGAAAGGGCGACCCAGAGTTCTGGGTTGATGTCATCCGACCAGGCCGCATCATCTACGAGCTTGAAGGGGTGCCTGAGAAAGTCGCTCGGGAGGCAATCCGACTGGCAGCCCACAAGTTGCCCATTAAAACGAGGTTCATTTCGAGAGAAAGTCGAGAATTGAGATGAAAGCTCGAGAACTGAGAGAAATGTCTGAGGAAGAACTCAGAAACAAGGAGCGGGACCTTATTGACCAGCTCTTCAAGCTCCGGTTTCAACACGAACTGGGGCAGCTGGAGAATGCGTCTAAGCTGAGGAATGTCCGCCGGGACATTGCCCGGATCAAGACCGTGCTTAGAGAGAAAAGCCGGGGGAAGGATTAGAAATGGATGCCAAGCCGCAAAAAAGAAAAACAACGAAGGTTGGTGTGGTGGTCAGTAAAAAGATGAAGAAAACGGTCACGGTTCTCGTGGAGCGGCAGCTCCGCCATCCCCTTTACAAAAAAATCATCCGCCGAAGGAAGAAATTTCTTGCTCATGATGAATACGAGAAATGCAAACCCGGAGACGTCGTTCGGATAGTCGAGACGAGACCGATCAGCCGCCGGAAAAGATGGCGGGTCTCTGAAATCCTCGGCCTTTCCACGGTCGCAGTGGAGACGGATACAGGAGAAATAAAAGAATGATCCAGATGCGAACGATGCTCAAGGTGGCCGACAATTCTGGCGCCAGGATGATCATGTGCATCACACCCCAGGGAGGAGGAGTTGGCCGGCTGGCCACCCTCGGGGATATCATTTCGGCCACGGTCAAAGAGGCCGACCCGGAGAGCAAAATTCCCAAGGGCAAGGTGGTCCGGGCGGTCGTGGTTCGAACCCGCAAGGAAGTCCGGCGAAAAGATGGTTCCTACATCCGCTTTGACGACAATGCGGCGGTGATCATCGACCGGGCGGGCGAGCCGGTGGGAACAAGAGTCTTCGGGCCGGTGGGCAGAGAGCTGCGCGAGAAGAAATTCATGAAAATTGTTTCTCTGGCGCCGGAGGTTTTGTGATGCTGAAATCCGCGCTCAAGAAAGGTGATATCGTCATCGTCAAAAAGGGAAAAGACAGGGGAAAGACGGGAAAAATCCTCAAGGTGATTCCAGAGAAGAACCGGGTCATCGTTGAAAAAGTCAATTTTGTCAAGGAGTTTATTCGTCCCGACCGGACTCGCAATATCCAGGGAGGAATTATGGAAAAAGAAGCGCCCCTGTCCATGGCCAACGTCATGATCTACTGCTCGGAATGCGAGCAGGGGGTCCGGATTAAAAAGAAGACCCTGGAGGACGGAACAAGGATTCGAGTTTGCCATAAGTGCGAGTTGAGCCTGGAGAAACAGAGGTAGTAAGGAGATGAGCCGTCTATACGAAAAATACAAAAACGAGATCATCCCCGAACTCCAGAAAGAGCTCGGGATTTCTAACCGGATGGCTGTTCCCCGGTTAGAAAAGATTGTCGTCAATGTTGGGGCGGGGGATGCAATCCAGAACATCAAGCTCCTGGACATGGCCCGGACAGAGCTCAGCTTGATCACCGGTCAATGGCCGGTCATCGGTCGAGCCCGGAAATCAATCTCCGCCTTCAAGCTTCGTAAGGGGCAAGCGATTGCCTGCTATGTGACTTTGCGCAGCCGTCGAATGTATGAGTTCTTCGACCGGCTGGTCAACATTGTCTTGCCCCGCGTCCGAGATTTCAAGGGCGTTTCACCCCGTTCTTTCGACGGCCGGGGCAACTACACACTGGGACTCCGGGACCAGCTGGTTTTTCCCGAAGTCGATTATACGAAGGTCGAAAGGCCGCGCGGAATGAACATCACGATTGTCACTTCGGCCAAGAACGACCGAGAAGCACTAGCTTTGCTCAAGAAATTGGGTATGCCTTTTCGGGAGGCGTGAAGGAAAAAAGGAAGGAGAACGTGTCGAGAATATCTTCAATGGCCAAGTACTTGCGTGAGCCCAAGTTCGCCGTCCGGAAAAAAAGACGCTGTCGGATTTGCGGAAGGCCGAGGGGCTATTACCGGAAATTTGATATGTGTCGACTCTGTCTTCGTGAGCTGGCGCTGAAAGGCGAAATTCCTGGGCTCATCAAGTCATCTTGGTGAGGCCTGAGAAAGGAAAGGACCGATGAGCCAAACGGACCCTATTGCCGATATGCTGACGAGAGTTCGCAACGCAGCGAGCGTGAAAAAAAGAGAAGTCACCATCCCTTCTTCGACGCTCAAGGTCGAGATTGCCAAGATCCTAAAGGAGGAAGGATACATCCGCAATTTCAAGGTTGTGGATGACAACAAGCAGGGGCTCTTGACTATCGTCTTGAAATACACCGAGGATGGCGAGAGCGTTATTTCCGGCTTACGCCGGGTTAGCCGGCCGGGTTGTCGCCTTTTCTGCACCAGGGATTCGATCCCCAAAGTTCTGGACGGGCTGGGGATTGCCATTATTTCCACCTCCAAGGGTGTGATGACTGGAAAAAAGTGCGAGGAGGAAGGCGTCGGAGGAGAAATTCTGTGCTACATTTGGTAAACAGGAACCGAAACTAAGGAGAGGCCGAAGATGTCGAGAGTGGGGAAGAAACCGATTGAAGTTCCGGACAGCATCAAGGTTACCATTGGAGCGGACAAAGTGGAGTTTGAATCTCCGCAAGGAAAACTCGAATCGCCCCTCTTTCCCGGGATTACAGCTCGAATGGAGGACCGAAAGCTTATTTTTACCCGGGCCGACGATAGCCAGGAGGTGCGAACTTTCCATGGCTTGGCTCGGAGCCTGGCCCAGAACGCAATCACTGGACTCACTTCGGGATTCACCAAGGAGCTCGAAATCGTCGGCGTCGGATACCGGGCTAAGGTGGATAAGGACACCCTAGAGCTAAGCCTCGGGTATTCGAAGCCAGTCGTTTATAAAATTCCTCCTGGAATCCAAGTTCATGTGGAAAAAGCGACGCTGATCACCGTTAGGGGCATCGATAAACAAAAGGTTGGACAAGTTGCGGAGGAAATCAAGAGTTTCCGCCGTCCCGACCCTTACAAGCTAAAGGGCATCCGCTATGTCGGGGAAAGGTTGATCAAGAAGGAGCGGAAAGCGGGGGTGAGCGGTGCATAAAGATAAATCCGAACTGAAGAAGAAAATTAAGGCAAGGATCCGAAAGCGCATTCGCGCTAAGGTGAAGGGAACAGCCAGCCGACCGAGAGTCTTTATCTTCAAGAGCAACCGATATGTGTACGCTCAGGCGTTCAATGATGAAACCGGCACCGTGATTGCTGCCGCTTGTACCCTGGAAAAAGGGTTCAGGGGAAAAAACAAGAACACCAAAAATAAAGATGCCTGCGCTGCTCTGGGAAAGATTTTGGCCGAGCGCCTAAAAGAAAAAAGGGTCGAAAAAATTGTCTTTGATCGGGGCGTTTACCCGTATCATGGTCGGGTCAGAGCATTGGCCGAGACGTTGAGGAAGGAGGGCTTGGTGTTTTAGCCCTGGCAGGCATGGTGGAGGAAGGAGGAGCATCTGTGGAAGAGCAAAACCCGAAAGAAGGACTCGTCGAAGAAACTCAGGAGCAAGAGTTTAAGGACCAGGTAATTTCTATTCGTCGGGTGACCAAAGTAGTCAAGGGAGGCAAAAACCTGAGCTTTTCTGCGCTGGCAGCAGTGGGCAATGAAAAAGGGTTAGTCGGAGTGGGAAAGGGGAAGGCAAGAGAAGTACCTCAGGCCATAGCTAAGGCTGTCGAGAACGCAAAAAAGCACCTCATCCAGGTCCCTCTTTCGGGGACGACCATCCCCCACCTTGTCCGAGGCGAGGATGGCGCTGGAACGGTGATCCTCAGACCAGCGGCTCCTGGCACGGGCGTTATCGCCGGCGGTGCGGTGCGAGTGATTGTCGAGCTTGCCGGGATTAAGGACATCCTTACCAAGTCTATCCGCAGCAACAACCCCTTCAACGTCGCCAACGCCACGTTGAAAGCTCTGCAAAAGCTGCGTAGCCCCCAGGAGATTAGCCAGAGGAGGGGAAGAACAGAGGAATCCATATGGCAGTGAAAAAAAGCAAGGCGGCAAAAACAGAACACATCCGGGAAATAGAAATCACTCTCGTCCGCAGCCTGATTGGGTGTTCACCGGCTCAGCGTGAGGCTGCCAAAGGACTGGGGCTGAGAAAGCTCCATTCCCGGGTGGTGCGTCCGGACAGGCCGGAGATTCGAGGGTTGATCAAGAAAATTTCTCATTTGGTCAAGGTGGAGGCAAGGGAGAGAAAATGAACCTGAGCAACTTACGACCTGCCCCAGGGGCAAGGAGGGATAACCGCCGCCCGGGAAGAGGACCGGGATCAGGAAAAGGAAAGACGGCTGGCCGGGGTCACAAAGGCCAGAAGTCGATTGCCGGGTATTCCCGAAAAAAGGGCTTCGAGGGCGGTCAGATGCCTATCCATCGTCGCCTCCCCAAAAGAGGCTTCACCAATATTTTTGGCGAGGAATTCACAATCATTAATCTTGACCAATTGAACAAGATTGCCACTGCCGAAGTTGGGCCCAAAGATTATCATGAGGCAGGACTGATCAAGAAAGAGACAGAAGCGGTTAAGATCCTTGGACGGGGAGAGCTCACCTCATCGAAGAAAATATACGCCCACAGGTTTTCTCAATCGGCCAAGGAGAAAATTGAGAAAGCAGGTGGCGAAGCTATCGTCATCGGAAGTTAACATGCTGCAAAGTATCCGCAACATCTTCAGCATTCCTGAACTCAGGAGAAGGGTCATCTTCACGTTATTGCTCCTGGCGGTTTACCGCATCGGAGCGCAAATCCCCAACCCAGGAATCAGTGCCGAGGCCCTGGCAGAGTTTTGGCAGGCCCAGAAAGGAACCATCTTCGGTTTTATCGACCTATTTTCCGGTCGAAACATGTCGCGCATGACCATTTTTGCCCTGGGAATTATGCCTTATATCAGTGCTTCGATCATCCTCCAGTTGCTCACCGTGGTCTGGCCGTATCTCGAAAGGCTATCCAAAGAAGGGGAACTGGGCCGAAAGAAAATCACCCAGTACACCCGCTACGGCACCCTCGTTATTTGTTTGATCCAGGCGGCGGGAATCAGCTTTTTCCTGGAGAGCTTGCGCAGCCCGGGAGGAGCGAAGATTGTCCCAAGCCCCGGCTGGGGCTTCCGATTCCTGACTGTTTTGACCTTGACGACGGGCACTGTCTTCATCATGTGGCTGGGAGAACAGATTTCCGAGCGGGGAATCGGCAACGGAATTTCGTTGATTATCTTCGCTGGCATCGTCGTTGATTTCCCGCGAGGCCTTTACAGTGTTGTCTCCGGGTTGAGGACAGGCAACATGGATCCTTTGCGCTTGATATTCCTTGTCGTCCTAATGTTGTCTGTGCTCGCCATTATCGTCTTTGTCGAGAGAGGACAGCGCCGGATTCCCGTCTCCTACGCCAAACGAGTCATCGGGCGGAGGGTTTATGGCGGGCAGAGCACCCACCTTCCGCTTCGAGTTAACACGGGCGGAGTCATCCCCATCATCTTTGCCGCTTCCATTATCACCATTCCCCAGACTATTGCCCAAATGTCCAATATTCCTTTTCTCCAGTCGATTGCTCAACAGTTCAACATCGGGATGCCTCTCTATAACCTGTTTTATATCGCGGCCATCATCTTTTTTACCTATTTTTATGTATCCATCGTTTTCAATCCTGTTGATGTCGCCGATAATTTGAGAAAATACGGCGGTTTTATCCCCGGAATCAGGCCGGGCAAGAACACGTCGGACTTTATCGATACGACACTCTCTCGAATTACGCTGATTGGGGCGATTTACCTGGCAGCCATTGCCATCCTCCCCGAGTTCTTAATTACCGGAATCAAGGTTCAGACACTCCCGTTTATCGGCGATTTTCTGGAAGCCAATTTGCCCCGCTGGTTCACTCAGGGTTTAAACGTTGACTTCTATTTTGGAGGAACTTCCATCCTGATTGTCGTTGGCGTGGCTATGGATACTCTCCAGCAGATTGAAGCTCAGTTGGTCATGCGACATTATGATGGTTTCATGAGAAGGACTCGCATTCGAGGGAGAAGAGGATGAGGATTATTCTTTTCGGCCCGCCCGGAAGCGGCAAGGGGACTCAGGCAGAATTGGTCGAAAAGACCTACGGATTTCCAAAAATTTCAACTGGGGACCTGCTCCGCCAGGCTGTCCGGGATCGTACACCTCTTGGCCAAAAAGCTGAGAAGACCCTGGGCCAGGGTAAACTGGTGAGCGATGAGATTGTTGAGGAGATGGTCCGGGAAAGGATTAAGGACCCGGATTGCCAGCGCGGGTATGTCCTCGACGGGTTTCCAAGGACCGTTGCCCAGGCCAAAAGCCTGGATAGAATGGATGGAAGGCGAAAGGAGATTGTCATCGAGATTGATATCGAGGTCGATACTCTTATCAAACGCCTTCTCAAGCGGAGAATTTGCTCCCGGTGCGGAGCGATTTATAACCTGGAGCTTCAGCCGCCTCGAATCGAGGGACAATGCGACCTCTGCGGTGGGCCGGTTGTCGAGAGAGTCGATGACCGTCCGGATATCATCCGCGAGCGGCTGAGAGTTTACCGGGACCAGACCGAAAAGGTAAAAGATTTCTATCTAAGGAGAGGCGTCTTTAAGAAGGTGGACGGCACGGGGACCGTGGAGGAAGTTTTCAGCCAGATCAAACGTCTTCTTGACGCTGAACTGGCGCAGGGGGAAGAGGCGAAAACGCAGAGATGATTATCTATAAAAGCGAGGCGGAGATTGAGCTTATGCGCCAAAGCAGCCAGATTGTAGCCCGCATCCTGACCGAGCTCGAGGCGATGGTCAAACCCGGAGTCAGAACCAAAGAGCTAGATGAGTATGCCGAAGCAAGGACGCTCGAGCTTGGGGCTCAGCCTGCTTTCAAAGGCTACCGTGGCTACCCTGCTTCTCTGTGCACTTCCGTCAATGAGGAGATTATTCACGGGATTCCCTCTTCACGGACATTGATCGAAGGAGACATCCTCAGTCTTGATTTTGGAGTGTTTTTCGAGGGCTTTTATGGAGACGCGGCGATCACTGTTCCTGTTGGTCAAGTCAGTCCTTTGGCCTTGAAGCTTATGGCCACAGCGGAGGGGGCCTTCTACCACGGCCTGGATCAAATGAAAGTCGGTCACCGTTTGTCTGATATTTCCCACGCCATCCAGAGTTACGTCGAATTCCAGGGGTTTTCCGTCATTCGGTCGTTTGTTGGGCACGGCATCGGCCATTCCTTGCATGAGGAACCCCAAGTGCCCAATTTTGGCCCCCCGGGCCGGGGCCCGAGGCTTCGCCAAGGGCTGACCTTAGCTATCGAACCCATGATCGCGGCCGGAGACTGGCATGAAGAACTCCTCGAGGATGGCTGGACGGCTGTAACCAAGGACCGGAGCCTGGCTGCCCATTTTGAGCACACTGTCGCCCTGACCGCCCAGGGTGTCGAAATCCTGACCTTGCGCGAGAAAGAGAAGACTCAGTCCTTGGCTCGTGAGGTAAACCGGTATGCCTAAGCAGGATGTTTTTGAAGCGGAAGGGGTAGTTATTGAAACCCTTCCCAATGCCATGTTCAGAGTGGAGCTGGCCAACAAGCATCGGATTCTGGCTCATATTTCGGGCAAAATGCGCAAGCATTTTATCCGGATCCTGCCGGGCGACCGGGTTCTGGTTGAGCTTTCCCCTTATGACCTGACCAAAGGGCGGATCACTTACCGCTTCAAATAGAGGATAGACCCATGAAAGTAAGAGCTTCGGTAAAAAAGATTTGCCGGAACTGCAAGATTGTCCGGCGCAAAGGAACCCTCCGGGTAATTTGTTCAAACCCGAGGCATAAACAAAGACAAGGCTGAAGAGGGAAATATGGCAAGAATTGCAGGTATCACGCTTCCACCGGAAAAAAGAATTGAGATTGGGTTAACTTATATCTATGGCATTGGCCGGTCCAAATCCAACAAGATTCTCCAAGAAGCTAAAATTGACAAAAACAAAAAGGTCAAGAACCTGACCGAGGATGAGGTCAACAAGATCCGTCAGATTATCGAGAAAAGGGAAAAAATCGAAGGCGACCTCCGCAAAGAAGTAAGCCTGAACATCAAGCGACTGATCGACATTGGCTGTTACCGGGGCCTGCGCCATAAAAGAAAACTGCCCGTTCGAGGGCAGCGGACAAGAACCAACGCCCGGACGAGGAAGGGACCGCGCGGTCATACGATAAAAAAGACAAAGTCGTCAGCCAGCTAATTGGAGAAGAGGGACTCAATGGCGAAACCGAAAACAAAGAAGAAGAAAATAAGAAAAGATGTGGGTTTCGGGGTAGCCCATATCCAAGCGACATTTAACAACACCATTATCACTGTCACCGATCACGATGGTAACACCATTTGTTGGGCCAGCTCGGGCACGGCGGGGTTCAAGGGGGCTCGCAAGGGCACTCCGTTTGCGGCTCAATTGGCGGCCAAAGAAGTGGCCACAAAAGCCAGAGACCTGGGCGTCAAGTATGTTGATGTTCGGATCTCCGGACCCGGTGCCGGCCGGGAATCTGCCATTCGGGCCCTCCAGGCCGCTGGCCTGGAGATCAAGTCCATTCGAGATGTGACGCCTATCCCTCATAACGGTTGCCGCGTGCCCCGGCGGAGAAGGGTTTGACGAAATGAATAACGCAAGGAGAAATTGAGATGGCCAGATACGGAGAAGCGGTTTGCCGGCAGTGTCGAGTTGAAAGAACGAAGCTGTTCCTCAAGGGCGATAAGTGTCTGTCCGAGAAATGCCCGGTCGAGCGTCGGGCCTATGCTCCCGGGCAACACGGCCGGACCCGGAAAAGAATCCTTGGCTACGGAATTCAGCTCCGGGAAAAGCAGAAACTTAAAAGATATTATGGCATGACCGAGCGCCAGTTCCGGCTGTTCTTCAAGCGTGCCGAAATGAAGAAGGGGATCACGGGTGAGAACCTGCTGACGATGCTGGAGAGACGGCTGGATAACGTGGTTTATCTCATGGGATTAGCGAACTCGAGACGGCACGGCCGCCAGCTGATCAGCCACGCCCATTTCTTGGTCAACGACCGGAAGGTGAACATCCCCTCCTATCTGGTAAAAGAGGGGGATGTGATATCTTTACGGCCTCGGTCAGCGCAGCGGGCTTCCCTCAAGGAGCTGACAGAAAAAAACAGAAACAAGACAGTTCCGGGCTGGATCCAAATGGATTGGGACAAGCTGCAGGGAAAAATTGTCTCTCTACCGACGCGCCAGGACATCACCCTCCCGGTCGAAGAACATTATATCGTCGAGCTATATTCGAAATAAGTGCTTCTGAGCCCAAAAGCTCAGAGAAGGAGAAAGGATGGAAGCGAAATTTCAAAGACCAAAATTTTTGGAATGTGATTACGATACCTTGACCGATAGGTACGGACGGTTTTGGGCCCAACCTTTTGAGCGGGGCTATGGCGTCACCATCGGAAATGCTCTGCGCCGGATTCTCCTTTCCTCCATCCCGGGAGCTGCCATCACCGCAGTTCGCATCCAAGGAGTCCTCCATGAATTTTCGACCATCCCGGGTGTCGTCGAGGACGTCACCGACATTCTTCTCAATTTAAAAAGCATTCCGCTCAAGCTCCGCGGTGACCAGATGAAAAAGATGACGCTCAAAATAGAAGGCCCGAGAGAGGCGATGGCCTCGGATATTGTCCACGACAGTGATATTGAAATCCTCGATAAAGACATTCATATTGCATCCCTGGACAGGGATGGAAAACTTGACATGGAGATGATTGTCCGAAACAACCGGGGTTACATCACGGCTGACCAGAACTCGGAAGAAGATTTAAGCCTCGATTACATCCCTCTCGATTCCTCGCATTCCCCGATTAAGAAAGTGAATTATCGAGTCGAGCAAGCGCGGGTGGGAAAACGGGTCGATTATGAAAACCTCACCTTGGAAATATGGACGACCGGCGCCATCTCTCCTCCCGAGGCTCTTTCCCAGGCGGCCAAGATTCTTCGTGACCACCTGGCTATTTTCCTGAACATCGTGGATGAACCACTGGAGAGAGAGCCCCTCATTTCCAAAAAGGAGATTCCCTTCCTCTCCCAGCTGGATGTGCTGCTCAAACCTATTGAGCATCTCGAGCTCTCGGTCCGGTCTTCGAATTGCCTCAAATCCGCAGGCATTGAGCGGATCTACGAGCTTGTCCAGAAGACAGAGGAGGAGCTGCTGAGAACAAAGAATTTTGGCCGCAAGTCGCTGGCCGAAATCAAGGACACCCTTGCCAACCTTAACTTGGGGCTGAACCTTGACCTCCATCCGAAGCTGCTGGAGAGGATTCGGAGTGAAATCCAGGAGCAAAAGAAAAGAAAGGAGCCCAATGAATGAGGCACCGAATCAGAGGCAGGAAACTCAGGCGTCCAACTGCTCACCGGATGGCCATGCTACGCAACCTGGTCACTTCTTTTTTAGAAAAAGAAAGAGTTCGAACGACGCTGGCCAAGGCTAAGGAAGCACGACCCTTAGCCGAAAAGATGATAACCCTGGCCAAGAAAGGTACGCTGGCGGCTCGACGCCGAGCCTTAGCGTTTGTCAGGAAAGAGTCCGTGGTGACCAAGCTTTTTGATGAGCTTGGACCGCGGTTTGCAGAAAGGCCAGGCGGCTATTCCCGAATCGTTAAACTAGGACCCCGCTCTGGCGACGGCGCCATAATGGCCATGCTCGAGCTCATCGGGTCAGAATACAAGAAAAAAGAGAAAAAGAAGAAAAAAGAGAAGGGAGCCAAGAAAACTTAGTCGAGGCTGAGAGAGCAAGGGGTTAGTTTCGGGGAACCACCACCACTTTCTGGCCAGGATAGATTGTCGCCTCCGATGAAAGTCCGTTGAGGATGAGAAATTCATCCAGGCTCATCGAGAATTTCCGTGCAATCCCGAATAGGGTGTCCCCCGGCTGGACAACATAAGTTTCCTTTTTGCCGGCAGCGACGGATCCAGGCTGGTCTGTTTGAGCGGCTGAGACCCGGAAACTCCGTCCGGGTATCTTCAACCTCTGGCCAGGACGGATGATGTTTACGTTTCGAAGGCCATTGGCTCGAACGATGGCCGAGATAGTGGTCCGGTATTTTTTCGCGATTATGGAGAGAGTTTCTCCGCTCCGAACATAGTGCCAAAAGTACTCCGCCTCGGGGGGGATCCAGCGCGGCGTATTGTTTATCGCCAGGAGCGCCTTTTCTCCATAACCGGGGGGAACGCGGAGCTCGTAGGTATAGGCCGGTGTCGAATCAAACCTCAGCTCAGGATTGAGGAATGTCAATTCGGCGGCGTCAATTCCCAGAGAAGCTGCCAAAGCAGAGAGCTTGAAGGGATGGTTAACGGTGATGGTTTCAAACTGGAGAGGTGGATAAGGCTCTGGCAAGCTGAAGCCATACTTGTCAGGATTTTGGATAATAAGGACAGCTGCAATGAACCGCGGCACGAAGCGAGCTGTTTCATAAGGAAGTTGACGATAAAGGTCCCAGAAATTGTCGAGATAGTTGATGCGCTGACTCTGGATGACATTTTGGACTCGGATTTCGCCGCAATTATAAGCAGCCAGGGCTGTTGTCCAATCGCCAAAAAAGGAATGGAGCTCGGCCAGATAGCGGACAGCAGCCCGGGTAGATTTCAAGAAGTCCATCCTCTCATCCACCCAGCGGTCACGCTTCAGCCCGAAGCGGTAGCCGGTCGAGCTGATGAACTGCCACAGCCCGAGCGCCCTGGCCTTGGAGAGCGCTTTGACCTTGAACCAGCTTTCGATTAGGGGAAGCCAGCAAAGCTCATCGGGCAGTCCCTCTTTTCTTAGTTCTTGGAGAATGATCTCTCGGTAAAACCCCGACCTCATATAGGCTTCTTCGAAGAATTTCCTTTCCTTTGTCTGAAAGCTCAAGATCTCCGCGTTAACATCCTTGTTCTCGACAAGGGGAATCGTTTTATGATTGTCGCCGATGACGACCAGGCGAGAGGCATAGATTTGCTGAATCTTCTGAGCAATCAATAGCCGCAGGTCGTTTTTCTCTTGGAGGAGAGGAGAGTCAGGGGGCAACTGAGCCCTGGCGATAAGGCTATAGGCTTCATCCAGGGTTTGAAGGGCTGCGTCCTGGTCTCCCCGCTCCCATATCGCCAGTGCATCCTGGTATAAGCTCAGCGCTTCTTCCAGTAAGGAGGCACCTTCTCTATCTAGAATGGCCTCCTTTTCTTGTTCTTGACGCAGGGTTTCCTCTTTTATTTCTTTGGCCAGTTGTTCACTGAGCGGGGGAAAGCTGGAGGGTATTTCGGACACCACTTGAGGCTTATTTTCGGCCGGACTTGCGGGCTGGGCGACTTCTTCAGCCGGAGGCGAAGGGAGGACAGGTGGCGCAATTTTTGGCGATTTTTTTGATGAGCATGACCAGACGAAAATGATTGCTGCCCCAAGCAAAAATAATGTTCCTCTTTTTTGTCTCCACATTTCCTCGAGCGCTTTTTATAGCATGATCAGGGTCTGAAGGTCAACCTTTTTCAAGCATTTTTGGGTTTCCTCCGCCCTTTGATGACTGAGTCCAGGCGCTTCAGATGAGTAGTGGGCTCTGTTCAAGCTGACTTTTGGTGCCATTTCCAGGCTGTTTCGATGATGAAGGGAAGAGAGGAGTGCTCAGCCCGCCATCCGAGAATCTGTTCGGCCTTTTCTTTTGAAGCCAGAAGGATGGGCACATCTCCCTGCCGAGGAGGTCGGTTTTGATAGCTGACTTTGAGTCCCGTTACCGCTTCCACCGCGCGGATGACCTCGAGGACGGAATGCCCTTGGTTTGTGCCAAGGTTAAAGACATCGCTTGCATCCGTTTGAATGAGTTGCCTCAAAGCAAGGACATGAGCCTTAGCCAGGTCGGTCACATGGATGTAGTCTCTAATCGCCGTCCCGTCGGGAGTGGGAAGATTTGTTCCATAAACAAAAAAAGCCTTTTTCTTTCCGAGGAGGAAAAGGAGGATGTTGGGGATAAGATGCGTCTCTGGTTCATGCATTTCCCCTAAGCAGCCGTCCGGGTCAGCTCCGGCTGCGTTAAAATAACGAAGAGAAATAAACTTTAGACCGTAGGCCCGGTCGCAATCCTGGAGAATCTTTTCGACGAATAGCTTGGAGTGGCCGTAAGGGTTAAAAGGATTCAAGGAGTGAGTTTCCGGAATCGGAATTTCCTCGGGCACCCCATAAACAGCAGCGCTCGAAGAAAAAATGACTTTCTTCACCTTTGCCTCGAGCATGACCTCGATGAGATTCAGACTGGAAAGAAGGTTGTGCTTGTAATATTTATGCGGGTCGAGATAGGATTCACCAACCTGGATGAGGGAAGCAAAATGAAGGACAGCGTCAAAGCGGTGACGTCGGAAGACAGCTCGAATGGAGTCTTTGTCCAGCAAGTCTGCCTGGCAGAATTCGCCCCCGACAAGGAGCTCCTTTTTGCCCGTCGAGAGATTGTCCAGAACAACGACAGAGAAACCGTTGGCCAGGAGTTCCTTAGTTGTATGAGACCCGATGTAACCGGCTCCACCGCAGACAAGGACCTTCATTTTTTCTTCCGGGCAAGAATCTGCCGGGCTATCTCCAAGCCCCCGGTTTTCGTCTCGAAGGCGTTGTCCAGCTGGAGCTCGTAGAGCTTTTTGAGAATTTTTCCCATTTCTGGTCCGGGGAGCATTCCCATCTTGATGAGGTCGCGGCCCATGATGAGCGGCCGGATACTTTCGCGGCTGACTCTGAGTTCCTCGAATTTTCGGAGGGACCAGCAGGCCTGCCGGTCAAGCTGCCGGACCATTTTTTCTTTCCGACCAGCTCGATCCGCTGCATCCAGATAGACGAGGAGCTCAATCTCCCCCAATGTTTGTGCTGCCAGCCGGTTAAAGGCTTTCTTGGTGACAGCCTGCTTATTCTGCCACAATTCCGAGAGCCGATGGTGAGTCCGGATGAGAAGCGGGACGATTTTTCGCAGCGGATAGCCATTCCAGGAGAAAATCCGGAAGCGAGCAAACATTTTTTTGGCAATTTTCTCGCTGACGAGGTCATGGCCGTTATTGGTAATCACCATCCGGCCTTTCTTGTATTCCCATTGGGCTGTGGCCGGTTTGCCGACGTCATGATACAGGGCCGCCAGAAGAAGGCAGAGTTTTTTGGGCGGAGAGAGGTTGAGAGAATCGGCCAGGGATTTGGCCTGGTCAACTGTGAGTTTAGTATGATGCCAGACTGTATGATGGCCAAACTTGTCCTTTTCCGGATGGAAGAGCGAGTCCTGGATTGAAAGAGTCAAACGGTAAAGCTCGGGGAAAAGCTGACGGAGAGCACCCAAGCGGAAAAGCTCTTCCAACCCCACGGAAGGACGGGGAGAGAGGAGCAGAATCTTGAACAGCTCATCGTTGATTCTCTCGACACTCAAACCGCCGAGGTCGATTTCTCGGGCGATTTCATAGATGGTGGGGTCGATTGAAAACTTGAGAACAGAAGCAAACCGTGCTGCCCGGAGGACTCGCAGCGGGTCTTCAGGGAAGGCTTGCGGGCTGGTCAAGCGAAGGCGTCGTGCCCGAATATCCTCGAGACCGCCGAAAGGGTCGATGAGAGCTCCATCCCGGAGACGGATAGCCATGCTATTACACCTAAAATCGCGCCTCTCCAGGTCTTTCTCGAGAGGAAGCTCAGGGTCGGCGGAGATAACGAAATCTTTGTGGCTTCGCGAGGGAGCTTCTCTCTGGCGAGGGATATCCAGACGAGGCAGGGCGATGTCGTAGGTTTTACCGTCAATCGTAAACTTGATGATCCCGAAGCTCTTCCCGACGAGGTCAAGTTTGCCGTAAGGACTCAGGACGCGGACCATGTCGTCCAGGCTTCGATGGACAACCAGAATATCCACCTCCTCGGATGGAATTCCCCTGATTAGGTCTCGAACGTAGCCCCCCACAGCGTAGACGTCGTTTCTAAAAAGGCGGACGAATAGCCGGCGAGCAGGGAATTGCGGTTGGTATCGGCTTTCTTTTTTCACTGGATTGCTTATTTTATCACATCCTCTGCTTTTTTCTCATCGAGGACCACACGGAGGCCCGTGTATTCAGGAGGAGGGGAGACCGTCGGGGTTCGGGGATCATTAGCCGTAACGGCGCTCGGCCCAATGGCCTTTCCCTCGCCCTTTTCTCCCTCAGCCCACTCAGCCGCATTCCCTCCGAGGCCAAAAACGAGAGGCTCTGAAGAAGAGAAACTTTTGTCCACGGGAACAAGAAGCGGGGCTACTCCCCCAAGTTCCCGGGCCGCTTCGAGAAGGAGTTTTGCCTCGTCCGGGGTGGGCGTATATCCAGCCCAAAAATCGAGAATGTTTTCATTCCTTCCAGCCATTTTGACCAGCTTTTCGGCTTCTCCGACCCGGGGAAGGCGAAACCCTTGGCCTGTTTTTTGGCTTAGCCAATGGACGTACTCCTTTGCTTTCTCAAAGCTCATCCCTGTCGCCGGGAAGTTTTCCGTTCCTGGTTCATACACATAACTCGGGTCAAAGGAGGCCCATTGAGCCCGAGTGACCTCGAATCGCCCAACCTTCAACCCCTCGATTTCGACTGTCTCTGGTATTAATAGGCCATCGCGATTAAGTCCAAAATGTGAACCGACTTTCTGCACAGCTTTCATTTTGAGGGCGATATCGAGAGGGGAATCCTTTTTTAAAGCTTCAAGAGAAGGCTTGGCGGATTCAAAGAAATAGCGATCAAACCAGGCCAGCTCTTCCTCCATTTTTCGTTGCTGATGAGTGAGTTTGCGGAGTCCATGGGGTTCGCCGGGGAAAATGATGAACCGCACCGGCGCCTGACCAAGCTGCTGGAGAGCCCGGTAGTATTCCCAGCCCTGGCCGTAAGGAACATTGGTATCTTCTGTCCCGTGGAAGATAATGGTCGGGACTTTCATCTCCTTGAGGTGGAACAGGGGCGATTTTTGGATGTAGTGCTCTAGCTCATCCCACGGAGCGCCCTTGAAATAATAATTATCGAAGCTCACCCCGAAGGCACATGTGCCATAATCAGAGATCCAGTTGACATCGGCCGCTCCTACGCCCGCGACTTTGAATCTCTTCGTCCAGGTTGTCAGCCCCATGCTTAAAATTCCTCCGTTTGACCAGCCCATTGTGGCCAGCCGCTCGGGGTCGACCAGCCCTTTGTCTACCAGCCAGTCAATGCCGCTCAGGATGTCAGGAATCTCAAGCTCGTAGTAGCGACCTTTGATAGACTCAGCGAATTTCTGACCATAGCCTCCCGACCCGTGATAGTTGGGCATCAAGACAAAAGCTCCTTTCTGGGCCATCAGGTTCGGATAATAGGCATAGGATTCAACAAAGACGTCCATGTCGACCCCGGTCGGGCCGCCATGGATCATGACGACGAGGGGATAGCGACGTCCTGGCTGGTAATCGTGGGGATAATAGAGGAGCCCTTCAATTTCTTCATTCAGGGCTCCTGTCCACCGCACCACTTCTGTCCTGGCCATCGTTTTCTTTTCCAGATGGGTGTTGAGATTGGTGATTTTTCGAAGAGGAATGAGCATGTTGTCCGTCAAGCTGGCGGCGTACCATTGGGTCGGGAGAGAAGCTGTTGAATGGGCATAAACGGCCCGGTTCCCTTTGTTCTGGAGGGCAAGACCGTAGACATAAGGAAGGTGTTTTCCTTCGATATCCTTGTAAGAATAAGAATTGCCCTTTTTGTAATATCGACGCCACTTCGGCCGGGCGCCATTGGCTAAGGAAGTAATAAAACCATCCTCCCGAACTTGAAACCCGAGATAGAAGAGACCCCATTCCCAGTCGAGCGGGATTTCCCAGTGTTTCCTTGTCTCCAGGTCAAAATAATAAAGAAACTCTGCTCCCGGACCGTCGTGGACCGGGTCGCTGGTCCGGGTGACGCTGAAGTAGAATCCTTTTTCATCAGCCGCCCAGTAAAAGCGCGAGGGCTTGAATGCAGGGTCAGGGAAGATCTCGGTCGCTGTGCCCTCCCGGCACTCAATCAAGAAAAAGCGCGGCTTAATTTTCTTATCGACTTCATAGCGAACGCTCTGGTTATTGCGGGTGATGACCCATTTTTTATGAGGCGAAAGGGCGAAAGACGTGATCTGGTCCGTGTTCAGCGTGAAGCGAGTTGTTTTTTTCTCGCTGAGACGATAGCTAAAAAGACGCTGGGGGGGCATGTGCTCCTGGTCCTCGGCGACGATCGAAGTGTCCTTCTTTTCTTTGGCCTTTTTCTCCTGCCAGGTCATCTCCTCTCGGGCAAGAAAAAGGATTTCGTCGTCATCCACCCAGTCGAAGGCAATGACGCCAAAAGTGAGGTCGGTCGCTTTCCATGGTTCCCCGCCTCGCCGGTCCAAAATCCAGATTTGAGCTCCCTGGGACTCTTCCTTTGCTTCTTCTTTCTCTTTGCGAGTGCTGAGGAAAGCAATCCATTTTCCAGACGGAGACCAGCGCGGGCTGGAATCATTGGCTGAACTTCTGGTCAAATCAATCGTCTCCCCATCCTCGGTGAGCGAGCTGAGACAGAGGCGTCTTATGCGGCCATCTTTTTCTTTATCTGGCGTTGTCTTTACCCAGACCACCCAGTTTCCGTCCGGAGCGACATCGAACTCAGACGCAGTTTCCTGGAGAATGACATCCTCGACTTTCCAGGGTAGAGCTGTTTTTTCCTTGGCAAGGAGTGTCACGAAGCTGACCAAAATTAAAGAGGTGATGATGACCCAAATTTTTCTTCTCATCTTGCCTTCCTCCTTTTTTGCATCTGCGATGATAAAATTTTAATTCTCTATTATAAAGACAGTCCGTTTTTTTTCAAACCATTTCCCCTTGTTCTTTCCCTCCTCTTCAGGTATTCTTTATCATTCTGAAAGGATGAACATGCGCCGCTCGATTCTCTTGATGGTCCCCCTATTTGTTTTTTCCTTATGGCCTCTGTTTTCAGATGGAAGCAAGAAGAAGCTGACCATCAGCCTGGACAGAAGGGAAATCCGCGACCTGAGCAGCCAGGGGCTTGGGCTCGTTTTTTTTCTGAAGGTCGCCAATCTGACAAGTTCTCCCTATTATCTTGAGCAGGTGGATTACCGGATGGTCATTCATGAAAAAGACTACTTCAGCTTGAAGACTACCCTGGAAGAGCCCATCAGAATCCCCGCTGCCGCTGAGACTTCTATTTCGCTTCCTGTAAAAATCACCTATTCTTTTCTTTATGAGACGGTGCCTGGTGTCGAGCAAGCGCAGCGGATAACCTCTTATATCACAGGCCTGATGATGTTTTCGGATGGCCGAAGAGTGAAAGAGAAAATTCCTTTCGCCTATGCGGCCGAATTCCCGGTTTTCCGCGACCTGGGCATTGGAATCCTTCCTCTCCAGGTTAAGTCCCTTAGCCTGGGAGGAGCAGAGGTCGTTTTTGTCTTCGTCTGGAAAAACCCGAATAGCTTTGACCTGGAGGTGAAGACCTCTCTTTATCAGCTCAAGCTCGGAGGGAAAATAGTCTCTGAGGCTCAAATCAGCTCTGGGGAAAGAATTGAGAGCCGAAGCGAAAAAAAGGTTTCCATTCCTCTCATCCTCGATTTCTTTGAACTGGGGAAAGAGCTGCAGGCCATCCTCGAACAGCCAGCTGTTGAATGCGAGTTCACCATGGGGGTTGAGGCCAGCACAGTCTGGGCTCCTGTAAAGCTCGAACTTTCGAAGAGGGAAATCGTCGCCGTCGAAAAGAAGAACGATGGTCTCCGTCATCATCCCAACCCATAACCGGGCTTTCTTTCTTCAAGAAGCGATTTCTTCTGTCCTTGCACAGGATGCTTTCTGCCGGCCAAATTCCCCTGTCGAGTTCGAAGTTCTGGTCATCGACGACGGCTCGACCGATGCCACGAGCGAGGTCGTTCGGGCTTTTGGTGAAAGCGTAACCTATCATTATATGTCTCACCGCGGCGTTAGCGCCGCCCGAAACACTGGACTTCGTCTGGCGCGCGGAGAGTACATCGCCTTTCTGGATTCTGATGACCTGTGGCAGAAAGAGAAAGTATCTGTCCAGTTGAGTTTTTTCAAGGCCTTCCCAGAAGCAAAGGTATGTTATACCGAAGAAATCTGGCTAAGAAACGGAAGGCGGCTGAATCCTCGATTAAAGCACCGCAAGTATACCGGCTGGATTTTTGATAAAGTCCTTCCGCTTTGTCTTTTGAGCCTTTCCTCTTGCCTTTTTCGGCGCCAGGTTTTCGAGACCGTTGGCTTCTTTGATGAAAATTTTCCTGTCTGCGAAGACTATGAATTCGGCATCCGGCTGACCTGGCGGTTTCCCGTTCACCTGATCCCGAGGCCGTTGACCATCAAGCGGGGCGGGCACGCCGACCAGCTCTCGCGGCGATACTGGGGAATGGACAGGTTCAGGGTCCAGGCCCTGGAGAAGGCCCTGACCCTCCCCCTTCGGCCAGAGCAAAGAAGCCAGGTTGAAGCTGAAATTGTAAGGAAAAGCTGGGTACTCGTCAGGGGCTTTGAGAAGAGGGGAAATGAGGCTGAAGCCGAAAAGTATCGTGCTAAAATCCGCGCCTACAGCTCTTGACTGTATTTTAAATCATCATAAATTAATCAAAGCTCTAGGGCTCGAAATTGGCCACAGTTTTTCTCAAAACCAATAGTGGATACCGAGGGAGATTTGATAACCGCTGAGGTCGAACTTATCAAAGCCCTGAAAATTTTCTAGCGTTCCCTTGCCAAAGTTGTACTTGAATTCAGCTTCAAAGGCAAGCCGCCGAGCAAAGGGAAACAGAATTCCGGCAAAAGCTTGATAGCCGACGCTGAAACGCGATTCGTCCCGGGCATCGACGAGCTTGATTTTATAAACAGGGACATCGCCTATATCCGGGTCCTCGTAAACCCATTCATCGGTGAAATCAATCATGTCGCCCTGCATCCGAACGTTCCAGATGTAAAGCGAAAGCCCTCCACCCACATAGGGGATCAGTCCACTCTGGCGACCTAAAGGAGTAAACTTGACCGCCATCTGGATGGGCGTGATGGAAACGTTGAAGACATGGTTAATGAGGAATTCTCCTTCATAATCACTCGGGAAAGCGAAATCGCCTTCGGCGAATTCGTAGCCGACATAATCCCGGTAACTACCAACCTTGTTTTGGTTATATCCTTCAATCCCCAGGCAGAGGCTGACCTCGCGAGTCAGGAAACGCTCGTAGACAAAACCCAGGGTCGTATTTTGATAATTGGATTTGGTGAAGGTCATCTGGTCGAACTCTGTCTTCCACAGCTCGCTGTTGGCCCGGGGGATGAAATATCCCGCTCGCACTGAGATGGCATCTGAAAACGCCAGGGCGGGAAAGAGGAGGACTAAAAAACTTACTATTCCTATCGTTTTTCTCATACTTTTTCTCCTTCCATGAAAATATAAGCAATTTTTGTGCCAGCTTCAGCCCAAAGCTCAGGCCAAAATGGTCAGGCCCGCTTGTGTCTAAAAATGGTCACCTGTCACCTTTTTTGACTTTTCTCGGCGACCTTTTTATAGTCAAAAATAAGGAAGAAAGCAAGAAAAAACAGCCAGTTTGACTTCCCGAGAGCTGGCCGTTACCATTGAGGTCGATGAAGACAGAAACCATTCAGATTGACCCGGCCAGAGTGGAGGTTGAGAAAATCCATCTAATTGCTCGGGTCATCCGCCAGGCGGGGGTGATTGCTTACCCGACCGATACTTTCTACGGACTTGGAGCGAACTCCTTCTCAGAGAAGGCTGTGGGTCGGATATTTAAGATCAAGAAAAGGCCGGTGGAACGGGCCCTGCCGGTCATTGTCGCTGATATGGAAATGGCCAGGGCGCTTGTCCTTGCCCCGCCCCCCGTTTTCGAAGAGCTGGCCTCTTTGTTCTGGCCAGGGCCTCTAACTCTCATCCTTAAAGCGGCAGCCAGCTTACCCGATAACCTGGTCGGCCCGAGAAAAACCATCGGGATTCGGATTCCAGCTGTCCCCTGGCTCAGGGAGCTAGTTCGGGAAGCCTCGTGCCCTTTGGTCGCCACCAGCGCCAACATTTCGGGTCAAAGGGAAATCGCCTCGGCGGCAGAAGTCGTCCGTCTTTTCAAGGGAAAAGTGGAATGTATTGTCGACGGCGGAGACCGGCCAGCCCGACTGGCTTCGACTGTCCTGGATTTGACTTCAGGAAAACCCCGCCTTGTCCGCGAGGGGGCTCTTCCTCTGGAGAAGCTGAAAAAATACCTGACCGACTGATTATTTCACCCTGGCCCCGGTGGGTACTTCGCGGTCGAAAAAAGGGATGATGGCTTTGCCACCGACCTCAGCTGCCAGGAGCATGGCCTGGGATTCAATCCCCCTGATCACAGCCGGCTTCAGGTTGACGATGACGACGAGCTTTTTGCCGATGAGCTCTTCGGGGCTATAAGTGTCGGCAACGCCAGCAACCATAATCCTTTTTTCCAGCCCGATATCCACTTCGATTTTCAGAAGCTTATCGGTGCCTGGCACGCGCTCAGCGTGCAGAATTTCGCCCACTCGAAGGTCCATCCTCTTGAATTCATCGAAGCTGATGACATCCATTTTTTCCTCCTTCTTGGCCGGGGTCTCCTCCTCTTTCAGGAATTCTTCCAGAGTGACCCGGGGGAAAAGCGGCTTGATTCCTTTTTGAATCTTAAGCCCGGGCCTGAGACCATCAAACCGGAAATCGGCGAACCGCGTTTCCTCGAGTGACTCTTTTCCGCCCAGCATCTCCCATATTTTCCGGCTGGACTCGGGGAGGACAGGGTAGAGAAGATAGGCCACGGCACGAATGGCAGCTGTCGTCTGATAGAGAATCCTGGCCAGCCGAGGCCGGTTGCCTTCCTCTCCTGCCAGCTTCCAGGGTTCGTTTTCAGCCAGGTACTTGTTGGTGGCATTGATATAAGCCCAGATTTCTTCAAGAGCTCGGCTGATGGCATAGTCGGCAAAAAGTTTAGATACTTTTTGTCGAAGGGATTCGAAGCCCTCTCGCACTTTCCTGTCTTTTTCTTCCTCCTCTCCTCCCTGTTCAATCACGCCACCGAGGTATCCTGCGATCATCGTTAGCGTGCGGTGGACCAGGTTCCCAAAATCGTTGGCCAGGTCGGAATTCACCCGGTGGAGGAAGCCCTCATGGGAGAAGTTTCCATCCAGCCCAACCGGGATCTCCCGGAGAAGAAAATAACGGAGGGGGTCAGAGCCGAAGGTATTCAGGATGATATGGGGGTCGAGGACGTTGCCTTTGGACTTGGACATTTTGGCTTCGTCCTTGAGCCACCAGCCATGGCCGAAGACTGTTTTGGGGAGAGAAAACCCCGCGGCCATAAGAAAAGCAGGCCAGAAAATGGCGTGAAAGCGAAGGATGTCCTTGCCGATGAGATGGATGGTGGCCGGCCAGAACTTTTCGAACTTGGGGAGGTCCCAGTCGTAGCCTATTCCCGTGAGATAATTATGGAGGGCATCGAACCAGACGTAGATGGTGTGCTTGGGGTCATCAGGGACAGGGATACCCCACTTTACGGTCGTTCGCGTTATGCTTAGGTCTCTAAGTCCCTGGCGAACAAAGCTGACGACCTCGTTCATCCGGGCGGCGGGCCGGACGAAATCCGGATTTTTGTCATAGAAATCGAGCAGAGGTTGCTGGTAGCGCGAGAGGCGAAAGAAGTAGCACTCTTCAGCAACCAGGATGGCCTTTTTCCCGCAGTCTGGACAAGTCTTGGAGCCGTCGGGCTGGAGGGGGACCTCCTCGGCCAGAAAATTCTCGTCAGAGACGCAGTACCAACCCTGATAGATTCCCTTGTAGATGTCTCCCTTTTCTCTAAGCTTGAGGAAGATTTTTTGGACGCTGCGCTCGTGGAACGGCTCGGTGGTGCGGATAAAAAAGTCGTAAGAGATGTTCAAGGCCTGCCACAGGTTCTTGAACCGGCTGACCACCAAATCGGCCAACTCCCTTGGTTGAAGACCCTTTTCCTGGGCCGCTTTCTCGATTTTTTGTCCATGTTCGTCTGTTCCAGTCAGGAAGAAGACCTCCTTGCCGCAAAGGCGGTTGAATCGGGCCAGAGCGTCAGCAATGATGGTCGTATAGGCGTGGCCGATGTGCGGCACATCGTTGACGTAATAAATAGGCGTCGTAACGTAAAAAGTTGATTCAGACCTCTTTGACACTGGTGAGACCTCCTCGCATCAGCATCATCGCCTCAGCCCGGGTGGCGCTGTTGGTCCGGAAGGAGCCACGGACAGCCGATGTCACGGTCAGCGATTTGGGTTTCTTGGCTCCTCGCATCGACATGCACATGTGTTCAGCCTCGATCACCACCATCACACCGAGGGGCTTGAGGTGTTCTTCGAGGAGGTCGGCAATCTGCTTGGTCAAACGTTCCTGAACCTGAAGCCGGCGCGACAAGCAATCCACGACGCGGGCGATTTTTGACAGCCCGACAATCCTCCCTCCCCGTGGGATATAAGCCACATGGGCGACGCCGGCAAAGGGCAGAAGATGATGCTCGCACATGGAATATAACGGGATGTTCTTGATAAGAACCATCTCATCATGTCTTTCGCTATGGATGAGCCGGAGATGCCTGGCCGGATTCTCCCGAATCCCGCCCAGAATTTCCCGAAACATCCGGGCGACCCGGCGCGGCGTATCCTTGAGACCAGGCCTGGACGGGTCTTCTTCGACTCCCTCGAGCACGAGCCGAATTCCTTTTTCGATTTTCTTGAGGTCCATTAAACCCTCTTTTTTTCCCGGGTCGGCAACAGCCGCTTTTTCTTGGAGTACTCGACGAGCGCCATCCGGGTAATTGCCTTGACAGGGATTTTCTTTTTCCTGGCGGCCGCCACGCAATCCTCGAATTCCGGCTGGATGTTTACCACTTCACCGGCGAGAGTGGCCACCTTGATCCCGATGTCCTCACCCAGGACACGGACCCTTTCGATTTTCCTGGAGAGGACTCTTCTTTCGACTGGGAATATCCGGACGCCGATAGAGCTCGTTTCCTTGAAGAGCGACTCGACGAGACCATCTATTTTATCAGCATCGGCAAGGAGGGTCAATTTCGTCCCCGGCCGGCCTTTCTTCATGATGATGGGCGTCAGGTCAACATCCCGCGCTCCTGCTTCGAGGACCAATTCCGCGAAATGGGCTAGCAGTTGAGGGCTGGCGTCGTCGAGGTTGGTTTCGACCTGATACAGAACCCGCGAGGGGTTGTATTCCTTCTCCTCTCCGTAGAAGACTCTGAGCATATTGGGAAAATCCTCAAAATCTCTGGTGCCCGCACCATAGCCGATTTTTTCGTAAGTCATTTCGGGGAAGGGAACGAACTTTTCTGCCCAGTTGGCAATAATCGCTGCACCGGTCGGGGTTACTAACTCTTCTTCGGCCCAGGCTGAATAAACAGGAACCCTGGCCAGGATTTCGGCCACTGCCGGGGGAGGAACAGGGAGTCGGCCATGACTTGTTTTAACCCAGCCTCGTCCGACATTTAGAGGAGAAGAATAGGCATGGCCAATGTTTAATTCTTCAGCCAGGTAGCAGCATCCGAGGACATCCACGAGGGCGTCGTCAGCCGCAGCTTCGTGGAGATGAGCCTCTTCGAACGGATATCCGTGGACTTTGGCTTCAGCCGCAAAAAGAGTACGGAAGATAGCTAACGCCTTCTTTTTTACAGTTGGGGAAAAGGGACTTTTATCGATGATGGCGCTAACATCTTTCCAACGCCGGGCAAGAGGATGAGCCCTGGAGCGAAGCTTGACATCGACCTTGAGACCCCGCAAGCTTGCTCTCTTGGTTTCCTTGATTTCCACTTCAACCGGCAGATTGAGTTCAGCGATTTTTCTTTTGAACTGAGCTGCCGGCACACCGAGGTCCAGGAGTGCCCCAAGGACCATATCGCCGCTCAAGCCGGCGCTGGCGTCAAAATAAACAAATTTCATTGGCCTGCCTTTCTCTCAGCTATTTTCTTTGAGCGCCTCATCGATTGCCATAAGGACTTCTCCTGCTTTGCCGCGCAAGATGTAGTCTGCAGAGGCAGAGAGGGGCGTATAATCAGGGTTAATTTCCACAATCTTTGCTCCCGCCTCAGCAGCCACAAGGGGCAAAGAAGCGGCTGGATAGACGTAGGCTGATGTCCCAATGACGAACATCAATTCAGCCTTCGAGCTGGCGGCATAAGCTTTCTCCAGGATATCGCGGGGAAGGGCTTCCCCAAACCAGACAACATTCGGCCGGAGAAGACTCCCGCAGGTCGGACAGACGGGAGGAATGGTGGTCAGCGGGGATTCAAAATTGTCTCGAACCGTGCCCTCTTTCAAGCACCGAACCTGCCAGATGTTGCCGTGGAGCTCAAGGATGGATTTCGAGCCGGCGCGTCGATGCAGCCCATCCACGTTCTGGGTGATGAGAATGAACCCGGGAAACTCCCTTTCCCAGCGAGCCAAGACCAGATGGCCAGGGTTGGGTTCTCGCTCGGCGATGATTCTGCGCCGCCAGTCATACCATTCCCAGACGAGTTTTGGATTTCGTTCGAAAGCTTCGGGCGTGGCGAGTTCTTCGGCGCGGAATTGTTTCCAAAGGCCATTTTGACCTCGGAAAGTGGGGATTCCGGATTCAGCGGAGATGCCCGCTCCGGTAAGAACACTCAACTGCGGCTTCTGCCGGAGGAGCGTCACAATTTCTTTTAGCTCTTTATCTTGCATGGTCTGAAATTTTGCGTCCATTAGCATACCCCAAAGGGGATGGGGCTTCAAGAGGAACCCCGATTTCCAAGCAGCGGCAATTTTTGATTCAACTGAGTAAATGAAGCTGCTCCAGGCCCCAGCACCCCGGGGAGCCAGTCATTTTAATAAAACATAGGTGGAAATGTTTCCGCGGAGTGCTTTAAGCGCGGAAGCCAGCGGGCGGCTTGACTTGACCCATCATAAATTATATATGAAAGGTCTCATCCGGAGGTTGGAAGTGAGTTCGAACAACCGAAATCACCCCACGGCCGATATCGGGATCCTCGGCGGGACAGGGCTCTATCAAATCGAGGGCATCGAGGACATCGAAGAATGTTCGCTCGAGACGCCTTTTGGACGGCCTTCGGATGCCTATTTTATCGGTTATCTCGAGGGAAAAAAGGTCGCCTTCTTGAGTCGCCATGGCCGGGGCCATCGGTTGCTTCCCTCCGATATCAATTTCCGTGCGAATATCTTCGGATTCAAGATGCTGGGTGTCGAGCGCGTCATGTCGGTGAACTCTTGTGGTTCGCTCAAAGAAGAAATTCAGCCGCGGGATATTGTCATTTCGGACCAGTTCTTTGACCGAACCCGGCGCCCGAACACCTTTTTTGGCGGAGGTTTGGCCGCCCACATCAGCTTTGCCCAGCCGGTGTGTCCTGAGCTTGCCGAGAATCTCTATGCTGCGGGAAAGGAGCTTGGCCTGAGGGTTCATAGGGGAGGCACTTACCTTTGTATCGAAGGACCCGCATTTTCAACAAAAGCTGAATCCCGCGTCTATCGTCTCTGGGGCTGCGATGTCATCGGGATGACGAGCGCCACCGAGGCCAAGCTTTGCCGGGAAGCGGAAATCTGCTACGCGACCATGAACTTAGTCACCGACTACGATGTCTGGCATGAGGAGGAGGAGTCGGTCTCGGTGGAACTCATCCTCGAGAACCTGCGGTTGAACATCGAACATGCCAAGGCCATGATTAAGAAGACAGTGGCGGCTCTTCCTGCTTCAAGGGGGGAGAGATGCGCCTGCAGCCGGGCTCTTGAAAACTGCATCGTTACCCAGGAGGCTCTCATTCCGCCGGAAGTCAAGAAGAAGCTCCATCTTCTCATCGCAAAATATATTAAGGGGTAAGATCAGGCAACTCTGATGAGCCTTGTCATCGTCGGTTCGCTCGCTTTCGATACCGTTGAGACGCCTTTTGAAAGGCGGGAGAAGGTCGTCGGCGGTTCGGCCACGTATTGTGCTCTGGCGGCGAGCTTTTTCACCTCGCCAAAAATGGTCGGCGTTGTCGGCAAGGATTTTCCGGCAGAGATTATGCGGTTCTTCCGGTCGAAAAAGATTGATACCAGAGGCCTGGAAGTAAAGCCGGGCAAAACTTTTTTCTGGGAAGGCCGCTATGGCTATGACCCCAACCAGCGGGAAACAGTAAAGACAGAATTGAACGTTTTCCAGGATTTCAGGCCGAAGCTTCCGCCCTCTTACCGGAAGGCCGACATCGTCTTCCTGGCCAACATCGACCCCGACCTTCAAGAAGGAATCCTTTCTCAGGTGCAAGGCTCCTCCCTTGTGGCCATGGACACAATCAATTTCTGGATTGCTCATAAGCCAGACCCTCTCTGGCGAGTGATGAAGAAGGTCAACATCTTTTTCGCCAACGAAGAAGAAATCAAGATGCTGAGCCAGGAGACGAACCTCATCAAAGCCGGCCGGAAAGTACTCGCTCATGGCCCTCAGCTGGTTATCGTCAAAAAGGGCGAGCACGGGGCGCTCGTTTTAGGCCAGGATTTTGTCTTTGGCGTCCTTGCCCATCCCTGTGAGGATGTGGTTGACCCAACAGGAGCGGGCGATAGCTTTGCGGGCGGCTTCCTCGGCTATCTCGACAAGGTGGGGAAAATCTCGCCACCGCATATCCGACGGGCCGCGGTCTATGGAAGCGTCATGGCCTCTTTTACCATCGAGGATTTCAGCATTGAGAGGTTAAGAAAACTCAAGCCGGAGGAAATCGAAAAACGCTTCCGCCAATTCCGGCGACTAGTATCTTTCTAAGATTTCTTCATTCTCTCTGTTCAATCCAGACCGAGGACGCTCCGATACCCAACGATATCCAGGAAGCCGTGGCCGCTGACGTTGAAAGCAATCACTTTTGGCTCGCCGGCTTCCCTGCACCGGATGGCCTCTTCGATGGCGGCGCAGACGGAATAGGCAGATTCTGGAGCCGGGAGCCATCCCTCAGTCTCCACGAACAATTTGGCCATTTCAAAGACATGCTTTTCGTCGGCGGGGTAGGCAATGGTTTCGATATAACCTTTATTCCGGAGCAAACTGATTATTGGAGAACAACCATGGTAGCGCAATCCATCCGCTTTGATTGGCTCCATGTCGATCTTGTGTCCGAGCGTATACATTTTTAGCAATGGAGTTATCTCAGCGTAATCGGCAAAATCATATTTATACTGACCTTGCAAGTTGGGAGCCACTTCACTCTGGGCCGCGATAAACCGCACTTTTTTTCCCTTTTTGAGCACGTCTCCTATGAAGGGCAAGGCAAACCCACCGAAGTTAGAGCCACCACCGAGACAGGAGATGACGATGTCTGGATAGTCGTCAAAAATTTCGAATTGCTTTTGGGCCTCCAAACCGATGATTGTTTGATGCATGAGGACATGATTCAAGACCGAACCTAGACAGTAGGTCGCCTTGGGGTCATTTTGGGAATCCTCCAACCCCTCGGAAATGGCAATGCCTAGAGATCCCACATGTTCTGGGTTCTGTTCATATAAAGCTCTGCCGCACTCAGTCATGGGGCTGGGCGAAGCGTAAACTTTTGCCCCTAAGAGCTTCATAAATGACAAGCGGTCTTTTTTCCAATTATAGACACTGCGCACCCAAAACACAGTACATTTTAAGCCAGTTACGGCCGCAGCGTAGGAGAGGGCCGTTCCCCATTGCCCGGCTCCTGTTTCTGTTGTCACCCGCTCAAATCCCTGTTGTTTGGCATACCAGCACTGAGCCAGAGCAGTGTTAACCTTATGGCTGCCGGTGGGGCTGAAGAATTCGCTTTTATAATAGAGCCGGGCCGGGGTTTCGAGTTTTTTCTCCAAGTTTATGGCCCTAAAGAGGGGCCTTGGCCGGCCGGCTTTTCCGTACAGGTCTAAAATGCCACCGGGAATATCGATCCATCTCTCAGTCGAGAATTCCTGTTGAAGGCACTCGCCGACCATAAGATTGGGCAGGTTTTGCAGACGGGACGGTCCTTCTGGCGGGTCCTGCGGAGGCGGCAAAGGTTCTGGTAAATCAGGCAAAATGTTATACCATTGGGTCGGTATCTCATCGAACTTCAAGTTCACCATATTTTTCTTCGGTTTTTGGTGAGGGAATGAAGTTTGGGGCTTGTTTTTTATCATCTGGCGATTTTCTCCTTTGTTGCTCAGGAGGAATGGAGTTTATAACACAGGAAAAAATCAGGGTCAACCCAAATTTGCCGATAGGAAATTTATATAATCCGAAAATGCATGATATTCCAAGAAATTAGCATGACAAAGAGGCGCACCCGATGGGTGGCGTGGTTCGGGGGCCGACCTTACCCGAGACGCCAACCTTCACTCCCCTCCTGATTGGTCAGGAGGGGTAGGGATGGTTAATAGCTAA
>FWPV01001356.1_pt1 | contig 33854 bp, 22 predicted proteins | sample 2228371 | NCBI WGS metagenome assembly FWPV01 (sample SAMEA103939776, study PRJEB20133) | metagenome
TGACCATCAGCTATAACGGTCTAGTCAATGGCGATACGCAAGTGACAACTTTACCAAGCATCAGCACAACCGCAACACAAGGATCGAATGTGGGTACCTATCCCATTACGCTAAGTGGAGGAACCGATCCAAATTATGCGATTACGTTGGTCAATGGAACCTTGACAATTGGCCAAAAAGCTTTGACCATCACAGCAGATGATAAGCAGAAGATTTATGGCGAAGCAAATCCTCCATTAACCTTTAGCTACACTGGCCTGGTCAACGGTGATACGAAAGTGACTACTGAACCAAGCATCAGCACGACTGCAACACAAGGATCGAATGTGGGTACTTATCCAATCACGCTAAGTGGCGGATCAGATCTTAACTATGCGATCACCTTGGTCAATGGAACGTTGACCGTAAATCAGGCAATCTTGGTAATTACAGCAGACGCCAAGAGTAAGATTTTTGGAAATCCAGACCCTGAATTGACTTTCAAAGCAAGTGGATTTAAAAATTCTGATTCTGAAAATATGCTGACGGGGACGTTGGCCCGATCACCAGGAGAGAATGTGGGTAGCTACGAAATCAGTCTTGGTACCCTAAATGCGGGAGACAACTATCAGATTGAGTTTATAGGCAACGAGTTGGAGATTATTCCTGCCCGATTAGCGGAGATATTGACAGGTGGTGATATCACTACACCTTGGTCCATAAATCCTCTTCTACCAAATCAAGTAAATATCCTTACTCAGGATGGACAGATTATCAGTTATAATGTGACATGGGATATTTCAACCATCGATGTCCTGAAGAGGGGTACTTATACAGTCTTTGGAACAATTGATCTTCCGACTGGAATACTTAACCCATCGGGTCAAAAAGCTGTGATTCGGGTAGTAGTACTTCCAAAACCTGCTCCGTCGGATATCACTTTATCCAACGACAACTTTATACCAGATCCAAGTATATCCTTGCAAGAGATAGGTTTCTTTAGTGTAATTGATGCTTTCGACGATGTTTACACTGTTGAGTTGGTTCCAGGGACTTCAGATAACAACTATTTTGAAATCGATTCTAATATTCTGTATTGGAACAGCGAAGAAGAGGCTGCCGGAGTCATAACTTTCACAATTTTAGTTCGGGTCACAGACCGAGATGGAAATGTTTTTGAAAAGTCCTTCCTCATCACAAGAAACCGTAAGGCTATCGATGAAATAGAGGTATTCAATACTTTCTCACCCAATGATGACGGAATAAACGATACTTGGGGAATACCTGACCTTCAATATTTCCGAGGGGGAAGGGTTCAGGTATATGACAAGGATGGTAGAAGGGTATTCTACACAGAAAGTCCGTCGATTCGTTGGGATGGAAATTTTGAAGGGAATGCTCTGCCAACGGGCACCTACATTTGGGTGTTGGAATCCTTGGAAACAGGAGAGGTACGAAGCGGTACGCTGACACTGTTTAGAAAATGAAACACAGAGTTTTGAACACAGCGGGGGAAGTAATTCAGAATCCTCTCCCGATTTTTCCATAACCAATTGACTTAACTATGAATCGGTATAAATATCAAATCAACTTTGTAATACTTATTACTCTTTTGGGATTCGGTGGAAATTTGAATGCCCAGTCCCGGAAGTTTGTTTCCCAGTTTTCCCATTTTCAGAGCTACTTCAACCCGGCTTTGACGGGCTATGAGGGTAGCATGGTAAGAGGCTTTGTAAGAAATCAATGGGGGGGAATAGAGGGCGCTCCGAAGACCTACTTTCTATCGGCGGAGCTTGACTTTGGGGAACTGGCAGGAGAGGAGGATCCAGCACTTCTGGGCAAAAATGCGCTCTCGGTCAACCTTCTTCAGGACAATTTCGGGGCTTTCCGAGAGAATGAACTCACGGTTAACTATGCTGCACGGGTCAGACTGAGCCAAAGTCATAACCTGAGACTGGGCACAGGGGTGAGCTATCAGAGTATCCGCCTGGATGGCAATGCACTGACCACTGAGGAGGCCAATGATCCGATAATCGGGCAGTATATAGGCACATTCAGCAATGTGCATGTGATTGACTTCAATATCGGGCTGGCTTTGACGCATGCCAACTACTACGTGTCGTATGGTATCCACCGGGTAAATGGTGGGAATCTACAGGGAGGGGATGAATTTATGGATGGATATCCTGCCGAGCACCTGGTGCAGGCAGGGTTTCGTCAGTCATTAAGTGATCGATTGGCATTTACCAGCAATGCTTTTTACCGATCGAGAAGCAACCTACCCGACGTGCTGGAAGTGAACCTGAAGCTGTTGATGATGGACCGCTTCTGGATAGGATTAGGGCATCGGGTCAACTATGCGAACAGTGCACAAGTGGGCTTTTTGACCAATAAATTGAGGCTGGGATATGTGTATGAGTTTCCGATGATCGGGTCATACCTGCTTCCGGGCGGAATCCATGAGTTTACGGTGGCATTGAATCTGTTTCGGACCAATGAAAGACAGACCAGGGATCAGGTGATTGTGTGGTGATTAATTGAGATGTTGACTTTCGATTGAATTGCCTGCTTCCAGATTCTTGGAGCACTTTAAGACTTAAAGAGTCGAGGTATGCATTTAATTGTTTTGCCTGAGGCTTGTTGCCTATCGCTCTTCCCGATTTTTGATTCCAAAGTTCTCTTGGGCACTCAACCTTCGTTGAGATCTCTTTTTTTTCACCATCAATGGTGATTCTCATAAAGATAAATGGGGTTTCATTGGGTCCTTTTTTCTTAGCCTTGAGAAAAAAGGACAGTCGGAATGATTTTTCCATGGGTTTTCTGGTTTTTGACCACATGGCAAATAAAAGGAGGGTAAAACTCCCGTATTCACCAGTAGATCAGGTGGTAAAATAAATTTTTCCGAAAACCTGAAAACTAAAGCGTCTTTTTTAGCAAAAAGAATGACGCTAAGATTTACGCTACTTTTTCTTGAATTTCTTTGAATTTGGATGAATTTTCAGAGAATCAATTAGGTCAATTAAATCTGGGTTATTTTGATGCTTTTTGGGGTGGATTTGAGTTCTAAAAATCAGTTTAATCTAGTGTAAATCAATCGAATGAATCGATTTTAATCGCTTTGATTTACCGCAATAAAAAAGCCCATTAATAATGAAATTAATGGGCTTTTAAACTTAGTTAAACAACTAAAAGCAGAGAGTGGGGGATTCGAACCCCCGGTACAGTATAACCCGTACGACAGTTTAGCAAACTGTTGGTTTCAGCCACTCACCCAACTCTCTATTCCCGTTTGATTTGGCTGCTGCCAGCCTCAAAGTGTTGCAAATATAAGTGATTTGCGAAGAATCCAACAAGGTTCAAGATTGGAACTCCGCTTTTTTGAATAATCACCTGATTCTCAATTTTATTTTTTCACCTCCTTTGTTTTTTCAATCCTTCAAATTGCCTCTCAAATAAATTCTATGGCTGATTTAGTAGATTTTCCGATCTTCCAACTTGAATTTATTTAACCCAAAAACCTATTCCAATGATCAAAATTTTACGATTAGTGCTTCTTCTAGCCGCTCTTCCTTTTATGGTTTGGGCAAAAAATGATAACCCGCCTGCTCCAGGTAAGTACAAACTCGTAGTCGAAGGATTTGACTGGGGACCTGCAGTCAGCAAAGTGATTCTTCAAGAGGTCAATCCCACTAAGGAAACCAATGCGGCTGATTTCGAAGTGTTTGTCACCCGTTCTTCTTCCTTGGGGGAGATTCCAGCCCCACAGGCCTCCGGCAAGCGAAGCATCGTTTACGCTTATGCTTCGGATGAAAATGGAAACCGAAAAGATGACGGAACTCATCTGACTTTGGTGCTTTCTGTAAGTCCGGTCAATCCCCTGGCTTCAGGTATCCAATACCTGAGAATGGGCAATCGTGCTTCCAATGTCTGGATCGATTACGGAGTGAATGTGATACATACGAAATCCGGGAAAAACTGGAACGAAGAAGCCGGCCGAATCCGTCCGATCGTGGATGAGTTTGACCTGACTGGCAAATTCACCCATGAGAACATTTCACTGACTTACGGTGCATTTTCTCCAAAAAATCAAAAGACTAAAGCTCCGCTGATCATCTGGCTACATGGAGGTGGAGAAGGGGGAACTGATCCGACAATCGCCTTGATGGGAAATAAAGCGTTTAATTATGCCTCTCCTGAAATTCAGACGCTCTTCGGTGAAGGAGCATTTGTGTTGGCTCCACAAACCCCGACATTTTGGATGAACAGTGGGGAAGGTATGACCCGCGGACAAACCAATGACATCTACAATGCGGCTGTTTTTGCGTTGATTCAGGACTTTGTGGCTAAAAATCCAATGGTGGATCCAACACGAATTTATGTCGGCGGCTGTTCCAATGGTGGGTATATGTCATTGAAACTGATCCTTGAGCATCCGGATTATTTTGCTGCGGGTTACATTTCGGCCTTGGCTTTCAACAATGAGTTTGTCACTGACGCTCAAATTCAGAAAATCAAGAACGTACCCATGTGGTTTGTGCATGCCAAGGACGACATGACCACCAAGCCTGACGAAACAGTAGTTCCACTTTATCATCGATTGAAGCAAGCTGGAGCTAAAAATGTCTTCTTCACTTACTACGACAATGTGTACGACATTACCGGATTCTATGGTGGAAAAGACTTTCGTTATAACGGGCACTGGTCTTGGATTTATTCCCATGCCAATGTCGCCCGAACTGATTTTGACGGTTCGCCGGTAATGCTAAACGGCCGACCTGTGACCATCATGGAGTGGATGGCTGCGCAGAAAAAGAAGAAGTAAAAGAGAAAAATAAACGGTTGGTGGAGACACCAACCACGGCTGAAGACAAAGTTAATTTCTCGCAAAGGCGCATAGGACGCTAAGGATTTAAAATACCTTGCGACTTACCGTCTTTGCGAGAAAATTCACTTTTCCTGCTTTTCCAAAAGCAGGATTTTTTGTTTTTGGTAGTCCAACTTCTGGAGAAGTAGGAAAGCCACCTTTATTCTCGCAGAGCCGCGAAAGGTACTAAGGTTTTTGGCTTCTTTGCGACTTCCCGACTTTGCGAGAGCATACTTTAACTTGTCCAGCTCCGATAGTCATCGGAGGAGAAGTAGGACAACAGTCTACCTCGCAGGTCTTTTTATTCGTAAACTTGCCTTATGATTTCCACCAAACTCATCAATACCGATTGGGCACCAAAGGCCGAAAAGCAGGGTAGCCTAACCCAAGAAATGCTCAATCTGATTTATCAGGAAAAATGGTTTAAGCTGTTTGTTCCAAAAGAATTGGATGGACTTGGATTGACCTTACCCGAAGCCTTGCGGTTGGAAGAAAAGATAGCACAATTGGATGCGAGTATGGGTTGGACGGTGACCCTGTGTGCGGGTGCGGGCTGGTTTGTGGGTTTTTTGGACAATAAACTCAGTCAGGAGATTTTCAGCGATCCCAAGGTTTGCCTGGCAGGAAGCGGATTTGTGGGTGGAAAAGCCGATCGGCAGGGAGATCATTATGAGATTTCCGGTAGTTGGACCTATGCCTCGGGGGCTTTGCATGCGACTCATTTCACGGCCAATTGTGAGATTTTCGAAGATGGAAAGGCGCTTTCGGATGATCAGGGAAAGCCAGTAGTCAAAGCTTTTATCCTGAAAAAAGAAGAAGTGGAAATTCTGGATGGCTGGAGCTATATGGGTATGATCGCTACGGGAAGTCATGCTTTCAAAACCGAAAATCTTAAAGTACCTCATAACCGGGTTTTTGAAATCATTCCGGAAAAAGTCACAAGACCCGAGGCGATTTACCGCTATCCTTTTTTGCAATTTGCTGAGGCTACTTTGGCTGTTAATATTTTGGGCATTTCCCAGCATTTGCAAAAGCTGATTTCGGAGACGTTTTGGAGACGACATGAATTTCGGAAGTATGACCAAAAGCACTTGGATTATTTTCAAAAACTGGCGGAATCCTGTGAAATGAAGCTGGAAACGGCCCGAGGCAGGTTTTTTGAATCGGTCGAATTTTCTTGGAATGAACTAGAAATCAAGGGAAAAATCTCTTACAAATCTCTCAAATCAGTCAGTCAGAGCAGCCGGAAACTTACCCAAATCTGCCGAGAAATCAATTCCAAAATGCATCCCTTTGCCGGTTTGGAAGCTGCCAAAACCCACACTGAACTCAATCGGGCGTGGAGGGATTTCAATACGGTCAGTCAGCATGCCTTGCTGATTTTTCCTTTTTGATACACTTGATTTGCCACAAAGAACTCAAAGAAAATAGTGGTTCACTGATTAGTATTTTTTGTACTTCAATCCTTCAACTGGATTTTTAGCACTTTTTCAAGTTCACGGAGAAAAGTTAAAGTTTTTTTTGATTCACCGAAGTGGCACAGAAGGCGCTAAGGAATTTTTTCCAAAATGGACAACGGATCAATAAGGTAATCTTGAAAGTCGCCAAAGATAGACAGATCAATATTTTTTACCGGTGCGTCTGAGAGAGTCAAACCTTGAAAATTTTCACAGAGACCCACTATTTTTGAGATCAAAGATTACCACCTCTTGTCTTCCATCCATTCCAACTTCCTTACTTCCAAGCCCCCAAACTCCCCTTCTCCCAGACTCTCTATTTCCTGACAAGAGTCATAGTTTTTATCAATCAGAAAATAATTTTTATACGAGAGTCTTTTGTTAAATTCGCATATCATTCAATTTAACTTAACGATAAACTATGGATACACACAGCAAAAACGGAGGCGACATTTCCAAGTGTCCTTTCCACAATGGCTCGATGGCTGCAGCAGCAGGAAAAGGCCAGCAAAACGTCGATTGGTGGCCAAATCAATTGAATGTCAACATTCTTCGTCAGCATTCTTCTCTTTCCAATCCTATGGACGAAGGTTTTGACTATGCCAAAGAATTCGAATCGTTGAATTTGGCAGAAGTGAAGGCTGATATCGAAAAGGTACTCACCACTTCTCAGGACTGGTGGCCGGCTGACTACGGTCACTATGGTCCATTTATGATCCGTATGGCTTGGCATAGTGCCGGTACATACCGCGTGCAGGATGGACGTGGCGGTGCCGGAACAGGTACGCAGCGTTTCGCTCCGTTGAACTCTTGGCCTGATAATGCCAACTTGGACAAGGCGCGTTTGCTCCTTTGGCCGGTAAAGCAGAAGTATGGCAGAAAGCTTTCTTGGGCTGACTTGATGATCCTGACCGGAAACGTAGCCTTGGAATCCATGGGTTTCGAAACTTTCGGTTTTGGTGGTGGTCGTGCAGACGTATGGGAGCCTGAGCAGGATATCTACTGGGGTTCTGAGAAAGAATGGGTTGCACACCGTAATCCAGAAGCTTTGGAAAATCCACTTGGAGCTACCGAAATGGGCTTGATCTACGTGAACCCAGAAGGTCCGGACAAAAATCCAGATCCACTTTTGGCTGCGAAGGCAATCCGTGAGACTTTCGGCCGTATGGCCATGAACGACTACGAAACTGTGGCTTTGATCGCAGGTGGCCATACTTTTGGTAAGACACACGGTGCTGCTGATCCGGGCAAATACGTAGGCGCAGAGCCAGCAGGTGCTTCCATCGAAGAGATGAGCACTGGTTGGAATAGTACCTATGGAACTGGTCATGGTGCAGATACCATCACGTCAGGTTTGGAAGGTGCTTGGACTTCTACACCGGCGAAGTGGGGACATGACTACTTCAAGTTCTTGTTTGAATACGAGTGGGAATTGACCAAGAGTCCTGCAGGTGCACATCAGTGGGTAGCCAAGGATGCCGAAGCGATCATTCCTGATGCGCATATCCCAGGCAAATTCCATAAGCCGTTCATGCTGACTACGGACTTGTCCATGAGATTTGATCCGGAGTATGAAAAAGTGTCCAGAAGATTTTATGAAAACCCGGATGAGTTTGCCGATGCTTTTGCAAAAGCTTGGTTCAAACTGACTCACCGTGATATGGGACCAAAGTCTCGCTACAAAGGCCCTGAAGTTCCTGCTGAAGACCTGATCTGGCAGGATCCAATTCCGGCGGTTACCCATCCTTTGGCCGATGAGGCTGATATCGCTGGTTTGAAATCAAACATCTTGGCTTCTGGGTTGACCGTGGCTGAATTGGTTTCTACTGCTTGGGCTTCTGCTTCAACCTTCCGCGGTTCTGACTTCAGAGGCGGTGCCAATGGTGGTCGTATCCGTCTGGAGCCTCAGAAAAACTGGGAAGCCAACAACCCTGCTCAATTGAATAAAGTGTTGGGCGTATTGGCCAGCATTCAGGAAGAATTCAACAGCACTGCAGGTGGAGGCAAGAAAATCTCCATGGCTGACTTGATCGTATTGGGCGGTTGCGCTGCGGTTGAAAAAGCTGCCAAAGACGCTGGATATGACATCACTGTTCCTTTCGCTCCAGGCCGTACCGATGCTTCTCAGGAAGAAACCGAAGTGGATTCTTTCGAGTGGCTGAAGCCTTGGGCTGATGGTTTCAGAAACTATATGGCAGCAGATTGCACCGTGAAAGCAGAAGAAGCTTTGATTGACAAAGCTCAGTTGTTGACCCTTACTGCTCCTGAAATGACTGCCCTCGTAGGTGGTATGAGAGCTTTGGGTGCCAACTGGGATGGAGGCAAGCACGGTGTGTTTACCGCTACCCCTGGCAAGTTGACCAACGACTTCTTTGTTAACTTGCTGGACATGGGTACTACCTGGAGAGCTACTTCGGACAAGCAGAACGTGTTCGTGGGCAGCGATCGTAGAACTGGCGAGCCTAAGTGGACTGCTACCCGCGCTGACCTGATCTTCGGTTCCAACTCCGAATTGAGAGCTTTGGCTGAAGTGTATGCTTGCGAAGACGGCAAAGCGAAGTTTGTAAAAGACTTCGTGGCAGCTTGGAACAAGGTGATGAACTTGGATCGATTTGATCTGAAGTAATCCGATAGAAAAGTGCTAATCACACCTCAAAGCGGTCTCGAAAGGGGCCGCTTTTTTGCTTAGTTCACCGGGGAGACGCGGAGAACGCAGAGGAAAAGTCGACGAAAATCAAGTCAGAATTCTGAAATCAGAAAGATGACACTTTCAGCTTTCACACTTCTAACTTCATACTTCTAATTTCTCTTAAGGTCGGTCTGAATCGTGATCGTTCCTCTTAGGATTTTATGCACGGGACAGGAATTGGCGATGGCGAGCATCCGATCGCACTGGGCTTGATCTAAGTTTCCGATCAGTTCGATTTTGCGGTGAATCTCCGTTCGTTTTTCTTCCCGATTGACTTCAAGACTGACCTCCAAGTTTACTTCTTCCAAATCCCAGCCTTTGCGGTCTGCATACATCCGAAGTGTGGCGCTAGTACATGCCGCTAAAGATGAAGCCAAAAGTTCAGTAGGAGAAAATCCTAGATTTTTACCTCCCAAAGATTCGGGTTCGTCTGCTATCAAATGATTTCCGGAGGAGGAGTGAATCTCTGTTTTATAGAGTTCTTTTTGGATACGCGCAGTAATTTTTGCCATGGGTTAATTAGGAAAGAATAGATTTTTCACCGCAGGCCTGCCTGCCAGTAGCTAGGGGCGCAAAGAACGCAGAGAAAGTGTTCAGTTGGCAGTCTCAGTCAGCAGGTTTTAAAGTATGAAGGCTGAATTGAGAAAGCTAAAGAAGCTTACTATTTCAGCTTTCATACTTTATCCTTCTGACTTCTAATTCTGCCTACTGCGACTGTTAACTGTTTACTATTTCAGCTTTCTGACTTCCAATTCTGCCCACTGCGACTGATCACTGCTTTTTTACTTGCCTTGAAAGCTCGGGTAGGGCACAAACTCCTCACTGTCTCCGGGGATCTTGTCAAATTCCTGATTCTTCCATTTTTGCCGGGCTGCTGCAAGCGTTTCTTTGCTGGTGGCTACAAAATTCCAGTCAATAAACCGCTCTTCCGGGAATGCCTCGCCTCCGAAAATGTATATCGTGCTATTGGCCTCGATGGTGAATTCGCAAAGTGAGCTCTCTTTGGCGACCAGGATTTGCTTGGGTCCAAAGCGGTTGCCTTCACTTTGGATCCCACCTTCCAGAATGTATAAGCCACTTTCTCCAAAAAGAGACGCTCCCAAGTTTAGCGTTTGCTTTTCCTGACTTTTGATCTCCAGCATGTACAGGGGACTATAGACCGGGACAGGGGAGCGATGTCCCATGACTTCTCCTGCAATGAGTTTGAACTGGGTAGTCCCTTCCGTCCAAGTTGGGATTTGATGGGCTTCGATGTGAAAAAACTCCGGGTTCATAAATTCCCGATCCTTTGGCAAAGCCACCCAAATCTGCAATCCATGGAGGCTTTTTTCCGAATCTCTCAGGTGATCCGGAGTGCGTTCGGAGTGGACGATTCCTTTTCCTGCGGTCATCCAATTCACCGCGCCGGGTTGGATTTCTATAGCAGTTCCCAGGCTGTCTCTGTGCATGATACTCCCTTCAAATAGGAATGTCAAGGTCGAGAGTCCGATATGGGGATGTGGCAAAATATCCATTTGCTCCCGATCGTTCAGCTTGACAGGGCCCATGTGATCGATGAAAATGAAAGGGCCGATCATGCGCTTTTGGCGAAAAGGAAGGAGTCGGCCTACGAGAAACTTCCCGATATCGGCGGCGCGTTCCTCGATGATGAGTTGGATGTTGGACATGATCAAAAATGGTTGATTGTTGACTTTAAATTGGCCTTTTTTGCTCAAAAAGCCTTTTTATTTCTTCGAAAAAAATATAAGAATTCGATACACGGTACTTTGCCTGTAACCTTTTTCCAGGTTCAAAAGAACTAGTAAAGGCCAATTTTTGGACTTTTTCGGTTGCTGGTGCTGAGCTGGTCGACATATCCTTCATCGGTCGCCTGTGGTGAGCACCTTACCGATGAGAGTCGGGAAGTATGAAGCATTCAGCCCCAAATCAAGAGAATATTCGTTTATTGGCAGAAAAGGGCCCAATCAGATTTTTTCATTCTCATCGCTCCGATTTTTAATACCTCCAAGTTAAGCAAACGATTCCGCAGTATTCGGATGTCCATCGGATTCTCTTCAGTCTGCAATTGCTAAATTGGTCGCAACGAACCCTTAAACTAACCCCATGAAATGCCCAAGAGAAAATGCTTCTCATACAGGGAAATGATTATCTAGGGCATTCTCCCGATGAAAAATCGGGACAGGCTATCTGACCATTAAAAATCAAATTATAAACAGATGAAATCAACGCTAGTAACCCTTTTGATCGTCTTCTCCCTGATGGTTTGCCAAGCTCAGGAGAGCAGACCCGGTCCGCAACTTCCACCTGAAACAGGAGAAACCTTCAAGGTCGGAATTGCAGGCTATACCTTTGTGAAATTTGACCTTGACAAGACGCTCGAAACTTTGAAAGCCTTGGATGTGCATTATTTATGTATCAAGGATTTTCATTTGCCGATGAACAGCACCGATGCGGAGATTGCAGCTTTCCATGAAAAACTGAAAGCCCACGAAGTGACGGGTTACGCCGTTGGACCGATCTATATGAGATCCGAAGAGGAAGTTGACCAGGCATTTGCCTATGCCAAACGCGTCGGGGTAAAGCTGATTGTCGGTGTGCCCAATGTGGAGTTACTTCCTTATGTGGAAAAAAAGGTGAAAGAGTATGATTTCAAATTCGCCATTCACTTGCATGGTCCGGATATCAAGATCTACCAAGATGCCGATGAAGTCTGGAACCATACCAAAGATCTAGATCCCAGAATGGGAATGTGCCTCGACATCGGGCACGACACACGCAATGGCAAAGACCCTGTCGCTGACATGGAAAAATACTATACCCGCGTGTTTGACATGCACATCAAGGACGTGACAGGACCTACCAAATTGGGCTATTCACTCGAAGTGGGCCGGGGAATTATCGATTTTCCAGCCATGGTCAGGATGATCCGAAAAGTAGGCTATACAGGTGTGTGTAGTTTGGAGCATGAGCGAAATATGGATAATCCATTTATGGGGATTGCCGAGTCACTTGGGTATTTCCGTGGGGTGATTGAGACGACCAAGGATTAGGAATGTGAATGGAATATTCGATTTGAGAGGCTGGATTCGAACGAGTTCAGCCTTTTTGCTTCACGCTTGGACCTCGGAGGCGAAACGTTGAACCTTTTTACTCGATGCTTGGACCTCGGAGGCGAAACGTTGAACCTTTTTACTCGATGCTTGGACCTCGGAGTCGGAACGTCGGACCTTTTTGCTCGGTGCTTGAACCTTAGAGGCGGAACGTTGGACCTTTTTACTCGAAGCTTGGACCTCGGAGGTGAAACGTTGGACCTTTTAGGTCCTCGATTTTGCCTCTGAAGTGGGAGGGGGTACTTCGGAAGTACCCCTCCCCACTTCGGAATCGGCTTCACTTATCTTTTAACCGACTCCGCTCATCTAAAAATAGAACTGAGTCATCTTTTAATCGAACTCGGCAGGTTCAGAATAGAGTCAGTTCATGTTTTAATCGAACTCGGCAGGTTCAGAAAAGAGTCAATTCATCTTTTAATCGAACTCATGAAGTTAAAAATAGACTCAACGAGTTTCGGAAATGAGTGAATGGGGTTTGGAAGTGGGAGCTAATAAACTACGATCAGCGGGGACTAGGTCGAGACGGAGACAGATTTTAATCCCAAACCAGACTTACTGGGTAATTTTTGAAAATATGGTCTCTGGAGATCAACTTTAAATTTTCAGAGATGGCTTGAGCTATGATCATTCTGTCAAACGGATCATGATGGTAAAAAGGCAATTTGGAAAGTTGAAGGAGATGAATAGAGTTTATTGGGATAATCTCGATTTGATTTCGGTCCACAAATTCAAAAAGTTCTTCCAGGGAGATTCCTAATTCAAGTTTTTTTAATTGATGTTTGATGGTGATTTCCCAAAGGCTAGCTGCACTTAGAAAACAGGATTCATTCACATTTTTTATGATCTCTTTGGATGATTCTGGCAATAGCTTGTCACCAGCTACAAACCAAAGCTAGGTGTGTGTATCCAATAAATAGGCCATCACATGTATTGGTTGAAGTCCTCCAAAGGTTCGTCAAAATCCGGAGACAGCTTGATTTTGCCTTTCGCAAATCCAAATTCACGAACCTTAAGCTTAGGTTTTGACTTGGATTTTGTTTTGAGAAATTCCACAAAATCAGCAACCTCCTTCCTCATTTCCTTGGGTAAAGAGTTGATTTCCAGTTTTAATGTGGTGTCTGTCATAGATTAAATTTAGTGTAATTAGACGATTGATCAAATTGAGAGGTTGATTGAAATTAAATTTTTATGAGTTCAATAGCTCAGCCAATTGCAAATTGGTTTGGATAAAAGAGCGTAGTTGCAAACTACGCTCAGCCTGGATTTGAACTTCAAAGATACATGTTAGAATCTACACCTAGAGGGGGCATATTAGAATCTACGCTTAGAGATGGAACCAGCCGAAATTGGAGCGAGGATATGGTTGGGACTAGGTGTAGTTTGTAACTACACCTTTATATACCTACAAATTTGAAATTTGATTATTTGTATGGTGGATGGTTTTGATGTCCCAATTGCAAATTGGTTTGGATAAAAGAGCGTAGTTGCAAACTACGATCAGCCCCAACTTGAACTTCCTAGATACATGTTAGAATCTACACCTAGAGGGGGCAAATTAGAATCTACGCTTAGAGATGGAACCAGCCGAAATTGGAGCGAGGATATGGTTGGGACTAGGTGTAGTTTGTAACTACACCTTTATACACTTACAAATTTGTAATTTGCTTCTTTCAAAAATATGTTTTTATGGGAGAAGCCTACCAGATTAAAGATCAAGAAATGCCCTATTTCCTTACTTTTCAGATTGTGGGTTGGGCAGATGTTTTTACCAGAAAAATTTATAGGGATTTGATTTTAGAAAACCTTGTATATAGCAGGGTAGAAAAGGGATTGTATTTGTATGGTTATGTGATCATGAGTAATCATGTTCATTTGGTAGTACAGCAAAAGGATGGGAAGCTATCAGATTGGGTGCGGGATTTTAAAAAGTTTACGAGCAAGAAATTGCTGAAAATGATCCTAGAGAATCAGCAGGAAAGCAGGCGGGAATGGTTGAAGATGATTTTTGAGTATCACGCTAAGTTCAATAAGCGATCAGGCGATTTGCAGTTTTGGACCCATGAAAATCACGCAATAGAATTGTATCGACCTGAGATGATTGAAAGTAGGATGACCTATATTCATGAGAATCCTGTAAAGGCAGGCTGGGTCCAAAGTGCTGAGGATTATCTATATTCTAGTGCTAGGAATTACGCTGGACTTAAGGGTTTGATTGAGGTCGATTTTTGGTGAGGATAAAACTCCAGCCAATTGCAAATTGGTTTGGATAAAAGAGCGTAGTTGCAAACTACGCTCAGCCTCGATTTGGACTTCCTAGATACATGTTAGAATCTACACCTAGAGGGGGAGCTGATAAACTACGATCAGCCGTGGGGGAGATATTGAATGAAATTTAATTTTTTATTTAAAAAGTGATGATACTCTGAATAATTTTTCCTTTTGTAAGATTTTATAAACTTCTTTATTGTCAAAATTATCTAAAAATTGAATTTTAATGCTAGATATAACTTCGGCTAAGTGATCATCATTTATTACATATGAGTTTAGAGTTCTTACAATGTTTAAAAATTGATCAAGAGTTAAGTTTGATTTATTTATTTTATTTAAGAGAGTTGAGATATTTCTAATTTCGAATTGATCATTTTTTTTCAATAAATTTAAAATTTGATGAAAAATTTGCTGATCTAGAGTCTTTTCATTCATATTTAAAAATATTGGCAACAGATCAAGATATCCCTTTTTCTTTTGAACGATAGTGTTTAGAATTCTAAAAGTTACATTATTAGGGGCGTTATTTGCTATGTGATTCATAGATTCATTAGTGAAAACATCATAGTTCTCAATGTTTTGAATTATTTTATTTGTCAACAATGGTTTAGAAGAATCACATATATAATTAAGAAATTTTTCCTTGTGGTTTGGATATTGGCTTTCTAAAAGTAGTGGGATTAGAAATTCCATACATCTTTGTTCGAAATGTTTTTCCAAAAGAGAATATCCAAGGTCAATGGTTTTCTGGTATTCTAGTCTACATAATATGTCAAATAAATTCATTACGTTCATTGTTGTGTAGGAAGAAATGTTCTCCAATTCCTCGACTAATATTTTTGAAATCAAATCATAATGCTTTTCTTTTACTAGTTGCGTGTTAGAATAAAGTTTTTGAATTGTGTCAGATTTTATATTAGGTCTTGACGAGATTAGATTTGGAATTAACTCATTTAGTTGGTTGTCATAGTATTTTTTCATCATGATATCTGGGGCAGCCATTATTTCATCTAGTAATTTCTTTGCTTCAGCCATATTTTTAATGGTAAAAAATCCAAACACTACTAAAATTAGAGTTAAAAATACTGCAAACAATACTATCGTGAAATTCAAATAGTTTATTGTTCTATCAAATTCTTTTGATATTATTTTCTCAATGGATTCTGTTATTGTGTATTTTATTTCGCTTTCTGAAATTCTGGATAGCTGTTCTAAATCTGTTGAATCTTTTATTGCTATTGTGGGGTTTATATAGACTGTATTGTTGTAGTTGCTTTTGTATATTATGCCTATCATTCCTCCTATTAAAAGAGAGGAGAAAATTAGTATTGAGATTGTTAAATTGATAGAGGATAATGAGTTTTTCATACAGAAGTTCTCAGCGTTTTTTGTTTTACTTTTTTTGAAAAAAGTATGCATTTATTTTCATCTTTCCATCACCATCACCACCCGATTCGGCACATACAAATGCACCTGTTGGTCTTTGTCGGTAGGGTACGCGATGGACTTGTCTAGGCGTTCGAAGCCGCCGAATTCCTTTTCATCGGAGTTGAGGAGGATATGATAGGTGCCTGCCTCGGGCATACGGACCGGAAAACCGAAAAAGGACTCGGTAGGATGGAAGGAAAACACAAAGATCAATCTGTCGCGGGTATAGGCCAGGATCTTCTTGTCGGGATCCAGGAAGAGTTGCTCGGCAGGAGGGGAGGACAGGAGTTGGTGCTCGGTAGCAAGCCGGATCATCACTTTATCCCAGGCGTCGAGTTGCCGGTAACGCAGGTGAGGCGTATCCACCAGTGTCCACTGCCGACGGGCATATTGGTAGCTCCAGTCGTTGCCCAGTCGGGGGAAGTCCACCCACTCGGGATGTCCAAATTCATTGCCTATAAAGTTGAGGTAGCCTTCGCCGCCCAGGGTAAGCGTGATCATGCGGATCAGTTTGTGCAGGGCGATGCCCCGATCCACCACGAGGTTTTGCTCCAGGACAGACATGGAGAAGTACATTTCCTTGTCCATCAGCCAGAAGGCGATGCTTTTGTCCCCGACCAGCGCCTGATCGTGGCTTTCGGCGTAGGCGATGGATTTTTCCAGTTTGGGTCGGTTGGTCAGTTCGTGCCACAGCTCAAACATGTCCCACTGCTCGTCCAGCTTGTGTTTCAAGGTCTTGATCCAGAAATCCGGAATCCCCATGGCCAGACGGAAATTGAATCCCAAGCCTCCTTCATCGACTCTTCGGCTCAGTCCGGGCATGCCGCTGACCTCTTCGGCTATGGAAATCGCCTGGGGCTTGAGCCCATGAATCAGCGTGTTTGCCAGCTGAAAATACAGCACAGCCTCTTCGTCCACTCCGGCATCGAAGTACTTCTCCGCCGAGTCAAAAGACACGTGTCCGTGGTGATGGTAGAGCATGGAGGTGGCCCCGTCGAAGCGGAACCCGTCAAAGTGAAACTCCTCCAGCCAGTAGCGGATATTGGAGAGTAGAAACTGTTGCACTTCCCATTTCCCGTAGTTAAACAGCTTAGAGTCCCAGCCCTCGTGGTAGCCTCTGGCACCGGGATGGAAGTATTGATCCTCGCTCCCGTCAAATTCATTAAGGCCTTCGAGGACGTTTTTCACCGCATGGGAATGCACGATGTCCATGATCACGGCGATGCCCATTTGGTGCGCGGTATTGATCAGGCTTTTCAGCTCCTCCGGCGTCCCAAAACGGGAGGACGGCGCAAAGAAATTGGAGACGTGGTAGCCAAAAGAACCGTAGTAGGGATGCTCCATCACAGCCATCATCTGAATGGCATTGTAGCCTCCGGCTTTGATTCTGGGGAGGATGAGTTCTTCGAATTCTTGGTAGGTCCCGACTCCGAGTTTTTCCTGGGCCATGCCCACGTGACACTCGTAGATCAGGGGCATTTGCTGGGCTTCTTTGAGGGAAAAGTCCTGATCGCTCCAGTCAAATTCACTTTCGGGAAACCAGAGTTGCCCGGCAAAGTCATGGGTGGACTCGTCCTGAATCACCCGGCGGATATAGGCCGGAATCCGGTCCAGATCGGTATCGTTAGCCCCGATGACCCGGACTTTGATGCGGCTTTGGTGGATGAAGGTGTGTTTGTATTGCTCAAAAGGCAGGAAAATCTCCCAATCGCCTCGGTGATTGCGGCGCAGCGGATGTGAGTTGCGGTCCCACCAGTTGAAGTCACCCATGAGGAAAAGGGCCTTGGCAGCCGGTGCCCATTCCCGATAGATCCACCCGTTGCGGATCTTGTCAAAGTGGATGCCGTAGTATTCATGAATTCTGGCAAACTCGAGAATGCTACCGGAGAAGTCGTTGATGGTGCGGATGGCAGATTGGAATCGTTCGTATCGACTTTGTATCGCCGGAGCAAAAGGCTCCAGCCAGGATTCGTCGGTGAGGATTTGCAGCGGTTTTTGGCTCACAAAAAGTAGATTTTAGATGGAGTTGAAATTAGGAAAAATAATGAGGAATGGAAGGGGCGAGGGAAAAGTTTCAGTATTAATAGGGTTTAAATCGCATTTAACAATGCAAAAATAGTTTGGCCTCGACAAGCTCGGCCACCGGGTATTCGATGTTATAGGGGTAGGGGGAAGAGAGCGGCGCAGCCGCTCTCTTCCCCCTACCCCTAAACTCGGCAAAGCTCCGGTCACCGAGCGTAGTCGAGGTGGGGTCGCCGATCGGTGGTTGATGAGCTAAGTCGAACCGGGTCGAGGTGCAGCCACCCAGTTATTTTTGATGAGATTGTCAAACCAAGACATGGTCTCTTAGAGTTAGTTGGTGAGCTGAGTGAAGATGGAATCTTTTAAAGTGATTATCTGCTTTTTTGCCGAAATTGAAAATGGCCTCGACACTTCGATAAGCTCAGTGACCGAGCTCGGCCACCGGGCCTCGACTACGCTCGGCCACCGAGGTTTATTTATAAGGGGGAGGGGAGGAAAATGCGGCTCCGCCGCATTTTCCTCCCCTCATCCAAAACAGAAAGATCGGACACCGAGCGTAGTCGAGGTGTACTTAAGGGAAGTTTGGATATTGGCAGAGTTACGGATATCCTTATCTTATTAATTCCTTTACTTGCCTTTACTTAACTTTTTCAAACCCTCGAAGTCTCGATTAATCAAGGCTTCTTTTTTAGCTCTTGACCAATTTTGAACTTGCTTTTCTCTATTGAACGCTTCGTCAATTCTATCAAAAGTCTCAAAATAGACCAGTTTAACAGGAAGGTGTTTTCTTGTGAAATTTGCTCCTTCGCCTAATTGATGTTGCTCCAATCTTTTTTCTAAGTTGGTAGTACTCCCGACATAATAGAGTCCGTTTCCACATTTCAGGATATACATGTAAGCTTCCATGGAATTAAATTTAAAAGAGTGAAAAAATACTTTGGGTATTCTATCAATAAAAACTGTAGGCCAAAGAAGAAGTTGACTTAATCAAGCTATTGATTTTTCAAAAAAAGGCCTCGGCTTCGCTCGGCCACCGTGCTTTAAGTTAGTAGGGGGTGGAAAAGAGAGCGGAGCAGCTGCTCTCTTTTCCACCCCCTACTATTGAATTACGTAACGGTCACCGAGCGAAGTCGAGGTGATATTTGTTTAATAGTTCATTTTTTTCATTGTCCGAAAATCAATGCCTCTCATACACTAGCTCCGGTTCCCGTACCTCCACATTGCCGGCGGCATTGATAGCATCTAAGGTAACCTGCTTCAGTTCATTCACCAGCATGGGGTCGTATTTGGCAGCGACACGGATGTAGTTTTCGGTGAAGCCATGCATCTTGCCGTCTTCCACATCTTCTTCAAAAAGCACGGTAAAGGTCTGTCCCAGATTTTCCTCATAAAACTTCCTTCGCTTTTTCTCAGAAAGAATCCGAAGCATCTTGGAGCGCTCGTTCCGCTTTTTCATCGGCACGATGCCATCCATTTCCACGGCACGGGTATTGGCGCGCTCGGAGTAGGTAAATACGTGCAGATAAGAGATGTTTAGCTCGTTGAGAAAATTGTAGGTTTCGAGGAAAAGCTCATCCGTCTCACCGGGAAATCCCACGATCACATCCACGCCGATGCAGGCGTTTGGCATTAGGGTTTTGATTTTGCTCACCCGATCCTCGTAAAGCTCACGTAGGTAGCGGCGGCCCATTCTTCGTAATACAGTATTACTGCCGGATTGGAGAGGAATATGAAAGTGAGGAACAAAACGCTTGGAACGGGACACAAATTCAATGATCTCATTGGTCAGCAAGTTGGGCTCGATGGAGGAAATTCGAAATCGATCAATTCCCTCGACTTCGTCCAGTGCAAAGACCAAATCCGCAAATCGCTCATTTCGCTTTCCCTCGACGATTCCAAAATCTCCGATATTTACCCCGGTAAGGACAATTTCTTTGACATCGGTGGCGGCGATTTCCCGGGCAGATGCCAAAACTGACTCAATGGTATTGCTTCGGCTTTTTCCTCGTGCCAAGGGAATGGTGCAAAACGCACATCCATAATTACAGCCGTCTTGAACCTTTAGGAAAGTTCGAGTACGGTCATTGATCGAATAAGCATTATTAAAGGAGCGGGCTTCGGTGATTTCGCTTGCAAGGACTTTTGCCTCTTGTTCTTTGGCAAAATCGCCCAAAAGTTCGTGCAGTCTGAATTTTTCGGCAGCGCCCAATACAGCATCTACCCCTTCGATTTCGGAGATTTCGGTGGGTTTCAATTGGGCATAGCACCCGATAATAGCTACATAAGAATCAGGAGATATCTTTTTAGCCTCTTTGACGATTTTTTTACATTTCTTGTCAGCATTGTCGGTTACCGAGCAGGTGTTGATGATAAAAATGTCGGGATTTTCCTGAAAATCGACTTTTAGGAAGCCTTTTTCTTCAAACTGTCTGCTGATGGTGGACGTTTCTGAGAAATTTAGCTTGCAACCGAGTGTATAAAAGGCAACTTTTTTCAATTTTCTCCTTTGGATAATGCGAGGACAAAGGTAAGTAATCCCCAGCTTTTTACAATTTTCCTAATACAGGGACGAAAACCTACTTTTTTTCGGGATTTGGTCATTATTTAAGCTGTATTTTTTGAAAAAAGTGGAATTTTTTTCAAAAATCACTTCAAAAAATAGCCGATCTCATTTTCCGAAACATATTTTTCTATTTTTGTGGGTGTAATCTTAAACCACAAAATGTAGATATGGCAACATTGAGACAACAAGCCCTAGCCATGGTTCAGGCTAGACCTAGGGTAGCAGTTACCCCTCCTTCCACCAAGATTTCAGACTTCTTTGGGACCAATGTGTTTGGTCCGTCTCAGATGAAGCAGTCTTTGGCTCCTTCTGTGTACAAAAAAGTAATGGAAGCGATCGATAAGGGGTCCAAAATTGATCCTGCCACTGCCGAAGAAGTTGCATCAGCTGTTAAAATCTGGGCTATTTCAAAGGGTGTAACCCATTATACGCACTGGTTTCAGCCGTTGACCGGTTCTACCGCAGAGAAGCACGATTCATTCTTTGATATGTATGCAGGAATGGAGAAATTCAAAGGTTCTGCTTTGGTACAGCAGGAGCCGGATGCTTCTTCCTTCCCCAACGGTGGTATCCGATCCACCTTTGAAGCTAGAGGCTACACTGCATGGGATCCTTCCTCTCCTATTTTCATTTTTGATAAAACACTTTGTATTCCTACTATTTTCGTGTCTTATACAGGTGAGGCCTTGGATTATAAAACTCCTCTGTTGAAATCCATGGAGACGATCAATGAAGCGGCGGTGGCCATTTGTCAGCTTTTTGATCGAAATGTCCGCAAGGTCACTCCATCGCTAGGAGTAGAGCAGGAATATTTTGTAGTAGATAAGGCTCTCTATGCAGCCCGTCCGGATTTGGTGATGTCAGGAAGATCGGTATATGGACACACTCCTGCCAGAGGTCAGCAATTGGAAGATCACTATTTCGGTTCTATTCCTACCCGTGTGAAAGACTTTATGATGGATTTTGAAATCGAAGCTCACAAGTTGGGAATTCCGGTTTCAACCCGTCACAATGAAGTGGCTCCGGGTCAGTTTGAAGTGGCTCCGATTTTCGAAGAAATCAATAAGGCAATCGATCACAATCAGCTTCTGATGGACTTGATGGACAAAGTTGCCGAGAAGCACAATTTGAAAGTTCTCTTTCATGAAAAGCCTTTTGCAGGCGTAAACGGAAGCGGTAAGCACAATAACTGGTCTTTGATCACTGATACAGGTGTCAATCTATTCCAGCCCAGCAATTCTGCGAGAGAGAATTTGCAATTTTTGGTGTTTTTAGTGGCTACGGTGAAGGCCGTGTATGAGCATGCGGATCTTTTGAGAGCTAGTATAGCTTCTGCATCCAACGATTTCCGTTTGGGAGCTAACGAAGCCCCTCCTGCAATCATGTCGGTATTCTTGGGTGCTACGCTTTCTGAGTTGCTTGACGAATTGGAGAAAAACGGCAACGTGAAGATCGAAAAAGGCGACAACATGTACATGAAGCTGGGTATCTCCAAGATTCCTGAGATCATCCTTGATAATACTGACCGTAACAGAACTTCTCCGTTTGCATTTACGGGCAACAAATTTGAATTCCGTGCAGTGGGTTCATCTGCCAACAGTGGAGGTCCGATGATGACGCTAAACGTTATCGTTGCAGATGTCCTGAAGCAGTTGTACAAGGAAATCGAAAAGGAAATGAACGCAGGCAAAGAGAAGAAAATTGCTATCGTCAATGTTCTGAGAAAACACATCAAGGAATCCAAGAAAATTCGTTTCGAAGGTGACGGTTACTCAGAAGAGTGGGCTAAAGAGGCTGAAAAGAGAGGCTTAAATAACTTTAAATCTACTCCTGAGGCTTTGGATGTGTACACCAAAAAATCAACCAAGGAGCTATTTGAGCGACACAATGTCTTGAATCATATCGAAGTGCATGCTCGTCATGAGATTGAATTAGAGGCGTTTATCAAAAAAGTGCAGATTGAAAGCCGTGTGATGGGTGACTTGGCCCTTAACCATATCATTCCGACAGCCATTTTGTATCAAAACAAACTGATCGAAAATGCGAATGGTCTGAAAGGCCTGGGTTTGGATAACTCAGCAGCCATTGATACGATCAAAGACGTGTCTAAGCATATCGCTAATCTGAGAACTTTTGTCACGGAGATGACTGAAGCTCGGAAGCAACTCAATAAGGAAGATGATGTAATCAAGCGTGCTAAAGGATATCAGAAAGAAGTGAAAGAGGCTTATTTTGATAAAATCCGCTATGCGGTGGATAAACTTGAGCTGTTGGTGGACGACGAAAGCTGGCCACTAGTGAAGTATCGTGAAATGCTCTTCATCCGCTAATCCTTGATAAGCGATCGTAAAAAAAGCCACTTCGAAGTTTTCGGAGTGGCTTTTTGCTTTTTAATGTTGACTTAAAGAAATATGTGGATTTGAGGAACTTTACCAATAACCAAATCAGAATTTGGTGTTTTAAGAATATTTGAATTTCCGATTTCTTATCAGTAGGCTTAGCGTAATTATGAAATTTCTCGAATAGGTTGAAATCAGGAATCCTTTGGTCTCCAGTGCTGAGTGAAGCCGAAGCATCCGGCCCAAAATCAGAGGAATATTCGTCAACGGGCGCAATGGTCATATAATCAGAAAGTAAAAGATGGAATGGTTAAAATTTATAATCAGTTTAAAGTGATTTTATAGGGATAGTAGGGAGTATTTAATGATACTTTTTAAAAAAAAGGAGAGTATGGCCTGCTTGGTTAAATAAAATTTTCGAAAAACTCAGGAGGCTTTTTTGTAGAACTGGACAAAATCCACGCTTTTTTTAATTTATCTTAGGTGTGTGGCTATTGATTTCTCATTAAAGTCATATCATCTGAGAGAAAATTGGCCTTTCTGAAAGTTACTTAATCAAAAAAATCAATAAAGATTTACTTTTAATATAAAAAAATTTAAATATTTGTTTGTTGAGAAAAAACCTAATCCTTAGCTTTAATGAAAATTGATCATTTGGCTTTTGGATCTATGATGAGCTGAATGCTCAGGTTTAATTTCCAGACACTTAAAAGTTTTTCTCAATCTTTTAAATCGACTTTATGGCAAAATTTATACAGCAAGTGACCGCCATGCCGGCATCGGGACATCCCGATAATTCAACTCAATTATTTCTAACCTTTCATTACCAGCTATGAGAAAGTTTCTATCAATCGCTTTCGCACTGCTCATGCTGCTGACCGTCACGGTATCGGCACAGGATCAGCGAAGAGTATTGAGGGGAGTGGTCACTGCATCGTCAGATGGCCTTCCCATGCCGGGAGTAACGATCCTGGACAAGACCAATCAAACCGGTACTACCACCAACGTGGATGGTGAGTACTCGATTTCGGTAACGGATCAGTCCGTTTTGGTATTTTCCTTTATAGGATTTACCTCTAAAGAATTCCCTGTGGGTAATCAAACAGAACTCAATGTAGTTCTCGATGAAGAAACCAGTAACCTTTCCGAAGTGGTAGTAACTGCTTTCGGTATGGAGCGGGACAAAAAAGCCCTTGGGTATTCAGTGACGCAAGTAGGAGGAGATCGCTTTACTGAATCCAGAGCAATTAACTTTGGAAATGCCCTTTCAGGTAAAGTGGCAGGGGTCAACGTGACTCCACCGGCTACAGGTGCTGCCGGTTCTACAAGGGTGGTCATCCGTGGTGGTTCTTCCTTGACCGGAAGTGATCAGCCGCTTTATGTAGTCAATGGTATTCCTATCGAATCCGGAAACCTAGGCAATGCAGGTATGTGGGGAGGTAATGACTCAGGCGATGGTCTGAATTCGATCAACCCTGATGATATCGAAAATATATCTGTATTGAAAGGAAATGCAGCAGCTGCACTCTACGGAGCCCGTGCGGCTAATGGCGTAATCTTGATTACGACCAAGAGTGGGGTGAAGCGAAAAGGAATCGGAGTTTCTGTTAATTCCAACATCACTTTTGATCAAGTTTGGGATCAAACAGATTTCCAAAGACAATTTGGTCCTGGTGTTGACGGCAGAAGACCCACTACACAGGATGAAGCTTTGAATACTGGCAACAATGGTTGGGGTGCTGCTTATGATGGTGCACCATCCATCCAGTTTGACGGAGTTCAGCGTCCGTATGCATTTACAGGCGAAGGTCTTTCTGACTTCTTTGAAACCGCCTATACGCTCAATAATTCAGTTGCCCTTGATGGTGGAAATGAAACCGGGAACTTCCGTTTCTCTTTCTCAGACCTAGATAATAAGGATATTATTCCAAATGCCGGATTTAAGCGAAGAGTGGCCAATATCAATGTAAATGGCAAAATGGGCAAATTTACGCTCAGCGCTTCTGGTCAGTACTCCAATCAGTTTGCTAAAAACCGTCCTCGACTATCCGACTCTCCAGGAAACGCAAACTTCTCAATGCTGGTAAAACCGGGAAATATTCCATTGGACGTGATGCGTGGTACCACCGATAAGCCGGGTGCTTTGGAAAATGGCACTGAGCTGCGTTACCAGTCCAATGTGTTCCAAACAAACCCTTACTGGGCTGCTTACCAGTTTTTCAGAGAAGACGAAACCAACCGTTTCTTAGGAAATACTTCCTTGAAGTATGATATCACGGATTGGTTATATGTACAGGCAAGATTGGGACTTGACTTCCAATCTCGTGTGGATCGTACTTCCGAGCCCTACGGTACGGCGTACAAGCCACTCGGAGATTTCAATCTCACTGAACGAACCATCAGAGAAGACAATGCCGACTTGTTTATCGGATTCAAAAAGACCTTTGGGAACTTTGATATTGACGGCTTTGTCGGTGGAAACCGAATGAGAAGAAGTTCAGAAAGCCTCAGAGGCGGTGGTAATGATTTGGTTATTCCATTCTTTAGCTCAGTACGAAACGTACGTGCTCCAAGTATAGATTATGGTTTCTCTGAACTGGGAATCAACTCATACTTCGCATCCGCAAATGTGGGCTACAAAAACGTCATATTCTTGAATGCTACTGCACGTCAGGATCAGTTTTCTACCCTTACTCCCGAAAACAGCAAGTTATTCTACCCATCTGTAGGTTTGAGTGCCGTCATCAGTGACATGGTCACTTTGCCTGAATTCATCACCTTTGCCAAGGTAAGAGGTTCATGGGGTGAAGCAGGTGGTGGCGCGCCAAACCCATACGCACTTAACCTGACGTATGGTCTGGTAGGTGCGGGTCACTTGGGTGCTAACCTGGGTCAGATCAATAATGGATCTATCCCAAACTCCAATCTCGGACCTTACCGCTCTTCTGAATATGAAATCGGAGCTGATTTCAGATTCTTTGATAACCGAATCGGACTGGATGTGGCTTATTATAACAGAACTACAACCAATGACATCTTGGCAACCGGCATTTCTGCTACTTCCGGGTTTGGTTCTACTACCGTCAATATCGGTGAATTGAACAATCGTGGTATTGAACTATTGCTTAATGCCACCCCGATCGCAGGTGATTTCCGTTGGGATATTTCCTTCAACTTTGCCAATAACATCTCAGAGGTGTTAAGCTTAGGTACCAATGCAGCCGGAGATCCTATTCAGTTTATCAACCTGGGTCAGTCACGTTTGATGCGTGAAAGCATCCGTCACGTAGTCGGATATCCGCTGGGTATGATTGCAGGATATAAGCATCAGATGGTCAATGGACAGAAGGTATATGATGCTAATGGATTCCCGGTAACTACTGCTGGTTTTGAAACCCTCGCAGAAGGCCGTCATCCAATTTCGGCTGGTTTGAGCAATACATTCTCTTGGAAAGGGTTCAGACTTTATACCTTGATTGATGTTCGTCAGGGAGGTCATATGGTGTCAGGTACCAATTATTTCGCATACAATAACGGTCTTCATCAAGAAACCTTGGTGGGAAGAGATGGTAGCTTGACTGTAAGCGGTGTGACTGCCAACGGAGAGGCAAATACGTGGACGATTCCAGCTGATCCAAGCAATCCTGCTAACTATCTGATCGATCAGTACTGGCAGCGCTATGCTATGGTGACTGAAAACATCGTTTACGATGCCTCATTTGCCAAATTGAGAGAGTTGTCCTTTGGGTATACCTTCTCAAATGCATTCTTGTCCAAGACTCCATTTACCAATTTGTCCATTTCTCTGGTAGGACGAAATCTTGCACTACTTTGGTCTAACATACCAAATGTGGATCCAGAATCTGCTTATGCAGTTGACGGTAACTCTCAAGGCTTGGAATACTTCGGTCTTCCTACCAACAGAAGCTATGGATTTAATTTGTCTGCCAACTTTTAATTGAAATCTAGAACTATGAAAATTTCAAATAAACTGGCCGTAATGTTGATGGCGGGAACCTTGACTTTTGCCTCCTGTAGTGAGTCAGAACTCTTGGATCTCAACCTCGATAGAAATTCAGCCACAGATATCGATATGTCCTACCTGTTTTCCAGAGCAACTTTGGCAATAGGAGGAGAATATGAAAATACCCGAGCAGCCATGCTGTATGCTTCGACCATGGTCCAGCAGACTGCCTCCACTGCAGGTTATTTTAGCGGAGATAAATACTTCTATAATGCCCAGTATTCCGGTGCTTATATGGAAACCCACTATACCGGGGTAATCCGTCTTTTGACTCATGTGATCAGCAAAACAGAAGGCGATGCTACACAGGCAAACCTCCGTTCTGCTGCCACAGTACTGAGAGTTTTTGATTTGCACCGTATGACTGACTTATATGGAGATGTTCCATATTTCCAGGCAGGCAAAGGTCTTGAAGGTGAGGAAAATTGGTTTCCAAAATATGATTCTCAAAGAGAAATCTATGCTGCTATGGTCACCGAACTTCGCGCTGCCAGAGATGCGTTTTCTGAATCTGCGAGACCTCTCGGAAACCAGGATTTCATCTATGGTGGCGATCTGAACAAATGGAGAAAATTCACCAATTCGCTTCTGATGAGAATCGCAATGCGAATGAGTAATGTGGATCCAACTACAGCTCAGCAGGTATTTGTAGAAGCTAACAACAGCGGAGCATTTACCTCAAATGATGATACTGCTTTCATCAAGTATGATACAGGACCACAGGGTGTCAATAGAAACGGTTTGAATGACGGCTATTGGAATACCTACAAGTATTCCAGAGATTGCAAAATCTCAGCTACGATGATGAACTGGATGAATGCTAATAATGATCCCAGAAAAATGATTCTCACAGCCGGCATCGGTGATCCTGAAGAACCTGCTACGTGGATTACTGATCCGGACGAACAGATCGGTATGCCAAATGGATACACTTCTACCAACATTGGTACTGTAGTGCCTCCTGGTACTTTGGATAGATTCCCGATCGTTCAGCGTAATTTCTCCATGCTCAATATTAAGTATCTCGATTGGAATGATCCATATTACTTGATCTCCTATGCTGAAGTGGAATTGATGAAGGCTGAGGCTGCTGTTAAAGGATGGATTTCCGGAAGTGCTGAAACTCACTTTTCCAATGGTGTGACGGCTGCCATTAATTCATGGGTTTATTTTGATCCTAGCTTCTCAGTAAGTCCCGATGCTTCGGCTGCATATGTGGCAGGACGAGGATTCGCTGCAGCATCCAATGCAGACAAACTTAGACTGATCGGTGAAGAATACTGGGCAGCGACTTTCCTGAATGCCATCGAAGCGTATTCCAACTGGAGAAGAACTGGTTTCCCAGCTCTTACTCCGACTCAAGATCCTAATGCATTTGAAGGGAATTTTATTCCTCGAAGATTGAGATATTGGGAAAACGAGATTGGTTCCAATCCTGAAAACTATAGTGCTGCTACAGCTCGTATGGGTGGTGATACCTTTGCGACCCGCATGTGGTGGGATGGAGGAAATTAATTTTCCATTAACGATTACTCTGACAGAGGTTTTGGCATTCGCCAAAGCCTCTGTCTTTTTTATCTTTGACCTCAACAGAATCCTATGAACTATGAGATATCTTCTGCTCCTCGGGCTTGTCATTTGTTTTTCCTGCGGAAAAAAAGAACCAGTCAGTTCCTCTGAAAGTCACAAATACATCATTGGCTATGTGGCTGGTTGGAAAAAAATCAACCCCAAGCAAATCCCTGCAGAAAAGCTCACTCATATCAATTATGCTTTTGCTCATGTGGATAGTTTAGGCTATATCGCTCCCATGGATCCCAAATTCCAAGTACGTGATAGTATAAATTTTACACTTTTAAGATCCTTAAAAGAACGAAATCCGGATTTGAAAATCCTGGTTTCAATTGGCGGATGGACCCATTCAAAGGGGTTTTCTGATGCGGTATTAACCTCAGAAGGGATAAAAAAACTGACAGAATCAGGAATTAGCTATTTGAAAAAACATCAGCTTGACGGGCTGGATTTTGACTGGGAATATCCCAATCTGCCAGGTGACAATAATCCTTATAGACCGGAAGATCGGGAAAACTTCGTTTCCATGCTGAAAAGTGTCCGAGAGGCACTGGATTCGCTGGGACAACTCGACGGTAAACACTACCTGACCAGCATTGCGTCGGGTGGATTTAGATCTTACCTCGAGGCAAATAATTTAGCAGAGGCTCAGAAATACCTCGATTTTGTCAATATCATGGCCTACGATTTTTATACCGCAGGTGATGCCACTACAGGCCATCATGCCAACCTTTTTCCTAATGGTGCGAAAGGCAGATCGGCGAAAACCGCTGTCGAAGAACATATTGAGTTTGGTGTGCCTGCGGAAAAGATCGTTTTGGGAGTTCCATTTTACGGCCGTATGTGGAGAGGCGTGAATCCTGCTGAAAACGGTCTTTTCCAAAACGGTCGATTTGAAATGGGCTTACCGTATCAACAGATTGCTGCCTTGGCAAGTATGAAAAAATTCACCAGGTATTGGGATGAACAGGCCAATGCGCCTTACCTCTTTTCTCTCGAAGATTCTACCTGGATTACCTACGAGGATACCGTTTCTTTGGCGCTGAAGGCCAATTATATCCGAGAAAAAAAGTTGGCAGGAGTGATGTTTTGGGAGCTGTCCGAAGACAATACCCGAACTCTGTTAGATGCACTTTCCAACGAATTAAACCCTCTGCCATGACTGTCGTCGGAGTTGATATAGGAGGTACTCATATCACTGCCGCCCAAGTCGATCAGGTTCAGGGAAAATTTGCCTTGGGGGATTTGGTTGAGGCCGATGTAAATACCCGAGCCGGAGTGGATTTGCTCCTTGATTCATGGGTGAATATTATTAAACAGGCCGCAGGAGAGTCCTCTGATTTTCAAATTGGCATCGCCATGCCCGGTCCTTTTGACTACGAAAACGGAATTTCATGGATTGAAGCACAGGGTAAAATGAAATCCTTGCTGGGTCTTTCTGTCCGGGATCTCTTGGCAGCTTCTTTGGGGATTCCGTCTACACACATCCATTTTAGCAATGATGCAGAAGCTTTTTTGACCGGAGAAATCATGGCAGATCACCAATTATCTGATCAGCGAGTCATAGGGCTCACCTTGGGGACAGGTCTGGGATCAGCCTTTTATTTAGATGGGATCAGCCAAGATGCCAAACTTTGGACAGCGCCATTCAGAGACGGAATTGCAGAGGATTACCTTGGGACGTCTTGGTTTGTCAATAGGGCAGAATCCGAATTTGGATTGAAAATAAAAGGGGTTAAGGAATTGATTTTGGACCAAAACCGTGAGCCACGTAATATTCTTTTTAAAGAATTTGGATTTAATCTGGGAGAATTTCTGCTTCCCTATATTATTAAATATCAATTTCAAAAAGTCCTTTTGGGTGGAAAAATCACCCAATCCGCTGCTCAATTTCTTCCATTTACCTTAGCCTACCTTGGAGGAAAGGGAGTTGATATTTCAATAAATCTGGCAAACCTAGGTGAAAAGGCTGCTTTACTTGGAGCTTGTCATATGTTTTATTCTTCCATTCAATTAGATCAATGAAATTCAGATTAATCTCCCTGCTTTTTTGGGGTTTGTTTCCACAAGCATACTCCCAGCAAACTTTCGACGTCATCATCATAGGTGGAGGAGCAAGTGGAACTGCCGCAGGAATTGCGGCTGCTCGCTCAGGAGCTTCTGTATTAATTGTCGAGAGTACCCCATGGTTTGGTGGGATGCTGACTTCAGCAGGAGTCTCTGCCATAGATGGGAATCATCGTCTGCCTTCAGGGATTTGGGGTGAATTCAGAGATAGTTTGATCGCAAGATATGGTTCTCAGCAGGCCCTTTCCACAGGCTGGGTAAGCAATACACTTTTTGAACCTAAAGTAGGTCAAGAGATCCTTAGAAATATGGTGAATGGTACTCCAAACCTCTCCTATTACTTAAGTGCTGATTGGAAAAAGGCATCCTTTGAGAAAGGAGTTTGGATGGTGGAATTTATAGAAAATGGAAAAAGTCATAGGGTAAAATCCAAAATCCTTATCGATGCCACTGAACTCGGAGATGTGGCAGCTTCTTTAGGATTGACGTATCGGCTGGGAATGGATGCTCGCAGTGAAATCGGAGAGGAATTTGCGCCGGAACTTGCCAATGATATCGTGCAGGATTTGACCTATGTGGCGACTTTGGAGGATTTTGGTATTGGTGCGGATAAGACGATTCCCATGCCTGCCGACTACGATCCGGCAGAATTTGCCTGTGCCTGTGCCCATGCAGACCCGACTACAGATCAGGCCCCTACACTTGACTGTGATAAAATGATCCAATACGGTAAGTTACCTAATGGCAAATACATGATCAATTGGCCCAATTGTGGAAATGATCATTATGTCAATCTGGTAGAATTGAGTCCTGAGGACCGGGCAATTGCCTTGGGAAAAGCCAAACAAACCACCTTAAGATTTGTCTATTACCTTCAAAATGAATTGGGATATAAGCATTTGGGTTTGGCTGAGAGCGAATATCCCACTGATGATAATTTACCCTTAATTGCCTACCATCGAGAATCCAGGAGATACCAAGGGCTAGTAACGTTCACTTTACCTCATGTAAAGTCACCTTATCTGACTGAGGAGCCACTTTATCGAACCGGTATTGCTGTTGGGGATTATACCATCGATCACCACCATAAAAAAAACAGGGAGGCACCAGCTATTGATTTTATCAAAATCAGGGTTCCTTCCTATACCATTCCACTAGGAGCATTGGTTTCCAAAGAGCACTCTGCACTTATTATTGCCGAAAAAAGTATCTCGGTTTCCAATATTGTCAATGGAGCCACGCGACTTCAGCCGGTGGTTTTGGGAATTGGTCAGGCCGCCGGAGTTTTAGGAGCGATAGCAAGTAAAAGTGGTAAGTCACTCCATGAGGTTTCGATTCGTCAAGTACAGCAGCAACTTTTGGATCAAAAAGCCTATATCATGCCATTTGTAGATGTTTCAAATGTTGATCCTCATTTTCAATCCATCCAGCGGATAGGAGTAGCAGGTGTACTAAAAGGAGAGGGTGTGCCATATCTATGGGCTAATCAGACTTGGTTTTATCCTGATCGAATGGTGAGTGAATATGAGTTGGTAGAAGGGATGAGAGATTATTTCCCTTCGCTTCAAGAGTATTGGGGTGCATCAGGAGAAACTCTCAAGGCTGAGAGATTAATTGAGCTCCTAAACTTGGCAGGGCTAAAGTATGAGTTGAAAGAGTTGGAAAAGGTATGGATTAGGAATCAACTTTCAGGAAATTTAACTGCCGATCGACCTTTGACCAGAAGACAAGTTGCAGTCCTTATTGACGAATTAACGCCAATCAAATCCATTGCCATAGATTGGACGGGTAGTGTAATTCTTTCTGCTGTAGGGATTGACTGATCTGGTCAATTCCTTCCAAGATTTAAAGTTTTTCATAAATATTTTATTTCTTTTTCTCATGATAAAATTGCATTTTGAATTTTATATCATGGGATTTATGGGTGATTTTTCAAAAAAAGCCAATATTATTTGAAGAAAATACAATTGGTAAAGTTAGCCCGATTGATTCTTTAGCATTATCTTTGTTGTTGTTTCCGGGAATTTAATCTCTGCTTTTTATGTACTTTATTTTTGCAATTCTGACTTCATTTACGGTAGGTGTTTTAATTACACCGATTTTGATCTCTATCCTTAAGAAGGCTAAAATCGGAGATACTCCAGGAGGAAGAAAAATCCATAAAAAATTCACCCCCTCGATGGGAGGTATAGCGATTGTTATTTCCACCTATTTGGCTTTAGCGATTTGGGGATGGCAATTTCCCCTTCCAGACATCCGATATTTGCTTGGGGCAATAGCTCTGATGTTTTTTGTCGGACTTAGAGATGATTTGGTAGAACTTTCTGCCAAGAAAAAAATCTTACTTCAGTTGGTTGCAGTTGTGTTAGTGGTGGTGGTAGGAGATATCCGGATCAAAGAGTTTCATGGATTTTTGGGAATTGAAATTCTGCCGATTTGGTTTAGCTACACATTTACTGCCTTTGTTCTACTTGCTCTTACCAATGCGTTTAATCTCATCGATGGTTTGGATGGATTGGCGAGTACTATCGGGAGTGTAACCTTGGTGATTTTAGGAAGCTGGTTTTATGTGCAGGGCTTAGAGAGTTTCGCCTTGCTTAGCTTCACACTTCTAGGAGGAATATTTTCCTTTTTAATGTTTAACTGGCATCCTGCCAAAATTTTTATGGGAGACACAGGATCGCTTACACTTGGTTTTTCTATTGGGAGCTTGGTTATAGCTTTTATGGACTATAATGCCGCATTACCCAGTGATGCTTTTCTTAGACTAGAGCCCACCTTCACTTCAGGGATAGTATTGATGATCTACCCACTTTACGATATGGCGAGGGTATTTACTAGACGTATATTGAAAGGGCGACATCCGATGTCTCCTGACAAAGCACACGTTCATCACTTTTTAATGCGTACAGGTTTAAAGCATAATCAAGTCGCATTGCTTTTAGGAGGCGTTCAAATAGGATTAATTTTAATGGTTTTTTTATTGGGTGATTATTCTGATAATCTAGTTTTGCCTATCCTCTCAGCTGTTGTGTTGGCTATGGGTGCAAAACTTGATTCCCTCACGGTAAAGCAGGTGAAGAAAAATGTCCATAAAGCCCCTAAAGTTTTGGAAATCAGAGCAATTAAAAAGCAGAAAGAGATTGATCTTCTGCTTGAAAAGCAAACAGTCGAGTCGGGCAAAATGAATTTGAACTAGGCATTTCAAACTTTTTCAACTTTCTGAACCATCCACTCAGTAAATTAATTTTAAGATAGGTTTTGGCTTTTTACTTTCGTTGGCGCTGTACTCATTGTATTTAGGCTGTTTTTACGATTTATAATCCTTTCTGTGCAGAAGGGTGAGTTTGCCTTAAATAACCGCAAAGGATTATTTGGGTAAAATAAATAGGGCCTGCTGCTAAACCAAAAAAAATGATTCAGTTAGGAATAGAGCTGGGATTTTAGGATTTTGAGGTGCACCAAGTGCAAG
>FWPV01003750.1_pt1 | contig 33838 bp, 31 predicted proteins | sample 2228371 | NCBI WGS metagenome assembly FWPV01 (sample SAMEA103939776, study PRJEB20133) | metagenome
AAACAATAATTGTTTCAGGATTTGATAATAATTTATCAATTGAAATAAAAATAATGTCTTACCGCAATGCCAGTATTATCAGATTAGCTTTAGTTGAAGGTGTAAACATTCTTAATATAACCGCAATGCTTATTACCGGTAATTTTCTTTATTCGGCATATTTTTTAATTCTTATTGTTTTTTATGTGTTGTTCAGACCACTAAAAGATAATTTTATAGTAGAATATGAAGTATCAGGAGATGATATTACTAAAATATTGTAATAATTAAACTATTTAATCGTAAACTTTGTTTGTGATGAAAAGAAACAGAAAAATATGAAAAGTTTTAACATACCGGGATTCTACAGAAGCTCGATAATAACTCAAATAAAAAATTCAAGAAAAGATCTTGATCCGCGCAAAAAAGATTTTACACCAACATTGCTGGATTTTGGTCCCGTAAGATTTTATCTGGCAAGACATTTTGGATTCTGCTATGGTGTTGAAAATGCAATCGAAATAGCATATAAAACGATTGAAGAAAATCCCGGCAAAAGAATTTTTTTACTTAGTGAGATGATTCATAATCCGGGAGTCAATCGTGATCTTGAAAATCTGGGCGTTAAATTTTTAATGAATACGAACGGCGAACATTTAATTGACTGGAATACACTGACAAGAGAAGATATAGTTATTATCCCTGCATTTGGAACTACCCTAGAAATTCAGGAAAAATTAAATCAACTCGGAATAGACCCTTATCGTTATAATACAACCTGTCCTTTCGTTGAGAAAGTGTGGAATAGAAGCGAACAACTTGGCAAACAAAATTACACGGTGATAATTCATGGCAAACATCTTCACGAAGAAACACGAGCAACTTTTTCACACAGCAGAATAAATTCACCCTCATTAATTATAAGAGATATTAAAGAAGCAGAAATATTATCATCATTCATCCTTGGAGAAAAACCTGCAGAAGTTTTTTATTCATACTTCGATGGTAAATATTCAGATAGATTTTCAATTGATAAAGATTTACAAAAAGTTGGTGTAGTAAATCAGACTACGATGCTTGCTACTGAAACTCAGGCTATTGCAGATCTGCTGAAGGAGACGATGATAAAAAAGTACGGAGCAGATAATATCAAAGAGCACTTTGCCGATACTCGAGATACACTATGCTATGCAACAAATGATAATCAGGAAGCAACTTACGGGTTGTTAAAAGAATCTGCTGATTTCGCTATTGTAGTGGGTGGATATAACAGTTCAAATACATCACATATTGTTGAGCTGTGTGAAGAAAAGCTGCCGACTTATTTCATTTCTTCTGAAGAAAAAATTTTAAATAAAAACACAATAAAACATTTCAATATTCATTCGCATAAAGAAGAAGAAACTCACAATTTTATTCCGGATAAGAAAATTGTTGATGTAATTTTAACAAGCGGTGCAAGCTGCCCTGATGCAGTGGTTGAAGCAGTTTTAAGGAAACTGCATTCGTTTTTTCCGGAAGCAAAAAATGTAGATGAAGTTACAGAAAAATTTTTGCAAAGTTTCAACAGTAATTAGATTGTTGGATAATGCTCTCATTAGCATTAAAGCTGCAGAACAGAAAATACATTTAATTCAGCTTTTCTTTGGCTTCATTGTATTCTTTTAATAATCTCCATAATAATTCTTTTACTGAAGGGATATCATTTATTAATCCTACACCCTGACCGGCTTCAAGTGCACCTTCATTCAGATCACCCTCAAAAATTCCGAGTCTTTCACGTTTAGTTCCCAATAATTCTCTTAATTGAATTTCATTCCAGCCCTCATACTCAGCCTTCATAGCTCTAAGTGCAAAGTCATTTTTTATCATTCTTACTAAACCAATTTTTCTGAAAACAAGAACTGTATCCTGATCACCTGCGTTAACAATAGCCTGTTTGTAGTTTTCGTGTGCAGAGGATTCTCTGGTTGCTGCAAATCTTGTCCCTATCTGAACCCCTTCCGCACCTAAAGAAAGAGCTGCAAGAATACCTCTCCCATCAACAATTCCTCCGGCAGCAATAACGGGTATATTTAGTTTATCGACAAGTTGTGGTATCAAACTAAAAGTTGTTAACTGATCTGAACCATTGTGACCACCGGCTTCAACTCCTTCTCCAACAACCGCATCGCAACCTGCATCCTGAGCTTTTAATCCATATTTTAAATTTGCAACAACGTGAATAACAGTACATCCGTTACTTTTTATGAAAGGAGTGAAAGTTTTGGGATTTCCTGCAGAAGTAAAAAAAATTTTTACTCCGGCTTCCAATGATGTGTTTACTAAATCTTCAGCATCTTTTCTTAGTAATGGTATATTAACTCCAAAAGGTTTATCAGTTGCAGCCTGGCACTTTTGAATGTGTTCTCTTAGTAAATCCGGTTTCATTGAACCTGAGCCAATCAATCCCAGTCCACCAGAGTTAGAAACTGCTGAGGCTAATTTCCATCCGGAAACCCACACCATTCCTGCTTGAATAATCGGGTGATCAATATTTAATAGTAGTGTAATTTTTGTTTCCATATTTTTCTAAAAATTCATCAACAAGTACTTAAAAAATAGTTAATTATAATCAAAGTTATTTTGTATATCATGAGGGGATTAGCTAAATTTGTTTCCCAAATTATAACATTGAGCAATTAAAAACATTATAGGAACTTTAATTTATGTCTTTCTTCTTTACATCAGAATCTGTCTCTGAAGGTCATCCAGATAAAGTATGTGATGCAATATCAGATGGAATACTTGATGCAATTTATTCACAGGATCCGGCTGCAAGAGTTGCCTGCGAAACATTTGTTACTACAGGTTTAGTTTTGGTAGGCGGCGAGATTACTACCAAAGCTTATGTTGAAGTACAGGATGTCGTAAGAGCCACAGTTAAAAAAATCGGATATACTAGTGCAGAATATAAATTTGATGCAGAATCCTGCTCTGTTCTGAATGCTATTCATTCTCAATCTCCTGATATAGCAATGGGAGTAGATAAAGGTGGTGCAGGTGACCAGGGAATTATGTTTGGGTACGCCTGCGATCAGACCCCTGAGCTTATGCCTATGCCTATTATGTTCGCTCATAAATTAGTAAAGCGACTTGCTGATATCAGAAAGGGCGATAATGGAATTATGCCTTATCTTAGACCTGATTCCAAATCCCAGGTGACAATTGAATATGATGACGACAAAAAGCCAATAAGAGTAGATGCAATTGTTGTTTCAACCCAGCATGATGCCGATGCAACACAGGAAAGAATAAAAGAAGATGTGATTAATCAAGTGGTAAAAAGTGTAATACCAAAAGAATTACTTGATGAAAGAACAAAATATTATGTTAATCCAACAGGAAGATTTGAAATTGGCGGACCACACGGTGACAGCGGTTTAACCGGAAGAAAAATTATTGTTGATACATATGGCGGCTGGGCTCCACATGGCGGCGGTGCATTTTCAGGTAAAGATCCTTCTAAAGTGGATAGATCTGCAACTTATGCTGCACGACACATAGCCAAAAATGTTGTAGCTGCCGGATTAGCCAAAGAATGCCTTGTTCAGGTTGCATACGCAATCGGTGTTGCAGAGCCAGTTTCTGTTTTTGTTGATACTAAAGGAACAGGAGTGATTCCGGATTTTGAAATATCAAAGATGATTCAGAAAGAAGTTGATCTGACACCTAAGGGAATAATCGAAAGGCTAAATCTGAGAAGACCTATCTATCAAAAGACTGCAGCTTATGGACATTTTGGCAGGAATGAAGAAACGTTTACCTGGGAAAAAACAGATCTGGTAGAAACTTTTAAGAAATATGCCTGATCTCATTTAATAAAGGAACTATTATCATTAAATATCTTGTTAAATATTTGTTTGAATAATTAAGGTTATCATAAAAAAGAAAAAGGATAAATATGAATACAGTACTCGATAAAAAAATCGACTTCTCCCTAAAATACAAAGTTAAAGATATATCTTTAGCAGAATGGGGAAGGAAAGAAATTAAGTTAGCTGAAGCTGAGATGCCGGGACTGATGTCCATCAGAGAAGAATATAAAGATAAAAAACCTCTAAAGGGTGCAAGAATTGCCGGTTGCCTTCATATGACAATTCAAACCGCAGTATTGATTGAAACACTTGTTGAACTTGGGGCAGAGGTAAGATGGTCTTCCTGCAATATTTTCTCTACGCAAGATCACGCCGCTGCTGCGATTGCCGCCGCCGGAATTCCTGTTTTTGCATGGAAGGGTATGAACGAAGAAGAATTCAACTGGTGTATCGAACAAACTCTTTTCTTTGGTGATGAATCCAGACCACTTAATATGATTTTGGACGATGGCGGTGATCTTACAAACATGGTCTTTGATAACTATCCTGAATTAGCGTCCGGAATCAAAGGACTATCTGAAGAAACAACAACCGGTGTTCATCGTTTATACGAAAGAATGAAAAATGGAACTCTTCCGATTCCTGCAATTAATGTTAACGACTCTGTAACCAAATCAAAATTTGATAACAAATATGGATGCCGCGAATCATTGGTTGATGCTTTACGCAGAGCAACCGATTTAATGCTTGCCGGTAAAGTTGCAGTTGTTGCAGGCTTTGGTGATGTTGGTAAAGGTTCTGCTGAATCACTAAAAAATGCAAACGTAAGAGTTATCGTTACGGAAATTGATCCTATTTGTGCTCTGCAGGCAGCGATGGAAGGTTATGAAGTTAAAAAAATGGATGATGCTGTTAAAGAAGCAGACATAATTGTAACTGCAACAGGTAATACTAATGTTGTTACCGACAGGCACTTCAAAATGATGAAAGATAAAGCGATTGTTTGCAATATTGGTCACTTTGATACTGAGATTAATATGGCTTGGTTAAATAAAAACTATGGTCACACAAAAGACACTATTAAACCTCAGGTTGATAAATATACAATCGATGGAAAAGAAGTAATTGTTTTAGCCGAAGGCAGATTGGTAAATCTTGGATGTGCAACCGGTCATCCTTCTTTTGTTATGTCTAATTCATTTTCTAACCAAACTCTGGCTCAGATTGAACTCTGGAATCATCCTGAAAGATACGAGAATAAAGTTTATACTTTACCAAAACATCTTGATGAAAAAGTTGCAAGATTACATCTTAAAAAGATTGGTGTTGAATTAGATGTTTTGACACCGGAACAGGCTAAATATATCGGCGTGGAGGTAGAAGGACCATTTAAACCAGATTATTACAGATACTAATCTAAATTATCTAAATCTAACAAAAGGACTTGAGAACCAAGTCCTTTTTTTGTTTAAAGTAAATCTTTCAAAGCTTCTTCTAATTTTTCAAATCTGAATTTATAACCGAACTCAATAATTTTTTTTGCTTCAACTCTCTGACTTGCAGTTACAGCAGAGGAAGCTTCGCCCACAGCAATTTTTAGTGCAAACTTTGGTACAGGAAATATCGAAGGACGATGTAAAACTTTTCCCAATGTAGATGCAAATTCTTTCATTCTAACAATACCGGGAGAAGCAGCGTTAAAAATTCCTGTTACATTTTTATTATCAATTGCAAATAAATAAATTCCAACAATGTCATCAATGTGTAACCAGGGAAACCATTGCTTTCCGCTGCCAAGCGGTCCGCCGACAAAAAGTTTGAAGGGTAAAAGCATTTGTTTCAAAGCACCATCATCCGGACTTAACACAATGCCGGTTCTGATTCTTACACTTCTTACTCCTGATTGTTCAGCCTTGGATGTTTCATTTTCCCAAACTTCACAAACGTCAGCAAGAAAATCGTTGCCTTTAGGAGCATCTTCAGTTAAAATCTTTTCTCCACCATCACCATAAAATCCAACTCCCGATGCAGAAACTAAAACGGATGGCTTAATATCACTTGCTTTGATTGCTTCGACAATGTTTTTAGTGCTAAGTCTGCGCGATTCCAATATTACTTTCTTAAAATTGTCGTTCCATCTTTTAGAGAAAAGATTAACACCTGCAAGATGAACGATTGCATCTGTAGCATTTATTTCATTTTGCCATTGTTCGGGAGTTTGATAATTCCATTCAACAAACTTAAATGCCTTCGGAAAGATTGATTTTGCTTTGTTAACATCTCTGGTAAAAATTATTACTTCATCGCCACGACTGATTAATTGCGCGGTTAATTTTCTGCCAATCAAACCGGTAGCACCGGTAATAATTATTTTTTTACTCATATTAAAAATCCTTTATTATCTTAACACAAATCACTTTCAGACGGTTCAAAATAAAAAAGCCCCGAACAATTTGCGGGGCTAATTTATAAATTGTAAATAATAAATTATTTAATCAGCGTCATCTTTCTTGTTTGAGTAAATCCATTTGCTTCAAGTTTATACAGATAAATTCCGCTGTTAAGATTTGAAGCATCAAAGTTTACAGAATGTGAACCCGATTCCATAAATCCATTAACAAGAATCTGAACTTCCTGACCAAGCAAATTGTAAACAGAAAGTTTTACATTTCCTGCATCCGGCAAAGTAAAACTGATTGTTGTTGTTGGGTTAAAAGGATTAGGATAATTTTGTGATAACTCAAACTGATTAACAACTGCAGAAACAATACTTACTTCAACAACCTTTGAGTATTCATAAGTACCGTCGTAATCAACCTGTTTTAATCTGTAGCTGTATTTACCATCAACCAGATTGCGATCTGAGAATGAATATGATTTAGGTTGAGTTGTTGTACCGTTACCCTGTACGAAAGCAATTTTTTGCCATCCGGTTGAAGCAGATTTTCTTTCAATATCAAATCCGGAATTGTTTAACTCTGTTGCGGTTGTCCAACTTAATAATACAGATTTACCACTTACTAGTGCCGCAAATGAAGTTAGTTCAACCGGAACAACATCATCTAAAAGTACATCATCAATATAAAATCCACCGGATACATAATTGAATGTAGTCCATCTGATGTAATAATCTCCGGTTAACTGAAGCGGAACAACTTTTTCTAAGTAGGCAAAACCAAAATCTCCACCAGCTCCTGCACTGGTAAATGTAGCTGCATCAGTCCAATCAGTACCATTAGAAGAATATTGTACTTTTACCTGAAGATTTGAGGATTCATTGTAAGCAGCTATCCAGAATGTAAGAGTACCCGGATTTGTAACAAGCGGTGATGTGATAGAATGATCTGTCTCTGAACTTTCAGCCCAACCAGCATACTTATCAGAATTGTGTCCAAAGTCTGCAAGATTCCATGTCTGAGCATTGTTGAATGTCCATCCCGCAACAGGATCACCACTGTTTGTTATTGATTCGAAATCTTCATCAAGCAGATAAGTAACTGATGAAATATCAGAACCGGTTATTGAGATATCATCTATTCCAATCCATTCATCATTTCCAACAGCATTAGTTGTGATAATTCTAATTTGAACTTCTGCCTGATCATTAACATCTGAAGGTAAAGTAACTGATACAGGTGTAACAAGGTCTGCTAAATTTGGTCCTGTGGTTGCATCAGCGATATAACCAGCAGGAACGTTTGTAAAATCTCCTGTATTCCCTATTCTATATTGCAATGCAACTTGCTGAACAGCATTGTCTCCGGATCCATCAATATCCCTTACGTTATAAGATATTTGAATGTTTTCTTTTCCTGTAGTTACAATACTTATTCGTAAGTAAGGCGCATCTGCTGTGCCAGAGCCTTGAAGTGCAACTACCGGGTCTGTAATTTCAAATTCTGATACTCCTCCTGATATAAATGTATTTGGATCAGACATACTTGCGTTTACATTAACAACTGGTAAAGTATCCGCAGCCAGGATAGTTTGCGGATCAACTCCGGTGGCATTATTCAGACCATCTCCTCTGTGCCCAACAATCCCTGCTACTCCGGACCAATCATTATTTACTCTGATTAATGTTGTATCGCTCCAGTCCTGAGTGAAAGGTAATGTTTGAGGGGTTTGGGCTAATAGATTAGCCGATAAAAGTATTGTTATTGTAAATAAAACAATGTAAAATTTTTTCATTCCTACCTCTTTAATTTTTTATTTGATTATTAATTACTTCTTAAAATTAGTAAAACAATATTAAATGCAAAACCTAAACACATCAATTGTTGAAAAATTATTTAATTGACTGACTATTACTTCATCAAAATCATTTTTTTTGTCTGAGAAAATGAGCCAGCCTGTAATTTATAAAAATAAATTCCGCTTGCATTTCCAACTGAACCAGTGGAAAATTCTGCTTCATATGTACCGGCGGATTTTTCTTCATTAACCAAAGTTGCAACTTCGTTTCCCAAAACATCGTAAACTTTTAGTGTTACTAACCACCCCTGCTTCGCTTCCCCTCCTTGCAAAGGAGGGGATTGTGGTGGAACTGAATAACGTATTTTTGTAGTTGGATTAAAAGGATTAGGATAATTCTGACTTAACTCAAATCTTGTTGGCAAACCAGTGGTTAATTCTACGATATCAGAATATTCATACTTCCCGTCGTTATCAATTTGTTTTAATCTGTAATAATACTTTCCGGAAAGCACATCATTATCTGTAAAGCTATAAGTTTTAGGTGAATTGCTATTACCATTACCATCAACAAAACCAATCTTTTCCCAACCACCTCTTACTTCGTATTCCCCTCCTTCCGAAGGAGGGGATTTAGGGGAGGTTTGGCGTTCTACCTCAAACCCATAATTATTAACTTCGGTTTCAGTCTTCCAGAATAAATTAACTGAGTTGCCTTTAACAGAAGCAGAAAATGACGCAAGCTCTACGGGAAGAGGATTATCTAAATCAAGTGAAAGAGTGCCAAAACTGAGAGAAGGATTATTAGTTAATCCATCAACTGTGCCTGTGCCACTTGTTCTTAATATTTCTCCGGTGCTCGGTATAATACTAGGATCTATTGGCTGAACTTGTAATCCGGATATAGTAACCACATCAATTCTTCTTCTTCCGTTAGAACCATTACCGGTGGAAAATAATACTGTAAATGTAGCATCAGAAACTCGTATTTCTATATCAGTAATATCGGTTAATAGGTTTGTACTGATAGTTCCATTATTTGGTTTAAATGCCCAATTTTCCGGAGCTGAAAAAATTAAAGATTTTCCTCTTTGTGTTGATCTAAAATCATCAATGGTTGTTTCAGTTATAACAATGTTCCCTAAAATTGCCCATCCATCAACCAAATTGGGACTAAATTGATTTAAGTCTGTTCCACCTGTTGCTGGAGTTACAATTACTTGAGAGTACTTAAAAGCTGCAAGTAACAGAAAGAAAAAAACTGTAAACAATTTTATCATATTTCCTCTACGAAAGTTTTAAAATTCTGTAAACTCTCTGACTATTTATTCAATCAGAAATTTGAATCTGATTGTATGAATACTATACTACAACTCTACACCTAAAGGATATTTTTAGGTGACCCACTTAACTGCTTGTTAAATAATCTTTTAAAGTTCGATTTTTTAGATAAACCCAGAAATGACTAATTAAATATATGGTCAAATAACAATAGTTGCAACAGTATATGTTAATAATTTTTACACACGTAAAATATTCATATACACAGCAGTTCGATTCAAAACAAAACCTGTGGTTTCAAAAAAAAATTAAATAAAATAGTTTAATGTTGGTCTTTTGGTCTTTTAACATAACAATTTGAATTACCAGTGGTTTCATTTCTAAAGAGACTACAAGTGGTTTAATTATTATTGTGCATAAGAAAAATTATTTGGTTATTTTGTTGCAGTAATTAAAAAATTTTCAAAGAGATTAATGTTTAGTTTTGTAAAAACAGATTCAAAGGTGAAAGAAGAAGAACAAATAGATTTTCGCAAAGAAAAGCAAAGGCGGGATCGTTTTTTCACAATTGTTTATTCAGCAATTGGATTTATTCTGCTCAATTTAATTCTTTATCTTCTAACAAAATCCTGATTCAAATCTTTTCCGGTTAAAGCAATATTAAAATGCAAAAGAATAATGTTTACATAGAAACCTACGGCTGTCAGATGAATGTGGCAGATACAGAAATCGTTTTGGGCATTCTTAAAAAGCAGGGTTATGATGTTACAGATAATCCTGAAAATGCTGATGTAATTTTACTTAACACTTGCAGTATCAGAGACAATGCTGAACAAAGAATTTACGGCAGGCTTGGTAATTTAAAAACATTTAAGGCACACAAACCCGGTTTAGTGCTTGGTATTTTAGGCTGTATGGCTGAAAGATTAAGACAAGATCTGATTGAAGAAAAAAAAGTTGTAGATCTGGTTGTTGGTCCCGATGAATACAGAAGATTACCGGAGTATATTGATGTTGCATTTAACGGTGATAAAGGGATTGGAGTTAAACTTTCACGTACAGAGACTTATGATGACATCGAACCTCATCGTGAAGATGGACTTTCTGCATGGATTTCTGTTATGCGTGGCTGTGATAAGTTTTGTACTTTTTGCGTAGTTCCATTTACCCGAGGAAGGGAAAGAAGCCGGTCACTTCAATCGGTAGTTATGGAACTTGAGAATCTCTCTCAGCGTGGTTTTAAGGATGTAACATTGCTCGGTCAGAATGTAAATTCATATTCAGATGAAGGAAATGATTTTGCGGATTTGCTTGCGGCTGCTGCCCGGGTTGATAGATCAATGAGAATTAGATTTACAACTTCACATCCACAGGATTTATCGGACAAACTGTTGTACACGATAGCAGAACATCCTAATCTTTGTAATTACATCCACCTTCCTGTACAATCCGGCTCCAACAGAATTCTTGAGTTGATGAACCGAACTTACACTGTTGAACATTATCTTAACTTAATTGAAAAAGCAAAGAGGATAATTCCCGGAGTAAGTTTTTCCACAGATATTATTTCCGGCTTTCCAACTGAAACCTGGGAAGATCATCTCGCTACTATTGATGTGATGAAGCAGGTCAGATATGATGGGGCATATATGTTTAAGTACTCACCGCGCGAAGGAACCAAAGCATTTAAAATGAATGATGATGTTTCTGAAGAGACTAAAACAAAACGCTTGCAGGAGATTATAGATTTACAACAGCAGATATCATTTGAAAAAAATCAGGAACTGATTGGGAAGACAGAAATTATTTTAGTAGAAGGTTTAAGTAAAAAATCCAGTGATTTTCTTTCAGGAAGAACTGATACGAATAAAGTGGTAATAGTGCCAGCCGATGATAAAATCAAAATTGGTGATTACATTATTGTGAGAATCAATAAAGCAACCTCAGGTACATTGTTTGGAAATTATCTGTCTCATCCGGAAATTACCAAAGAAGGAATTGCTTTAAGTGCTTAAACGGGCTAATTTAACTTTATAAATTTTAGCTTGTATTAAAAATGAAAAAGTCATTTTACATTTTCTTATTACCGTTGATCTTTCTGATTAGCGGTACACTCTTTTCTCAGGAAGCCAATATAATTCCTTTCCTTAAGCAAATAGAACAAGGCAAAGCTGAAGAAGTTAAATCGCAGCTTCCCGAATTAAAAAAAAATTTTCCAAACAGCTCTAATGTAATGTTTCTTGAAGGCGTGCTTACAGAAAATGCTCAGGATGCTGTTTCTCTCTATCAGACTATTGTAGATAAATACCCTAAAAGTGCTTATGCTGATGCAGCATTGTACAGAATTTACTCCTATTATTTTGCACTTGGACTTTATAACACTGCTGATAAAAATTTTGAGAGACTAAAAAAAGATTATCCCGAATCACCTTATATTAAAATTGCTGCACAAAATGTGGCTGATCAAAATCAGGTGCCAACCCAAATAACAGAGCAAACCGATGCAGGAGAGTACAATTTTACAGTTCAAGCCGGTGCGTTTACAAATAAAGATAATGCCGCATCATTAAGTAAAGAATTTGTTAATGCAGGCATGTATTCTGTTATAAAAGAAAAAAACGTTGGCGGAACTATTTTTAATGTGGTTTATGTAGGCAGATTTATAAACAGATCAGACGCCGAGGATTTTAAAAGCATTATAAATTCTCAATTTAATGTTTCAGGCAGAGTTGTTGAGATTGAAAAGTGAAAATAAAATTTATTGGAACTGGTTCCGGTAAAACATCTCTTAAACGGCATCACTCATCTTTACTGATAACTTCCAAAGATTACAGACTTTTAGTTGATTGCGGAGATGGAATTTCATCCGCACTAATCAAACAGAATATTTCATTCCAGAACATTGATACGATAATTATTTCACATCTGCACGCTGATCATTTTGCGGGGCTTCCATCACTTCTAACTCAGATGAAATTAAGTGAAAGAAATAATTTGTTAAATATTTATGTGCCTGAATCTGATTTAGAGTTTATTGAACTGCTGATTGAAAAATCGTATCTGTTCCGAGAAAGAATGAAATTTGAATTAAATCTTCTGTCTTATCAATCAGCAACTGAGATTTCTCTTTCGACTGATCTGAAAATAATTCCGCAGTTTAATACACATCTTGAAAAGTATAAGCCGTACTTAAAATATAAGACGCCCTCTTCGGCAAGTTTTTATATTTCTGATTCAACCACACGAATTTTTTATACAGGTGATATCGGTTCAATTAAAGATTTGGAAAACATTAGTCAACATTTGGATTATCTTATTTTAGAAGTATCTCACATTACTTTGGAAGAACTTAAGTCAGTCTCTCAAAGATTTAAAGCAGCAAAAATAATTTTAACACACATAGATGATGAACTGGAATCAGACCTCATTTCGATAGTTAATTCATTAAAAAATGAACAAAAATCAAATATATCAAGTGCCTTTGATGGATTTGAGATAAATCAAGTACCGTAGTTGTATCTTTCATTTGATCCCCCTCAATTGCTATATTTGGCACACAAAATTTACAAAATGGCAGACACTAATTAGATGACTCGAGAAGAATTTAAAGCAAAGCATGGTATTGTTGGCAGATCAAAGGAGATTAATGATCTTGTAGATATCATTATGCAGGTTGCAAAATCAGATATCTCTGTTCTGATTTATGGTGAAAGTGGTGTTGGAAAAGAAGTCTTTGCGAGAGCAATCCACGAGTATAGTAACAGATCCTCAAAACCAATGGTTAGTGTTAACTGCGGCGCAATTCCGGAAGGGATAATTGAAAGTGAATTATTCGGACATAAGAAAGGATCATTCACCGGAGCCGTAGACTCCAGGAAAGGTTATTTTGAAATTGCAGATAACAGCACATTATTTTTAGATGAGATAGGCGAACTACCTTTAACCACACAGGTTAAACTGCTTCGTGCACTTGAAACAAAAGAGTTTATGAAGCTTGGTGCTGAAACAGTAACTAAAGTTGATGTGAGAATTATTGCAGCTACAAATAAGGATTTGCAGAAAGAAGTAGATGCAAGAAAATTTCGTGAGGATTTATACTTCAGGTTAAAAGCAGTAACATTAACTATTCCACCATTAAGAAAACGCAAAAGTGATATCGAAGATTTAGTAAGGCATTTTATAAAAGGATATTGTGCAGCAAATAAAATTGATATTCCCGAGATTTATCCTACAGCTTTGGAGATACTTAAAAATTACAGCTGGCCAGGCAACATACGTGAGTTAAAGAACACAGTTGAAACAGCACTGGCGCTTAATAAAGGTAAGGCACTTACGGAAGAAATGTTTCAGGAACTTGTTACTGATTATGTTGAATACGAAGAGCAGAGAAATCTTCCGGTATTTCTCAGAAAATCATCTGAAGATGCTGACAGAGAGTTATTGTACAGAGCACTGTTTGAACTTAAAAAAGATATTATGGAATTGAAGGATTTCCTTGTCCACCATACTAATGTAAACTCCTTCCACCGGCAGGAGGAAGAAATTTTATCTATTACAGATCTTGAAAAAGAAGCAATTAAAAAAGCATTGGATAGAACCAAGGGAAGTAAAAGAAAAGCGGCAAGACTTTTAAATATCAGTGAACGAACTTTATATCGAAAATTAAAAGAATACGACATTGTTGAATCATAAAAAAAATAAACAAATCTTATTTGTGATTTTTAGTCTATTGTTTATGGGTTTGGCAGCAATTAATTTTACTTCGTGCTGTGCTTATTCGTTTACGGGTGCATCTGTACCAGAGCATCTTAAGACTGTTGCTATTCCGATTGCCGATGATCGTTCAGGATCAGGTGAACCAGGGTTGAGAGAAAAACTAACTCAAACATTGATTCAAAAATTTATTGATGATAATACTCTGCAGGTTGCAGAAAGAACCACTGCTAATGCAATAATTGAGTGTACAATTACTTCTTTATCTGATGCTCCGGCTATTGTTACAGCTGGCGAAGAAATTCAGTCACGACGTGTTACAATTACAGTAAAAGTTATTGCAAGAGACTTAGTAAAAAGAAAAACATTATTTGATAAATCATTTAATAATTATGGAGATTATCCGACCTCTGAACCAATTCAGGGTCGGATAAATGCTATAGAAACAGCAATTAATAAAATCTCGGAAGATATATTATTAGATACAGTATCAGGTTGGTAAAAAGAAAGGATTAAATTCAAATTATGGATCAAATAGTTTTAATAGGATATTTTGTATCACTTTCTATCCTGTTCATTTTTGGATTGCATGGTTTTATAATGATTTACTACCATCGCAAGTACGGATACAACAATCCTGTTCCAAAAGCTAAAATTGATGAAAACGCCATTGTTACCATTCAGCTTCCTCTTTATAACGAAATGTATGTGGCAGAAAGATTAATAAGGACTGTTTGCCAGATAGATTATCCAAAAGATAAAATGGAAATTCAGGTCCTCGATGATTCTACAGATGAAACCACAGCACTTGTGGCTAAAGTTGTTGAAGAAATGAAAAGTCAGGGATTTGATATCTCACACATCCGCAGAGGAACACGTGAAGGATTTAAAGCCGGTGCATTAAAAGAGGGAATGAAAATAGCAAAAGGTGAGTACATAGCAATCTTTGATGCAGATTTTATTCCTCATAAAGATTTTCTCAAAAAAACACTTGCATATTTTGTTGATGATAAAATTGGAATGGTTCAGACAAGATGGGAACATTTAAATGGCGACTATTCAATCATCACCAAAGCGCAAGCCTTAGCTCTCGATGGGCATTTCGTTATCGAGCAAACGGTTAGAAATAAATCGGGATTTTTTATCAACTTTAACGGAACCGGTGGTGTTTGGAGAAAAAAATGTATTGAAGAAGCCGGCAACTGGCATGCAGATACTCTTACAGAAGATCTTGATTTAAGTTATCGTGCTCAATTAATTGGATGGAGATTTGTTTTCTTAAAAGATTTTACTTCACCGGCAGAGCTTCCTGCTGAAATTAATGCCTTAAAAAATCAGCAATTCAGGTGGACTAAAGGAGCAGTTGAAACAGCTAAAAAAATTCTTCCGCTCGTTTGGAAATCTAAGATACCTCTTCGGGTAAAATTGCAATCAACTTTTCATCTGACAAATAATCTTGTTTTTCCGTTTATTCTTTTAGCAGCTATTTTGAATGTGCCGTTAATCTTTGTAAAGAACAGCGGCGCACATGAAGTTTATTTTGCAATTATGTCTCTTTTTGTTTTGGCTTTTATTAGCTCATTTCTTTTTTATCTTTACTCGCAAAAAGATATAAGGGCAGATTGGCGCAAAAAGATTGTATTGTTTCCATTATTTATGGCTGGCAGTATGGGCCTGGCAGTAAATAATTCACGTGCAGTTTTTGAAGGATTGATGAACAGAAAAAGTGAGTTTGTCCGAACACCAAAGTTTAAGCAGGAAAGTGAAAAAGATTCGTGGATTGGAAACAAATATCTTAACAGAAAACTTGGCTTTTCTGTGATCGTAGAGGCAGTACTTGCAGTGTATTGTTTTATAGGAGTTGTGTCATCTATTTATTTTCTTGAATTGGCATCGATTCCATTCCAGCTGCTTTTCTTCCTTGGTTTTGCTTTTATGGCTGTAACTTCAATTAAGCATGCATACGCTAAATAGTAATGATGAATACAAAAATTGAATCATTTAATCAGAAGGTAAGTTTAATTTACGAATACAATTCCCAAACACCTCTGTTTGTAAGAGTGGCGTGGATTGAGATAGAAAAAAACAATCTTGATAATGCCATCAACATTTTAACCAAAGGATTAGAAAACTTCCCCGATAATCCGGTTGCATGTTTATTATTAGGCAAGATTTACACAATTAAAGGAGATTACAACGAAGCTTTAAATTTTATTAAACGGAGAAGCGAATTAATTCATTCCATAAAAACTTTTAATCATTACATATCCGATATCGAAACAATAAAAAAACAACGTTCATTCTTCAACGTTTCGCGCTGGGCAAATCTTAGTGAAGAACAAAGCAAATTAACCGATGAAAACATTAATCATCAGCAGCCAATCTCAAATGATGAAATAGAAGAAACTCTTACAAGACTTACAGCAGAAATTGAGGGTGCCGAAAAAACATTGAATGATGCTAAAAGCAAAATTGCTAATAGCAAAGTTAAATCTGATTCTAAAAGCGATTACATTATTTCTGAAACACTCGCAAAAATTTATGCAAGCCAAAACGAATTTCAGGAAGCGATTTCTATGTACAGAAAGTTAATAAAAAAATATCCGGATAAGGAAGAATATTATCTTTCTAAAATTGATGAGCTAAAGTCTTCGCTTAATGATTAACCGTTCTTTTAATCCTGCATAGTAAAATATTTTCATTGTCTAATGATTGATACATTGTTAAATAAAAAATTACCACGGAAATTTTATTTAAGACCAGTAATAACCGTGGCAAAAGAATTGTTAGGTAAGATTCTCATAAAAAAAGACGGTAAAGAATTTTTGTCAGGTCGGATTGTAGAAGTAGAAGCTTATGATGGAAGTGTCGATGAAGCATCTCATTCATTCAAAGGTAAGACAAGGAGAAATGAAGTGATGTTTAAAGAAGGAGGTTATTTTTATGTGTATTTTACTTATGGAAATCATTTTTGCTGTAATGTTGTAACAGGAAAAGCAAATCACGGTGCTGCTGTTCTGATTAGAGCAATTGAACCGCTTGAAGGAATAGAGAAAATGATTAAACAAAGATTCAAAAGATCACTTAAAAATGAAAAGGAAATTTTCAATCTCACAAGTGGTCCGGGAAAAATATCTCAGGCTTTTTCTTTTAATCTTAAGCATTGCGGAGTTGATTTAACCGGCGATGAAATTTTCATTCTGGATCAGGCAAAATTGAAAAAATCAAAAATCGGAGTATCAAAAAGAATTGGAATCACCAAATCAACCGAATTACCCTGGCGTTTTTTTGAAATTGGTAATCCCTTTTTATCAAGATGAATGAATCATACAAAAATATTTTAATTGTAAGAACGGATCGGATTGGTGATCTTATTTTAACTTTGCCACTGGCTGGATTGATTAAAAAAAATTTCCCCAACAGCAGGATATCTTTTTTAATCAGAAATTATACGAGACAAATAATTAATGATCATCCATTTGTTGATGAAGTTATTACTTTGGATGAACATAATGGTAAAATCAGATTTCTCGGGAACTTAAAAAAAATCAAATCAAAGAAATTTGATGCTTGTGTTGTTGTTTATCCCAAATTTATAATAGCATTAATTCTGTTTTTAAGCGGTATAAAACTTAGAATTGGCACAGGTTACAGATGGTATTCTTTTCTGTTTAATAAAAAAGTTTTTGAACACAGAAAATATGCATCCAGACACGAGCTGGAGTTTAATGTTAAACTGCTGGAATCTATCGGAATAAAAACAGAGATAAATGATAGCAATGTTAATTATGATTTGCGAGTTGATCAGAAAGCTAAAGAAATTATTGAAGGAATTTTTAAACAGGAAAAAATTAGTACTGATAAGCCTGTTGTGATAATTCATCCCGGTAGTGCCGGCAGCTCTGTTGATTTACCAGTTGAAAAATATAAAATACTGACCGAAAGTTTATCAGCCGAAAATTATCAGATTATATTAACCGGAAGCAAAGAAGAAATAGATATTTGCAATCAATTAAAAGCAAATGAGAAAATTGTAAACTTAGCTGGTAAATTCAGTTTATCTGAGTTAATTGCTTTAATAAGCAAATGTGATTTATTTATTGGAAACTCAACCGGGCCAATACATATTGCCGCTGCGTTAGGTAAATGGACTGTTGGTTTCTATCCGAAAATTCTTTCTTGTTCAAAAGAAAGATGGGCGCCGTACACCGATAAAAAATTAATCTTTGAACCTGAAATCGATTGTAAAAATTGTAATCGCGAACAATGTGAAGAGCTTGATTGTATGAATTCAATTGATATTAATAAAGTTCTTTCAGGTATAAAAAATGTTTTAGACAATATAATGCTGGAGAAGAAATGAAATCTTACTTAAATAAAAATATTTTGATGATAATTATAATTATCACAGCGCTGACTTTTAATCAGAGTTATAGTCAAACCAAAGACAATTTTAGAAAAGTTAAAAACACTGCATTTAAAGTTGGTGAGAAGCTCACTTTTGATGTTAAGTACGGATTTGTAACTGCAGGTATTGCAACATTTGAAATTCCAAAGATCAAGAGAATATCAGGTAGAGATGCATATCATGTTACATTTGAAGTAAACACTGTGCCAAGCTTTGATGTATTTTATAAAGTGCGCGATCGATATGAAACTTATATTGATGTTGAAGGAATTTTCCCATGGCGTTTTGAACAACATATAAGAGAAGGAAAATTTTCAAGAGACTTTTCAGCTTTTTTTGATCAAAGAAAAGGTAAAGCTAAAACAAGCGAGGGTGAATTTGATATTCCGATTTATGTGAATGATATTGTCTCAGCATTCTTTTACGCAAGAACGCTGGATTATTCCAATCTGAAAGAAGGGGATAAAATCAATCTGAAAAATTTCTATAAGAACAAAACATACGATTTGGATGTTGTTTATCTTGGTAAAGAAACGATTGAAGTTCCTGCTGGTAAATTTGATTGCATAATTGTTGAACCGCTTGTTCAGGAAGGCGGACTTTTCAAAAGTGAAGGAAGCATAATTATCTGGTTAACAGACGATGAAGCAAAAATTCCTGTTCGTGTAAAAACTAAAGTTGTAGTTGGTGCAATTGATGCTGACCTTACTCATTATGAAGGAGTAGCGGGTAAATTATCTTCCAAGAGAAAATAATTTTATTAACCTGAATTTTCTTACCGCATTATTACAAGGTGACTCTCTTTAAATTTGAGAGTAACTCTGTATATCAGTAATTTAACCAATAAATATTATCATATTCTTAAGCGATGGAAGATTTCAAAGACAACAATTCAAATACAGAGGATTCACAGATTTCTCTTTCTGAAAGTAGTGAGGAGAATAATTCAAATTCGGATCCTGATAACTTAATCGAGTTCCAAATTCCACCAATAGGAGCTGCATTTTTAGGACTAATCGGAGGATTTTTCCTTTATCAGATTGTTGGTGCTTTGTTAACAGTTTTAATTTTTGGTTTAGATCTGGAATCAGTGCCGGTTAATGGTTTAAGATTGATGACCATGGCCGGACAGATTTTATTCATTTTACTTCCGGCACTTGTATTTGCCAAATGGATATATTCTGATGTTGGTAAAATTATCAGGATCAGAAAAACAACCTGGCAGGAAATGGGTTTATTTACAATTGGAATTATAATACTTACACCTCTTCTTCAAACTTTTCTTTATATCCAGAATTTCTTTTTAGAAGAGTGGGCTAAAAATTCCGGATTTATAAATTCATTAAAAACATTTTTTGATACACTTAATGAGTTGGTTGAAAAAACTTATGGCAATCTGCTTTCGGCATCAAATATTTTTGAATTTATTCTGGTAGTTTTAGTCGTTGCAATTGTTCCCGCTGTTACTGAAGAAACGATGTTCAGAGGATTTGTGCAAAGAAGTTTTGAACTAAAGTTAAGACCTTATCTGGCAATATTCATAACTGCAATTTTCTTCAGCGGTTATCATTTTAATCCATACGGATTTATTCCGCTTTTTATTTTAGGAGCTTATTTCGGATTTGCAGCATACAAAAGCAGAACATTAGTGGTTCCTATTGTTTTGCATTTCCTTAATAATTTCTCTGCTGTTTCCATTTACCACATATTTGGGGATGATGAACTATTAAAATCTGATGTTACTGTTAACTCCAATGAGCTGTCCTCTTATGTTTTACTTTTAGCTGGATTAACACTGTTGTTCGTTTTTCTTGTTTATTTTATAAATAGATTTTATACTTCCAAACTTTTATTAAAGGAGGAATAAAAATGCCAATCTGTCCAAACTGTCTGTATGAATATTTACCAGGTGTAAAAACCTGTCCGGATTGCGGAGCTGAGCTTGTTGATCAGCTGGAGCAAACTGATTGGGTTGTTGTTTATACTTCTGATAAAGAATATGAAATTCAAATGCTTAAAGATTCATTGGAAAGTGCTGATATAACGGTTAATGTTCTATCCCAAAAGGACAGTAATTTCCCTGTAACAGGTGATCTTGCAATAATAAGACTTTTAGTTAAAAAGGAAGATGAGCAAGCCGCACTTAGTTATATCAATTCTTTAGATAATTTTCAGCCGGATACGGAAGAAGAATGAGTATGAGTAACACAGCAATCAGGATTAGTGTATCTCTGATCGCAATTCCTGTAATTGTATTCTTAATTTACTTTGGCGGAGTTTATTTTCTTAGCTTCGTTCTTATTATTTCAGGAATTTCATTCTATGAATTTTCAATTATGGCAAAGACAAAAGGAGCTAATTTAAATTTAAACTTAGGGTTATTAGCTGTAATATTTTTAATTGTAAATCAGTACAGATTTTTTATTAGTCCATATCACTTTTTGATTTTCTTCTTTTTACTCCTTTCAATCATAGAACTTTTCAGAAATAATGGCTCTGCAATTCTCAACATTGGCACAACATTACTAGCCGTATTTTATTTTGGAATATTTGGTTCAACTTTGATTGGTATACGGGAATTTTACCCGAACGTTGACGGATTATATTTAAATGGCGGTTATCTTGTTATTTCGATTATTGCAACAATCTGGATTTGTGATTCAGCAGCATTCTTTGGTGGCACTGCGCTAGGTAAACATAAATTATTCCTAAGAGTTAGCCCTAAAAAAAGTTGGGAAGGTGCAATATTCGGATTTATATCTGCTGTATTAGCAATGCTGTTAGCAAAATATTTAGTGCTTGATTTTTTATCTCTTAAGGATTCAATTGCACTTGGTGTTATTCTCGGAGTATTCGGGCAGGTGGGCGATTTAATTGAATCGCTTCTGAAAAGAGATGCCGCAGTCAAAGATTCATCAAATTTAATCCCCGGGCACGGTGGAATATTTGATAGATTTGATTCACTGTTATTTACTGCTCCAATAATTTATATGTACTTAAGATACTTTGCCGGATAATCAGAAAATATGGATAATAAAGTTTCAGTCATTACACTCGGTTGCTCAAAGAATACAGTTGATTCTGAAAGATTGATGCGTCAAATCCAGCTAAATGATATTGAGATTACAGACGATCCCGGCAAGGCAGAAACAGTTATTATAAATACTTGCGGATTTATCGAAGCTGCAAAAGAAGAATCAATTAACACGATATTAAGTGCAGTTTCGATGAAGAATAAAAAGAAAATTAAAAAAGTAATTGTTGCCGGATGTTTATCAGAAAGATATAAAGACGAACTTATTAAGGAAATTCCTGAAGTTGATGTTTACTTTGGTACAGAAAATTATGATGGTATTATCAAAGAACTTGGCGGTAACTTAAAGCGGGAGCTTTTGGGTGAAAGGCTTATTTCAACTCCTTCTCATACAGCGTATTTAAAAATTTCTGAAGGATGTGATCACCCTTGCTCATTTTGTGCAATCCCTTTAATGCGCGGATTGCATAAGTCAAAATCAATGGAAGAGTTGATAAAGGAAGCAGAATATCTTGCTGCTAATAATACGAAAGAACTGATTTTAATTGCACAGGATACTACCGATTACGGTAAGGATATTTATGGTCAAAAAAAATTAGCTGAACTAATCACAAAATTAAGTGATATTAAAGGTATAGAATGGATAAGATTAATGTATGCTTATCCATCAAAGTTTCCGGATGATGTTATTGAAGTAATTAAGAGCAACCCAAAAGTATGTAAATATGTTGATATTCCTCTGCAGCATATTTCTGATGATGTTTTAAGATCAATGAGAAGAGGTGTTACTGCAGAACGTACAAAAAAATTGATTGAAAAATTAAGGAAAGAAATATCCGATATTACATTGCGTACAACTTTTATAGTTGGTTATCCCAATGAAACTGAAAAAGATTTTAATGAATTGTGTGATTTTGTAAAAGAAACTAAGTTTGACAGAATTGGAACATTTACTTATAGCGTGGAAGAAAATACTGCAAGTTATATTTTAGGCGATCCTGTATCCGCTGAAGAAAAAGAAAGAAGAAAAAATGTTCTGATGGAATTACAAAGAGAAATCTCTCTTAATAAAAATGAATCTTTTGTAGGAAAAGAACTAAAAGTATTAGTTGAAGCTGTGGAAGGGGATTTTTATATTGGACGATCATATAGAGATGCACCCGAAGTTGATGGAGAAATTCTCATCCACAAAGCGAACACTAAACTTAAATTAGGTGAGTTTTGTTCTGTTAAAGTAGTAGATTTTGATGAATATGATCTATATGCAAATGTTTGTTAAAAGAAAGGTATAAAAATGAAAATGAAATTTGTAATAAGTATTGTTCTGATTTTAGTCGGATTTATTAATCCACAGGAACAATCTAATACCACAGTAAAAAAAATTCTTGGTGAAGCAGTTTATTATAATGATTTTTTAAGCTACTATTCTGATAGACCCGGATATACACGCCTTGATGTCTTTATTCAGGTACCTTATAAAAGTATTCAGTTTATTAAATCACCCGAAGGTTTTACGGGTAAATATTCTGTTACAGCTTCAATCTTTGATAGTTCTAAATCACGTATTGTTGTAGAAAAAACCTGGAATGAGTCTATTACAATTTCTGATTTTAGCCTTGCAACATCCAGAGAAAATTTTAATGTAAGTAAAAGATCATTTGAACTTAAGCCCGGCAGTTATGTAATCAGAACAGCTCTGGAGGATCTGGATTCTAAAAAGTTAACAACGGCTGAAAACAATTTTGTCGTCAGAGATTTAACTGATTCAATTTCTCTTAGTGATATTTTGATGATAGCCAAAACCGATCCCAATCAGGCTCCGAACACAATCATTCCAAATATTATGAGGAATGTTTATTCATCTAAAGATAGAATCAGATTTTATTATGAGATAAATTCTTTAGATTCTGTTGAAGTGAGAAAGACTATTGAATACGTTGTTAAGAATTCTGATGATAAAGTAATTCACAGAGAAGAAGAGGATAGAAACATAAAACCGGGGATCAATCAGGTGTTGTATACTCTGAAAGAATTTCCATTTGATTTAGGAGCTTTTTATTTAACCGTCTCTGTTTTGAATGAGGGTAATAAAGTTGTTGCTTCTGTTAGTAAATCTTTTTACTCCCAAACAAAAGGATTAGCATCTTTTATTACGGACATAGATAAAGCAATTGCCCAAACCGTTTACATTGCCTCTGCTTCAGAAATGGATTATATGACAGAAGCTGAAAATCAATCTGAAAAAACCAAAAGATTTCTTGAATTCTGGAAGAAAAAAGATCCATCCCCAAATAACGAAGAGAACGAGGTTTTTAATGAGTATTTCAGAAGAGTAGCATTCAGCAATGAAAATTTTTCAAATTATGTCGAAGGCTGGAAAACTGACAGAGGAATGGTCTTTATAATTCTTGGTGCTCCAAATAATATCGATAGGCATCCGTTTGAGTATGATTCAAAGCCTTATGAGGTATGGGAGTATTACAATTTGAACAGAAGTTTTATTTTTCTTGATCAAACAGGATTTGGTGATTACAGACTAATAACACCTTTAACAGGTGATTTATACCGATACAGATACTGATAATATCATTATAATGATTTTTATCTCCGGAATTATTACCGGAAGTTTTACTACATAATTTTTATCATTCATTTATGATTTTAATTGTAACCCTTAATCCACTTCTTGAAAGAAGATTTACCCACTACAAGATTGAATATGGCAAGGTTAACAGAAACTGTAAATTAAATTTGGAAGCCGGTGGTAAAGGTGTGAATGTTAGCAGACAGTTAAAAAATTTCGGATTAAATTCTTTCAATTATTTTTTTGCTGGTGGAAACAACGGTAAACTCTATCGGGAAATTTTGAAAAAGCAGGGTCTGGAGTTTTCGTTTATAAATACTAATTCAGAAACTAGGGAAGCCGCTGTATCAATATCTGTTGGAGACAAAAAAGTAACATCATTATTTTCATCAGATCCGATGATATTGCAAAGTGAAGTAGATGAATTTAAAGCTAAGCTGGAAAAAATGATTCAGAATTGTGAGATAGTTATCTTTTCCGGAAGCTCACCCTCAGAAAACTGTGATTCGATAATTCCATTGGGAATTGAAATTGCAAACCGATATGATAAAATTTCAATTTGCGATACTTACGGAAAAAATTTAATCGAGTGTTTTAATGCTCAACCAACAATCGTACATAACAATTTTCATGAAATCGAATCATCTCTTGGTTTAATTCTGAATACTGAAGAAAGTATTCTGAATCTTTTAGACCGGTTGTATAAACTTGGTATCAAACGTGCTTACATAACCAATGGAGCAAAAGATTTTTACGCTTCAAATTTTAATTACGTTTATAAAATTAAACCGCCCGCAATTAATTATTTTGATTCAACAGGTAGCGGAGACACTTTTGTGGCAGCGTTAACTTACAGGTGGCTTCAGTCAGATGTTTTTGAAGAATCGTTAAAGTTTGCCACCGCAGCAGCTTCGTTAAATGCTTCCAGAGATGATGTAAGTAATGTAAAGTTAGAGGATGTATTGTTAGTGAAAAATAATGTTAACATTTCTTCAGTTGGTAAAAAAATGAAGATTATAGATGACTCGCCTCACGAAATTTAGTTTAGTTATTCTTTTTCTCTTATCCGCTTTAAATTTTGCTCAAAAGTTAAAATCATTTGAGGTTACCGGTAATTACAATTTTGATGATGATGAATATTTTACGTGGACACGCCTTCAAACTAACCAACCATATTTTGAAGGAATTATCGATTCAGTAAAAAAAAGAATTGCAGATAACCTGACTGAAAACGGGTTTTACTTCTTTGAATTTATCGAGGGTAAAACTGAATTCACTTCAGACTCAGCTTCATTTTCTTTAAAGATTACTTTAGAAGAAAGTGATCCTGTAATTATAAAGAATGTATTTATTGAAAGTGATGATTCTGAATCTATTTCAGAAATTCAAATCAGATTTCAACTTCTGGAAAATAAATCTTTCAACAAAAACGAAATCGAATCCTTAATAGACAAAACACTAACAGAATATGAAAATGCCGGATATCCTTTTGCCAAAGTTATTATTTCGGGTATAGAAATTATACCCGATTCCACTAATCAGGATCATTATGCGAATATTTTGTTAAAGATTGATAGAGGAATACAAAGCAAAATTGATAAGATAGAAATATCAGGTAATAATTCTACAAAAGATTATGTAATTATTCGCGAGCTTAGGCTTACTACCGGGGAATTATATTCGCAGGAGAAGATTGAAGAATTACCGAGGCGCTTAAATCGTTTAAGGTTTTTTGAACCTGTAGCTCAGCCATCATTTTATTTTAACTCAAAGAATGAAGGTGTGTTACAAATTGAAGTGAAAGAAAAAAATACAAACAGCTTTGATGGAATATTAGGTTACATTCCTGCAGGCAAAAATGAGCAATCAGGTTACGTTACGGGATTGGTGAATATCTCATTAAGAAATCTATTTGGAACCGGAAGAGCAGCTGCAATCAGATGGAATAAGTATGATAGAAATTCGCAGGAACTTGATCTTAAATATCTTGAGCCATGGTTTCTTAGCTTTCCGGTTAACATTAATCTCAGTCTTTATCAAAAAATTCAGGATAGCACTTATGTGCAAAGAAAATTTGAAGCTGCTGTAGAATATCTTGCAACAGAAGATATCTCCGCATCTTTTTTTGCATCAACCGAATCAGTTATTCCAACAGAACGCACTATCCCTGTTTTTACAGTTTTCAATTCTTCTTACCTGAACACAGGACTTTCTTTAAAAATTGATACACGAGATGATCCATATGCACCGACTGAAGGATTAATTTTTATCAATAGTTATTCTTTTAGCAGAAAAAAAATTAATGGTCCAAATGAGTATATTTCTCCATCGACAATTACTTCAATAAATCTTCAAAGAATTTCTGTTACTTTTAATTTTTATTATTCAATATTTGTACGGCAGGTAATTGCAATTGGTGTAAATGGAAGAGAATTGCGTGGTCCATCGTTTGAGAATAGCGATTTATTCAGATTGGGAGGTAACAATACTCTGCGCGGTTACAGAGAAGAACAGTTTTTAGGCTCAAGAGTTTTATGGTCTAATCTTGAATATCGTTTTTTATTTGCAAGCAGAACTTATGGTTTTGCATTTTTTGATACAGGATATTATTTGCAATCAGAAGATTTGGAAAAGAATAGAACTAAACAAGAAGATTTTTTATATGGGTTTGGTTTTGGTTTGAATCTGGAGACTGCATTGGGTGTGCTTAAAGTTAGCTATGCTTTAGGTGAAGGAGATACTTTTAGTGAGGGTAAAATCCATTTTGGAATAGTTAATGAATTTTAGTTGAGTTTTTATTTTAACAACTACATAATGAACAAGTTTATCTCTATAATAAAAATATCCCGACCGATTAATGTGTTAATCACTGTTGGAGTTGTTGTGGTTGCTATTCTGATATCTCAAAATCAGGACATAAAATCAGAGATTTACTTCCTTGCTTCTTTAGCCGCAGCCTTAACGACCGCCGCAGGAAATATTATTAACGATATTTTTGATATCGAAACAGATAAGATTTCTCATCCAAATAGAGTTTTAGTTACGGGAGCACTTACAAAAAATGAAGCATGGTACGTTTATCTTTTCTTTAATTTATGTGCAATGCTCACTGCAGCAACCTTACCTTCACAGGTTCTTTTGATAGTTATAATCTCAATTTTACTCCTGTACACTTATTCTGCTTATATGAAAAAATTAGTTTTGATAGGAAACATTACAGTTGCTGGTTTAACAGGATTGGCTTTTATTTATGGTGGAATAATTGCTAATAATTTAGATACCTCAATAATTCCTGCTGTCTTAGCTTTTTTAATTAACCTGATAAGAGAAATTATTAAGGATACGGAGGATATCAAAGGTGATTTCAAAGCCCAAATAATTACCTTTCCTATCCAGTTTGGAATTAGCAAAACAAAATACCTTGCGGCAGGATTAATAATTTTACTTATGGTTTTTACCTTCTATCCATTCATATTAAATATTTATAGGATTGAATACTTCTTGATTATTATGTTAGTTGTAAATCCTATACTTGTTTTAATAATAAAGTTGCTGTTCAATAAATCTGATAATAATTATAATTTGATCAGTCGCTTACTAAAAATAAATATGGTAATTGGTTTAATAGCAATCCTGGCAGGAAATTGAAAAACCTCGATAAAAAATATTTGATTGAAGGAAAGAAATATCTTGCAGGCACTGATGAAGCCGGAAGAGGTCCGCTGGCAGGACCGGTTGTGGCTGCTGCGGTTATTTTGCCCAAGGGTTTTTACGACGAAAGAATAAATGATTCCAAACAACTAACTGAAAAACTGCGTAATGAACTTTTTGATGTAATTATCAACAATGCAATAACTTATTCTTATACAGTTATATCTAACAAAAGAATTGATGAAATAAATATTTTGGTAGCCTCTTTATTGGCGATGAAAAAATCTGTGCATAAACTAAATATTCATCCTGATATTGTACTTGTTGATGGCAATAAAACTTTCAAATTCAACTCTGAGATAATTCCAGTAATAAAAGGCGATTCAAAATCATTATCAATAGCCTCAGCATCAATTCTTGCTAAAGTAGTCCGCGATAGAATTATGTTAAAGCTTTCTGAAAAATTTCCGATTTACGGATGGGAGAAAAATAAAGGTTATCCAACTAAGGAACATATTGAAGCTATACTTAAATATGGTATTACTCCGGTTCACAGGAAGACATTTTTAAAGAAAATTTTTGATAAAGCAAATCAAACTCAATTTATTTTTAATAACTGATGGAACCAAATAAGCACAAAATGGATGTTGGAAAAGAGGGTGAAGAAATAGCGGTTACTTTCCTCAAATCAAAAGGCTATGAAATATTGGAAAGAAACTATCACTACGGTCATGGAGAAATTGATATCGTTGCAAAGGACAAAGAATGTTTAGTGTTTATTGAAGTTAAATCACGAATAAATCTGGAACTTGGTGAACCCGAATATGCTGTGAATCAAAGGAAAATTAAACAGATAAAAAAAATGGCCGAGTTGTATTTGTTTGATAAAGAAATTGAAGAAGCAGATTGCAGATTTGATGTAGTTGCAGTTTTACTTAATGATAGAAAAAATCCCAAAATAACTCATTATGAAAACGCTTTTATTTATTAAGATATGATTCAGGTCAGAGCCATATAAAAACCGCAAAATATTTCCTAAATATTTCTTAGTTTGATAAAAGCAATAAAAAACTTCTCGAAACTTTTGCAATTATATGCAAGAAATTAAATCAAAAGGCACAAAACTTAATTCTTTCGAAAACAGTTTAATCGAATTCTTTATAATGATTGCCGGACTTTGGCAATTCCAGATCGAATTCTTTAAACAGGTTTTCGTTCCACCTTATGAAGTCGAACAAATTCGTAAACATATGGATATACTTGGAATGAAAACTCTTCCAATAGTTTCAGTAACAGGATTTATAATTGGATTAGTCATAACAATGCAGATGCAGCCGGTTATGGTTAGATTTGGCGCAGAAGCTTTTCTTCCGGGCTCTGTTGGCATTTCGATAGTTAGAGAATTAGGCCCGGTAATTACTGCTTTAATTTTTGCGGGAAGAGTCAGCTCGGGTATTGGAGCAGAGCTTGGTTCTATGAGAGTTACAGAACAGATTGATGCGATGGAAGTCTCTGCAGTTAATCCTTTTAAATATCTTGTTGTAACCAGAATATTTGCCTGCACATTTATTCTTCCCATTTTAACAATTTACGTAATCTTCATTGCACTTTTAGGATCTTATATTGCAGTAGTACTTGTTCAGAATATGACTTACTCTTATTACGTTGATGCTGTTATCACTTCGGTAGAGTTTGGGGATGCGATTCCGGGAATTCTAAAAACATTTGTGTTTGGATTTATAGTTGGTATTGTCGGAACTTATAAAGGATATACTGCAACTAATGGAACAGAAGGTGTTGGAAAAGCGGCCACAACTGCTGTGGTAGTTTCCTCTTTAATGATTTTAATTTTTGATATGGTTCTGGTTAAAGTAACATTATGGTTATGGCCTACAATTTAATATGAATTACGTTGTTGAAATAAATAATCTTTCTAAAGCATTTAATTCACACGTTGTACTTGATAATGTCACACTTAAAGTTGAAGAAGGTGAAAACATGGTTGTGTTTGGTCAAAGCGGAACCGGAAAAAGTGTGCTGTTAAAATGTATCGTTCGGTTGCTTGAGCCTGATAGCGGTGAGATTTTTATCGATGGTACTGACGTGCTTTCGCTTTCGATTTCAGAGTTAAATGAAGTAAGAAAGCATCTGGGATTTTTATTTCAGGGTGCAGCTCTCTATGATTCTATGTCTGTAAAAGAAAATCTTGAATTTCCTTTGATAAGACATTTTAATTATACAGCATCTGAAAGAGAGAAAAAAGTTAAAGATGTGCTTGAGAAAGTTTCACTAGAAGAAGCTATTTATAAAATGCCATCAGAACTTTCCGGTGGAATGAAGAAAAGAATTGGACTTGCCCGCTCTATCATTACTGAGCCTAAACTAATGCTTTATGACGAACCGACCACAGGACTTGATCCGATTACTTCAAAAGAAATAAGCTCGCTTATATTGGATTTACAAAAGTCTTTAAAGATGACATCAATAATTGTTACACACGATTTACTTTGTGCAGAAATTATAGCTGATAGAGCAATAGTTCTTAACCAGGGTATTATTCAGCACGAAGGCAGTATAACAGAATTAACAACTTCAAGAGATCCGTTCTTAAGAAATTTTTTTAGTCACGAAATTATCGAAGAGCATAACAGGAGAAACAATGGCTAATAATCTTGCAAATGCTAAACTTGGAATTTTTATTTTTATCGGCAGTACACTGCTTGTAATATTAATTTTTTTACTTGGCAATAAGGACCAACTTTTTGTATCCACATTTACGGTTAAAGCCTATTTTCAGGATACTCAGGGATTGCGCAATGGTGCATCAGTAAGATTTGGTGGAATAGATGTGGGAGCTGTCAAATCAATAAGCATAGTTAACGATACTACAGGAAGAGTTGAAGTGGCAATGAGGATTAAAGATGAGATCAGAAGATTTCTTAAGAAAGATTCTCGCGCATCGATAGAAACAGAAGGATTAGTTGGAAATAAAGTAGTTATGCTCACAATGGGCTCGGATGCTGCAGAGGTTGTTTCAGATGGCGGTGTAATTCTCTCTAAGGAGCCGCTGAGTTTTGCTGATGTAATTCAGGAAACTCAGGGAATATTAGGTTATACTAAAGAAATGACAAAGAATCTTGCTGAGATTGTAACAAAAGTAAATGAAGGAGAAGGCACTATCGGAAAAATTCTTACAGATGATAAATTATATTTTGCAGCAACAGATTTAACAAAATCTGCTGATAAAAGTATGACATCTCTTACTGAAGATATGAAAGGCGTTATAGCATTGTTTGATAATCTTGGCAAAGGTGTGCAGGATGTAGTTGTTAATGTGAATAATATTGTAACAAGAATTGACACTGTGCTGCACGGAGTATCGGAAGGTAAAGGATTGTTAGGTTCATTAGTATCTGATAAAGGTAAAGAAGGAAAGTCCTTAAATCAGATACTTGATAACCTGGTGGTTGTTACAGAAGATGCTAAAACTTCTGCTTCCCGATTGGCTGAAAATATGGAGGCATTAAAACATAACTGGCTCTTTAAAAGTTATTTTGAAGAAAGAGGATACTGGGACAAGGAAGAGTTTGAGCAGCAGCTGGATTCAAAGATACTTGAGCTAAATGAAAAAATTAAATTACTCGATGCAAAGATTTTAGAACTGAAATCATTAGAAAACAAAAATTAGTTTTTGAGAAATCACAATAAACTATGGCTGTGCGTGTTTGCCTTTATCTTACTTACTAATTTGTAAACTTATCGGTACTTCTATTCATTATGCTAAAACAAAACCCTGAAAATAATAAGCGGATAATCATTAAAGGTGCACGCGAGCATAATCTTAAAAATTTATCTTTTGAGATTCCAAGAAATAAATTAGTTGTATTTACCGGTGTCAGCGGCAGCGGAAAATCATCTCTTGTTTTTGATACTATTTATGCTGAAGGACAAAGACGATACGTTGAAAGTTTATCTTCTTATGCAAGACAATTTTTGGAAAGAATGAATAAACCTGATGTTGACTTTATTCAGGGAATCTCTCCGGCAGTTGCGATTGAACAAAAAACCGGTTCGAGAAATTCACGTTCCACTGTTGGCACAACAACAGAAGTTTATGATTATTTAAGATTACTTTTTGCACGAATAGGAAAAACCATTTGCATTCAATGTGGCAAAGAAGTTAAAAAGGCAACCACCGGTACAGTTGCCGATTGGCTGGAACAGCAACAGGAAGGAACAAGATTTTTTCTTGGCTTTCCTATTCCAGATCACGAAGGTCATTCAGTAAAAGAAGAAATTGATTTGATAAAAAAGCGCGGATACTTCCGTATTTATTTTGATGATCAACTGTTTGATCTAAATGAAGAGGATGTAAAACCACCTAAGAATAAAAATGTTATAAAAGTTATTGTTGATAGATTTAAGATTACAAAAGGTGATGTACGTGAAAAACTTTCTGATTCGATAGAAGTAACATTTAAAGAGGGCGAAAACCGAATTGTACTGATTAATGCTGATACGAAAGAACAAAAAGAGTTCAATAAATTTTATGAGTGCTGTGGAGTAAAATACGAAGAGCCCGAACCAAGATTTTTCTCATTCAATAATCCCTTTGGTGCTTGTCCCGTTTGTCAGGGATTCAGTAAGGTTATTGGTATTGATATGAATCTTGTGGTTCCCAATCCAAATCTTACTATTGCAGATGGAGCTTTGGCACCATTCAAGGGAGCAAAGTATAGTTCTTATCTACGTGATCTTATTCAAAGTGCAAGAGATTACAAGTTTCCGATTCAGGTTCCATTTAAGCAATTAACAGAAGAACAAATCTTAATGCTTAGAAAGGGTTTTGGTAAGTACAAGGGATTAGATCATTTCTTCTCGGAATTGGAAAGAAAAACATATAAACTTCACGTCCGGGTAATGTTAAGTCGTTATCGTGGTTATACTTTATGCCCGGCTTGCAAAGGATCAAGATTACGAAGAGAGGCATTGCAGGTTAAAATTGCAGGCAAGTCTATTCACGAAATAGTGCAGATGCCGATTGAGCAATCTTTAAAGTTTTTTGAAGAATTAAAATTATCTCAATACGATTATACGATTGCAGAGAGAGTATTAAAAGAAATTATAAAACGTCTTACGTTCTTAAACAATGTCGGGATTGGTTATTTAACTTTAGACAGATACAGTAATACTTTATCCGGCGGAGAAACTCAAAGAATAAATCTCGCAACTTCTCTCGGCTCAGCTTTGGTTGGAACTCTTTATGTGCTTGATGAACCGAGTATTGGATTACATCCAAGAGACAATTCTAAATTGATCAATATACTTAAAAACTTAAGAGATATTGGAAATACTGTTTTGGTTGTAGAACACGATGCTGATATGATGAAAGAAGCCGACCTGCTTTTTGATATGGGACCCAGAGCTGGAATGGATGGCGGTGAAATAGTTGCTTCTGGTACATACCAGGAAATAATGAAGAATAAAAAATCTTTAACAGGAAAATATCTTTCCGGCGAACTCTCAATTCCTTTGCCTGAAAAGAGGAATGAAAAGAAAACAAAATCAATTAAAATCATTGGGGCAAAAGAAAATAATCTGAAAAATCTAACCGTTGAAATTCCCTTAAATAAATTTGTGGTTATAACCGGCGTTAGTGGATCCGGAAAGAGTACATTAATTCACGATATATTTTATGCCGGATTGGCAAAGTATCTTGGTAATGCTCCATCTTACATTGGAAAATATGATGACATAAAAGGTGGAGAATATATCGATGATGTTGTGATTGTTGATCAATCACCAATCGGAAAATCACCAAGATCAAATCCTATAAGTTACATCAAAGCTTTTGAACTTATTCGTGAATTATTTGCTTCAACCCATCAGGCAAGAGCCAGGGGATACAAGCCCGGTTACTTTTCTTTTAATGTCCCCGGCGGAAGATGTGAAACCTGCCAGGGTGATGGATTTATAAAAGTGGAAATGCAGTTCCTTGCAGATCTATATCTTGAATGTGATGATTGCAACGGAACCCGATACAAAAAAGAAGTAAGAGAAATTACCTACAAAGGTAAAAACCTTGTTGATGTTTTAAATATGACGGTAGATGAATCGCTAATCTTTTTTGAAGGTAA
>FWPV01003751.1_pt1 | contig 33825 bp, 34 predicted proteins | sample 2228371 | NCBI WGS metagenome assembly FWPV01 (sample SAMEA103939776, study PRJEB20133) | metagenome
GACTGTACCATCGGATTTAAATCGCACTCCTGTTACTTTTCCATAAATAAACGGAGACGCTACTATTGCATTGCCTTGAAAATCTGTCGCCTCAATGGTGAAGGAATATCGACCATTGGCTACTTTTATACCATCATCACCTATTCCATTCCATCGAAGTGTATTTTCGCCACGTTGAGTTGTTCCAATAATTGTTTTCACCAATCCACCATATTCGTTGTAAATTTTTATAACAACAGTATCAGCTGGTTGTTGAAGTGAGTACCCATACTGCACTGTCCCTTCTCCATTGAAAGAAAAACTACTTGCCGAAGCTTTTACGTCTTTTCCAATAAATGATGCTGCAAGTGCGTTATTGATTGAATTTGAAAGTGCAATGTTGGTATTAAGAAATTGTGATAAACTTGTTTTAATATTTGTCAGCTGCTCAACTGAACTAAATTGTGCAAGCTGAGCTGCGAACTCTGTTCCGTTCAATGGATTGAGCGGATCCTGAAACTTTAGTTGCGCAATGAGCATCTTAAGAAAATCATCTTTTCCTAAAATAGAGGTACTATTTGCCGGCACGGATGCGTTTGTATTTGACGTTGGTTGTATTGATGATGTCATAACTCACCTTACAATGTTATTTCTATAGTGTTATACCCCAAATCTGCAGTCGTTTCATCTTCAAAATATCTGTTGCCCTGTCTGATCTTTTGTTCTTTTAATTCTTTCCGATTCTCCTGATCATTTGCACTTGTTAAAGTATTACCCACAATTTCTATTTTCTGCATCTCAATACCGCGGTTAAGCAATGAATCTCGTAATTGTGGTAAATTTGCTTCAAGGAGTGCTTTTGTCGTTGGATTTGTTACATCGATTTCCGCCTGAAGCCTACCGTTTTCCATTTTTACTTTCACAAATATTTCACCAAGTGTTTCGGGTTGCAAAAGTATTCTAATCTGTGTTCTGTTATCATTTAATTGCAGTGATAGTGAATGGACTAGTTGTTCAATAATAGTTTTTGCTACACCTTCTGTTTGATTCATTGTTGTTTGCTGATTACTGGTTACCTCTCTTAAATCTTTTACAAACGGTTGATTGAATGAATAAAGTTGAGGCTGTTCCTGGCGTTGTGGTTTAACAGTATTATGAAGATGCAGCGTGGTTGATTGGTTTTGATTTTGCGTTGAAAAGTTCATCTGTTCTTGATTAACTGTTTCAACCTTTTGCTGTTGTTGATGCGCGATTGTACTGCTATTGCTCCTGTTACCGACAATTGTTGCAATGCCTTTTTCGGCTACTACTTCTGCAATTGTTGTTTTTTCTGCTGCAAGTGGCTCATCAATAACTGATTGATTTGATTGTTGAGTATGGGTTGATATTGTACTTTGTTTGCTCTGTTTCGGATCAGTGTTGGATTTATGAACTTGCGACTGATGTAACTTTTGCATTAACCCTGTAAGGGATGTTAAAACAGATCCACCCGTCACTGACTCCGGTTTTTGCTCATTAGTTGAATGAGCATCGACAACCGTTGCTCCTTTCTGATTGCTTGTTATTTCAGCTGTCGGCATTTCTGTGTTTTCTGCTTGGTCAATCATTTGGAAAGAACCAACTGCTGTTATTGGCACTCGTTCCTTTTGTGTAGTAGTGAACGATTCTATTAGAGTACCTTTAGCATCAGAACCTGTTTCGGAGTTGTCTGTAATGTTAAAAAGCTGATCTGATGTATAAAATAAACCTTCCCCTCTCCCTGCATCAATTAATTGTTCATTCATTTTCAGGTTAACAGGTGCACTCTGTGCTATTGTTCTGAGGTTCGAAAGTACTTCGCTTTTTGGTGCTTCCTCTAATTCAAGTACCGGCAATTCAGCCTCCCCGTTAGACAATTGTACTGGTTGATCTGTAACAATATTTTTTTCACTGTCTAAAGATACTTGTGTCATTGGTTGCTGAAGTGCATATTGCTGTAGCATTATTACAAGGAACCCGTTGGATGCATCGGCATCGTTTTGTTCTGTCTGAAAAGAAAGCTGATCAGTCTTTCCCTCAGTAACATTGAGCAGCGTAATTGGTGGTAATTGCATTTGCTATCTCCTTAATTCATTATTCGTGCTGCACGTTTCGGTTCCAATGAACCAAGAATTTTGCTTGCTTGTTTTACTTTGATTTTTAAAAGTATTTTTTTGATCTCGCTATCCTTCATATTTTCGAGTACTCGTGCTGCATCTTCTGGTTCCATCGCTTCCATAAGTTTTGCAAATTGAGCTTCCTTTAAAGCATTAAGGCTATCAGATGATTGTACCTGTTGCTGTATTTTTTTATTCAAATCGCTGATGAGTTTCTCCTTAGTCAACAGTTGTGCTTTCAACACAGCTACAGTGTCTTCCCAGCGTACTGTTGAACTCTCCAGAAGGTTCTTATTTGCATCTTTCTTTATTATTGTAGTATCGGATTGTGCTACTGCGGTATCAACAATAGACAACGAGTCTGTAGATGTACTAAAAAGATTATGAATGCCATTTGGTTTTAGATACATCAGTGCTGCTGTTGTAGCCAGTGCAAGTATAAAGGTAACAGCAAAGAGAACAAAAAATTGTTTCATTAGCTTTACTCCTTATTTTCGGAGTACATACGCTGAGCAAGTACGTCCATAATTCGTTGTTCTTTTCGTTCACGTTCTTTTGCAAGTTGCGAACGGTATTTTTCTTCTAACGTCTCAATCATCTCTTTTTCTTTCTTTCGTTCAATCACTTCATCTGTTTTTACACTTTCCTGTTTTTCAATTTCATCAACCTTTTTTTGTTGTGCCTGAATTTCTTTTGTAAGCTTTTTTATAAATGCACGCGATGTTTGTACTTCCGATGCTTTTACTTTTCCACTTTGCGGTGAAGCATTAATTTCAGCTTCCCGCTTTTGTGCTAAATTTACAAGTGTTGCTTCTTCCTGCATCTTTTTGGTTCGTATCTGTACAAGTTCTTCCTGAGCTTTCTTTTCCTGGTACTTCCGTACTTTCAGAAGAGTTCCAAAACGTACATTTGATATATCCATTGTCCATACTCCCGAAAAACGATTGAACTTATTCTGTAACTAATGCCATCATATGTTGTAAACTTGTTTCGTAATCTGATTTTTCTTCCGGTAACTGACGCAAAAAATCCCTTATTGAATCTATTTTTTGTATTGCTTTGTCGATTCGTGGATTACTCCCCTTAACATAGGCTCCGATATTAATAAGGTCTTCAGCTTCTTTATAGGTTGCAAGCCAATCAGAAATTTTTTGTGCAGCCCGACGGTGTTCCGGTGTTGTTATTGCCGGCATTACACGACTTACACTTTCCAGTATATCAATTGCCGGGTAATGGCCAGCGGCAGCTAAACGACGTGAAAGAACAATATGTCCATCAAGTATTGAGCGCACAGTGTCTGCAACAGGATCTGACATATCGTCTCCCTCAACCAGTACTGTATAAAGACCGGTAATGCTTCCATCTTTTGAATTTCCTGCCCGTTCTAAAAGTTTAGGAAGCATTGCAAACACCGATGGTGTATACCCTTTTGTCGTTGGTGGTTCACCAATTGCAAGCCCAACTTCCCGTTGTGCCATAGCTAACCGCGTTACCGAATCCATCATCAGCATTACATTTTTTCCCTGATCTCTGAAATACTCTGCAATACTTGTAGCCATAAACCCTGCTTTAATACGGATAAGTGCTGCCTTATCACTTGTGGCTACCACAACAATGGAACGTGATAATCCTTCGTCACCGAGTTGCTCTTCAATGAACTCTCCGACTTCTCGTCCTCGTTCACCAACAAGGGCAATGACATTAACATCTGCATCAGTGTCGCGTGCAATCATGCCGAGAGTAACGCTTTTTCCAACACCACTGCCAGCGAAAATTCCAACACGCTGTCCTTTTCCACAGGTGAGGAGTGCGTCAATTGCCCGAATACCTGTTGTGATTGGTTCGGTAATTCTTTTTCGTTCAAGCGGATTCGGTGGTGTATTATAAATCGATCGAGTATCTGTTGTTTGTAACGGACCTTTACCATCAATAGGGTTTCCAAGTCCGTCAATAACTCTGCCGAGAAGTTGTGGGCCAACTTTGACAGAGAGTGTTTTACCTGTTGCGACTATTTCGCTACCGGGACTTACTTCTGTTACATCTCCTAGTACCATCGACAATACACGATTATTCTTGAAGCCAACAACTTCCGATAAGCATACATCTTCACCATCACGTGATTTAACAACACATACCTCTCCCAGCGAACAATTTGGCCCTATCGATTCTATAACAAGTCCAATAACCTGTACAACACGACCATTAACCTTGATAAGGTCTGCACGACGTATTTTTGAAACGTAGTACTCAATACTATTGAGTACTGTCTGTTGTTCTGTTATGTGTTGTTCAAATGACATTGTTTAAAAGTTATTATGGTGTTAATACTTCATGATCGGCAAAAAGAACATTTTTAATTCTGTCGAATTGTGTTTCAATTGTTGCATCGATGTTTCCGGAGTCACTTTCGATAATACACCCGCCACGAGTAATATGTTCATCTGTTTCAAATACTATTTCGCGTACTGAATCGGTTGAAGCAAGTAAATCGGGACGATACTGTTTGATTATTTTTTCATCTTCCGGATGAATACGTATTTTCAATTTCTCAACTCCGGCTAGTTTCTGAAGTGCTTCACGTGTTTGTTGTACAACAATCATACTATTGCTTGTTAATTCCGTTTTCACGATCTGTTGCGCAATACTCATTGCTAAGCTCAGAACAGATTCTTCAATTCGTTGTCCTATTTTTTTCCATTCTTTTTGTACTGCTCCTGTTACAAGCATCAGGTTCTGAATTGCAGGTTGTACTTGTTGCGCTACAATTTCATCAAGTTTTTTCTGAAAGACAGATTCCAGCTCTTTCTTTGCTTGATTATATCCATCGTTATATCCCTCTGCACGTGCTTCTTCCAACAACCTTGCAATTTTAAAAGTATCCTCCATCGGCTGCTGTACCGGCTCTTCCGGTAAAACCGATTCTGTTTGTATGTTTTCAACAATAGTTTCGGGTGCCGGAATATCTTCATGCTCTTGCTGTATTTCACATCCCCTTTCTTCTTCTACTATAATGTGATCAATTAACGGAAAGGGTACTTTGTATTCGACACTTACTGCACGTATCGGTTTATGTATCTGAAGAACGTTAGACAAATACTTCTTCCTTTCCGCCGCGACCTGCTATAACGAGTTCACCGGCTTCTTCAAGTTGTTTAACTATTTCAACAATACGTGTTTGTGCAGCTTCTACTTCTTTTAAGCGCACAGGTCCCATAAACTGGAGCTCTTCCTGCAACAGTTCTCGTGCACGCTCTGACATGTTTTTCAATATCTTTTCTTTTAAGCGTTCATCTGCTACTTTCATTGCCATCGCAAGATCTCGCTTATCAACCTCTCGAAGGAGTCGTTGTATTCCTTTATCGTCTATGAAGATAATATCTTCGAACAGGAACATTAACCGTTTTATTTCCTGCGCAAGATTCGGATCCCGACGTTCGAGTTCTTCCATAATCTGTCGAGCCTCAACGGTTGTGCATCTGTTCAGAACCGCCGCAACTGATTTTGTTCCTCCCAGTACACTCATACTTTGACTAATTTCTGCTTCGGCAACATCTTCAAGTACAGTTTCCATTTCGGAAATGAGTGATGGAGCTATTTTCCCAAGAGTTGCCATTCGGTATGTGACATCAAGTCTTAATTCCATTGGTATTTCAGTCAATACATTTGCTGTTTGATCGGGCGGCAAATTTGCAAGTATGAGTGCTATGGTTTGTGGATGTTCTTTCTGTAAAAAGCTTGCTAACTGACGTGGATCTGCCTTTTTTAGCGCATCAAATCCTGTTACATGTGAAAGCATTTTTACTTTTTCTACTACTTCGGTTGCCTTATTAAATCCGAGGGTGTGCTCGAGTAACTTTTGTGCATAATCTAAACCACCTTGTATAACATACTGTTGTGCTACAATAAGCTGATGAAATTCGTCCGTTACTTGCTCAATTGTTTGCGGTGTTGCTCCTTTGATATTTGCAATTTCCAGTGTTACTGCTTCAAGCTCTTCCTGGGTCAGTTTCCGTAGTACTTTTGTTGCTGTTTCAACATCGAGTGAAAGTAACAACAACGCAGCTTTTTGTCGTCCCGTTAATCGTGTTTTTTCATATCTTGGACCTGCCACTGTTTAATCCTCCGATAGCCATACTTTAAGTAACCGTGCAGCATCTTCTGGTTTATCTTTCATATACGCTGCAACTCGTTTTCGTTTCTCTTCACGAATCAATGCTTCTTCTGAAATTTCTTCTTCAGGTGATGGAAGTGATATTGATGGTTTTTTATGATGGAGTTTTGCTGCTGCCTGAGCTACATCTTTTCCTGTAGCAAATACTTCACCGGTTTCTTCTTCTGTCTTTGGCTTCATTCTGTTTAGCAGAGAACGCAGTACCAAAACAGCACCTACCATTGCAAGAATTAGGAATATTTTCTGGATAACATCAGACCACTCTGTCCATGGTGTTTGTTTGTAGAAGAATTCTTCTTCACTCATCCCATAACCAAACTGCATATTGATAACCGATACTTCATCACCACGCTCACTGCTGTATCCTACGGCGCGTTTTACAAGTTCAGCCAATTGCTCCATTTCCTGTTGGTTACGTGGTATGTATTCAACTTTCTTTTCACCATCTATTTCCTCTACTTTCTGAATTCCATTGACAACAGCTGCAACGGTAAGCCGTTTGATTGCGCCAACACTCTCTACAATATTTTCCACTGTTTTATTGATTTCGTAGTTCGTAATTGTATTACTACGTGTCGAGGGCGGCATTGTATCCGATGTTTGATTTTTTTCCTGACTAATTTGTTCACTTCGCACCGCTGTTTTATCGGGATCATACTGCTCCATTGTGCGCTGAATCTGTCGGAAATCAAGTTCCGCATTGACCCGAACCAATGCGTTACCAATACCAACTGTACGTTCAAGCAACGATTGCACTTTTGAGCTGAGATACGATTCTACTTTCTGTTGCATTTCGTATTGAGTGGAAGTCAATGAAGCTAAAGTGCTTTGCTTTTTATTATCAGAAAGTAGAACACCACGGGAATCAACAATTGTTACATTTCCTGATTCAAGTCCTTCGACACTGCTGGATATTAAATGAGCAATACCTTGAACTACTTCCGCTTTCAGTGGTTTGGTAGATTTTAGTTTTAATACAACCGATGCTGTTACTGGTTTTTCATCTTCCTTAAATAACGCTTTTTCAGGTACGGCGATATGAACTCTAGCTGCTTCTACTTCTTCGAGCTGCAAAATAGTTCTGGCAAGTTCTCCTTCAAGGGCACGGCGGTAGTTAATTTTCTGAACAAAATCCGACACACCGAGATTTGTCCGATCGAACAGTTCATAACCAATGATACTTGAATTTGGTAATCCTTCGCCAGCCAACGAAAGCCGAAGTTCGTAAATCTGATGAGAGGGTACTTTAATAATCTTACCACCGTTTTCAAGTTCATAGGAAACACCTTTTTCTTTCAGTTTTGCGACTATTTTCGATGCATCTTCGGCACTGAGATTACTATACAAAACTCCGTATGACGGCCGATTCAAAACCGTTATGACAACAATAATTCCTATTATTGCACTAACTAAAACGACACCGAAAATTATTTTTTGCTGAGGTGTTAACTTCTGAAAGAACCTTTTCAACTGAACTACTACTGTATTGTCTGCCATAGATTACACCTGCATTCTCATAAGTTCACGATACATGTCGATCGTTTTATTTCGTACCTCCATTAATAGATCAAAGCTGGTACGGGCCTTCTCAACCGCTATCATGACGTTATGAATATTTGTTTCTTCTCCCTTGATCATATTTTCAACAGCTTTTCCTGCTTCCTTTTGCAGCTCGTTAACATTGCTTATAGCTTTAGAGAGTAATTCGTTAAAAGATTCATTTGCCTCTTCCAGTGATTTGTTGATTTTCCGGCTATCAATCTTGTTGTCGATATTCGGCAGTAATGCCAGATGTTGATTAATTTTCATACTCTTTACCCCTTTCGGTCTATGAGTGTACCGGTTGTAACTGCCACGCGTGAACCATCGCGCCGATACGCGTGATAAGCACGAACATCGTTGGCAGCTTGTGGATATAATTTTTCAAAGAATTTCCTCTCATCATTTGTTAATAGAACATCATCGTTTTGATTTTTCGTTGCCTGAATATCTTTTACTTCCGATACTTTATTTTTCACCAGTTCATCAAACTGATGCGACGAACTAAGTCGTTGTTGTTGTGTAATGTTGATAGCAGATGTTTGAATTCTCTCTACATTCATAGTTAAATCTCCAATGCATCTTTTGCCATTGTTTTTGCAGCATTTACTGCTGTAACATTTGCTTCATATGCACGTGTTGTATTAACCATTTCTACCATTTCTGCAACAATGTTAACATTTGGCGTTCGTACATAGCCGTTTTCATCTGCAGCAGGATGTGTCGGATCGTAAACAACCTTAAATTCAGTTGAATCTTCAAGTTCCTTTACCTGCACTCCCGCCGGAAGTTGTTCTATTGCTTTTGCATCGACCGATCCTTTGAAGTGCTTTGAATTTGTTGTAGCCAATCCCGTTTCGACTGATGTAAGGACTCGTGTAAACAGTTGTGGTGGCTTTGCTTCCATTGTTACAATCTTTCGTTTGTACGGTTCACCATTTTCTGCTTTTGTAGTTTCAGCGTTGGCAATATTGCTTGCAATCGCATTCATCTTTTTTCTTTGGGCCGATAAGCCAAAGGCACTGATATTTAGACCAGCAAAAAGTTTATCGATTCTCATACCTGACCTCGTATACTTTTTTGAATTCCTCGGAATGTTTCTGCTATCATTCGGGAAGCAAATTTAAACCGCAGTTGTGTATCTGCTAACGTAGTCATTTCAACTTCCACATCCACATTATTGGCAGCACTTGCCGTCGGATCTTCTGTAATCAGTCCTTCCTTTGCTGCATCAACAATTTTGATGCCCTCTGTGGATAGTTCGTCTTTTGGTAATAGATGGTGCTGGTGAGTTGTTTCTAGTTTTACGGACGATACTTTCGATGCATTTTGTAATTCATCTTCAAATGAAACTGCTTTTGCGCGGTAACCTACGGTATTGACGTTCGCTATATTTTCGGCTATAACTTTTTGTCGGGTTGCATAGGCATCGAGTGCCTTACCAAGAATTGGGATTTTTGTGAGTTCAAAGAGTTTCATAACTGTTTTGTTATAACACAACTCAAATGCCAAAACAATACTACTCTTTGACGTTTATTTTTCGATTTTTTTAGAAGGTGGTGTGAATAAAAACAACCAGATGGTGTTTAATCTCCATCATATTTGAGATAGACAATTGCACTTTTACCGCACGTACATTGAAATTCAATAGCCTGAACAATATCTCCATTGCGATGAATTTTGATATCTGGTGTATGCAAATTGTCTTCTGTTGGTGATTGTTCCTGTTGCGGTAGTTGCTGTTGCGAGCCGTTTTTCCACAGCTCCGTTAGCTCAAGAAATGAATGATTATCCAGAGTGGATTCAGAAATACTCATGATGCTTCTAATCCCACCAGTTGATTCAATACCTTTGGTATACTTTGCAATGGTACAACTGTATCTGCAACTCCTTCATCAACTGCTGCTTTCGGCATTCCATAAACTATACAAGTTTCTTCATCCTGTGCAACAACATAACCATTTTTTCGTTTGATAAGCTTTAAGCCTTCAAGGCCATCTTTTCCCATACCTGTCATAATCACACCAATCAGTGGGGCATTTATAGCTTCAACAATGGATTTCATCATAACATCTGCTGATGGATGATAAAGTGTATCATGTGGTTCATCTGTAATGCGGGCTTTTACTTCACCGTTCGAGCGCTCAAACACCATATGTTTTCCGCCGGGGGCAATAAGTACTGTAGACGGTAAAAGTGTATCTCCATCTTCCGCTTCTTTAACAGTTACTTTGCTCATGGAATTCAAACGCATTGCCATCGACTGGGTAAAGCGAGGAGGCATATGTTGCACAATAGCAATGCCAAGTGGAAAATTTTTTGGGATTTGTGGAATGATCTGTAACAATGCCATTGGTCCGCCGGTAGAAACACCCAGAGCAACTGCTTTATAATTTCGTCGTTCAATTTTACCGCTCACCTTTGGTGGTGCCTTGGCTGGTGTATCTCCCATTACCTGAGCTGTAGAACTACGGATTCTCTGCAGTCGGAATAAAAGTGCACGGCTGTTAACAATATGCTTAACTTTACTTATGAGTTCATCTTTAATTTTTATTATATCCAGCGAAACATACGATAATTCCTTTGGTATAAAATCTACTGCACCAAGCGCAAGAGCATCGATCGTTGCCTGAGCACCTTCTGTTGTAAGGGAACTAACCATCAAAACCGGTAGTGGCATTTCCTTCATGATGGTTTTTAATGCTGTCAATCCATCCATTACAGGCATTTCAATATCGAGTGTCACAATATCGGGCTTCAGAATTTTTATTTTTTCAATTCCTTCACGACCATCTTTTGCAGTACCAATAACTTTTATTGATGGGTCTGATTCAAGCATCATCGAGAGAGATTTTCTCATAAATGCCGAATCATCTACAATAAGTACTTTGATAATACGTTCCATTTTTTTATACCTTACTGCACTGTTGCTTTCTGCATACGAATTAACTCTGCAACATCTACAATCATAATTACCCGACCATCCCCAAGAATCGTAGAACCCGCTATTCCGCGTACAGTACCGAGATATTCGCTAATAGACTTGATGACAACTTCTTTTTGTCCAAGCAATGCATCGACAATAACACCTAACCGATGTTCGGCAACACCAATGACAACAATGTATTTCCATTCGTTAATACTATTGCCATCGCCATAGCCGTTCCCTAGTACTGATGATAGACGAGTTAATGGCAAAACTGTATTACGTAAACGAATTACTTCATTACCTCCGACAAGATCAATTTCACCATCTTTAACTCTCACTACTTCAATAACAGCATCAAGAGGAATACTGAATATTTCCCCATTCGATTCAACCAGCAATGCCTGTATAATTGCAAGTGTTAATGGCAGCTTAATAGTAAAAGTTGTTCCCTTCCCCACTTCTGATGTCACATGGATAGTCCCTTTCAGTTTCATTACATTGGTGCGTACCACATCCATTCCTACACCGCGACCCGAAACATTTGTAACAACTGTTGCTGTACTAAAGCCTGGGAGAAAAATTAAATTGTAAGCTTCTGTATCTGTCATTTCTTTCGCAGCTTCTGGAGTAATGAGGCCTTTTTCAATTGCTTTTGCCTTTAACTTTTCAGGATCCATACCTTTGCCGTCGTCGCTGACCGACAGTACTATGTGATTTCCTTCCTGATATGCGCGTACAGTTACTTTTCCTTTCGGTGATTTGCCACTCGCTATCCGTTCCTCAGGACTTTCAATTCCATGATCTGCAGAATTACGTAACAGATGGATGAGTGGATCATTCAGCTCTTCGATGAGCGATTTATCGAGCTCTGTATCTTCTCCCATAATCTCGAGTTCTATTTCTTTCTTCATTTCTTTCGACAACTCACGCACAAGACGTGGAAGCTTGTTGAAAACTTTTGCAATAGGAACCATACGGGTTTTCATCACTGCCATCTGAAGCTCGGTGGTAATAAAATCTATGCTCGAACTTGTTTCTGCTAGTTCACGGGCAAGATGACTTGAATCGAGTTCTTCTGTAAGCTGATGCGCAATCTGCGATAGTCTGTTTCTTCCCAGTACAAGTTCACCAACCAGGTTCATTAAAATATCGAGTCGTGACACATCTACACGAATAGTTGAATCTACAGTGTTTCGCGTTGTTGCACTTCCTTCTTTTACTTGTTGACTTTCAGTTTCCTTTTCTGAAACAAGTTGCTGAACCGGTGTTTCTTCTAAATTTTTTTGCAACTCCTCAACTGCACGTTCTTCATCCTCTTGTTTCTTCTCTATTTCTGGTGCAAAGATTTCTTCTGTTTTTTCTTGCTGTATTTGTTCTGTAACCTCTGATAATTTACCTGTTATTATATCCTTTAATTTTTCAACTGTAGTACTTACATCCAACCCATCATAATTACCGCGCTCAATTTCATGGAGGTTTTCTTTTAACAAATCCGCCGCTTCGAACATGACATCCATCATCGAGGAGGTTACAATTTCACCTTTCCGGATTTTATTGAGAACATCCTCAAATTTATGAGCAAGGGATGTCATTTGCTCGAAGCCGAGAAACGATGAAGTACCTTTGACAGTATGAACAGCTCTGAAAATAACATTGTGTAACTCGCTGTTCTTCGGATCTTTTTCAAGAAGTAATAAATCCTGTCCAAGCTTTTCGAGTAGTTCATTTGTTTCTACTAAAAAGCTTTCAAGAATTTCTTTCATTTCGTTATCAAAAGTTGGACGTCCCATAGATTCACCATCTTCCTTTTCCTGTGATGGATCAACTTCCCTTCACAATGACCCTTGCGTTTCTTGCCATTGCCGAATTATTTCGTCTGCTGTTAACTGTCGTTCCGGTGATTTCGTATATTCAGCATTAACATCAACAACGATAGGCTTTGGCTCTTCAAGTATATTAATGTCGGCGTCATGTACTCCATGTTCAAATCGCTTCAGTGCTGTTGCAAGGTGTTGGTATATTTTTTCGATGATGTGCGATACTCCGACAATCTGCTGGTTTGTTATATCCTGCACTTGCAACGCCATTGCAATAGACATATACTGTTGCTTTGTTGTATCGAAGAGTTTGAACATGTTAGCAAGGAACTGATCTACAGAAGTACAGACAAAATGTTCCTCGATACTCTGAAGATGTTGCAGCAGCCGTTGGTCTGTTATTTGTACTTTGAGTGCCGATATACTTTCGAGCATATCCGTACGTGTCGTCACCAACTTGTGCTGGAGCGTCTGAATTTCTTCCTGCGCTTTGGTAAGTTCGAGCGACAAACCATCGATAACATCAAGAATTTCAACTGTTGCACTTTCAGTTGCCTGACTGACTTTTGATAGCTGTGCCGATGCATCGGGGATATGTTTTGTACTTTCCTGAATAGAATGACGAACACTTTCCAGAAGAGGCACTATATCCCGAAGTAACTGCAAAACATCTTTCATTATAGCGGCATTCGTTGTATGATCTGCCTCCATTGTTATTCTCCTTTAGATATTATCCGTTAACAGAAACAGCTTTCATGACCTGTTCAATTTTTTCTTTTAACCCCTGGGGGGTGAAAGGTTTTACAATATAGTTGTTGACCCGTGCTTTCATTGCTTCAATAACATCATCTTTATTACCACGGGTTGTAATCATCAGAATAGGAATATTTTCGTATTGAGGGTTACTCCGTAGCCAGCGAGTTAGTTCAAGACCACTCATTTCCGGCATGTTCCAATCTGTAATAATAAAACTTGCTCCTTCCGTCATCAGCTTTGTAATGGCTTCTTTCCCATCATTTGCCTCAATTATTGCTTCGTATCCCAAACTTTTAAGAGCATTGATAACAATGCGACGCATTGTTAATGAATCGTCCACTACTAAGAATTTCATTTCCATTATTGATCACTCCAGCTTATGTATTTTGACACTTCATATTGAATTTTTTCTAAACTAAATGGCTTTACCACATACGAACCAACACCGAGCTTTTTTCCTTCTTCTTTATTTGCTTCGTCAGATAAAGAGGTAAGAATAATAACCGGTAAATCCTTGTACTCTGGATTACTTTTGAGATTTCGGATAAATTCAAATCCATCCATTGTTGGCATGTTGAGATCGGTAATAACCAGATCGTATTTGCGCTGCGGCAACTTTTCCAATGCATCCATCCCATCGCAGGCAGTAACGACCTCAAATCCCTGCATGCTCAACGACACGGAAACAAATTTCCGCACGGTGGAAGAATCATCGACCACGAGAATACATTTCTTCATGGTTGCCTCACTCCTTTTTATATACAACTGTCTTAGGAAAATTTATAAGTTTGAATGCCGATGATATTCCGTGCAATGTTTCGGCATAACCTATAAAGAGGTATCCTCCGGTGTTCATTGCATCGTAAATATCTGATACTACCTGTATTTTTGACTTTTGATCGAAATAAATTAAGACATTGCAGCAAAATACTATATCTATTTGTGACATTCTTTTCATCCTTGCTCTATCGTAGAGATTCAAGTTTTCGAATCGTGCTAAACGTTTTACTTCATCGTGAAGATAAAATTTACCATCTTCTGCATCAAAGTATTTTTCTAAATATTGCCGTGGAATATTTCTTATAGAATATTCCCTGTAAATACCTGAGCGAGCTGTTTCGAGTACTGCTTCATTAATGTCGGTTCCAATTATTTCAAGTTCTAACCACGGATACTTTGGTTTGAGTTTTTCCAGATAAATCATTGCAATGGTATATGCTTCTTCACCTGAAGAACTTGCAGCGCTCCAAACCTTAATTTTTACCTTTCCATTCACTCCTCGTCGTGCAATAATTTCTGGTACGAGTGTTTTTTCAAAAACTTCAAACTGAGGTTCATTTCGGAAAAAGAATGTTTCATTAATCGTTACTGCTTCGTAAAGATATGGCAATTCGTTAGCGCCACGTGAACTTTTAAGTAGTTGAAGGTACTGATCGAAACCTGACAGTTCGAGAAACTGTACACGTTTACCAATACGACCTTCAAGCAAATACTTTTTATTATCCTGAAAGTAAATACCTGTTTTTTGGTAGATGAATTCTCTCAACTGTTTGAATAATTCATCCGATAATTTATGAGGAACAGGTACTACAATTGACGGAACTGCTACAGGTTGCACAGGTAACGCCATAGTTATACCTCTGCTTTCGATGCTGGGGTTGTTTCACCAGAATAACCTTTCATAGACAGAATGGAACCTACCATTTGACGAACCATTTCATCTTCATCATTCAAAAATCGGAATAAAAACTCTGCAGCTCTTTTATCGGATACTGGAGCAAGCAATTCAATAACCTGCATCTTCAACCATGGATCAGGATACTCTGTTATTCCACTTAAGAATTCAACTGCGTGATCTCCATCGAGGCGGAAAAGTATATCTATAAGCAGGGGACGCATTTCTTCGTCAGCAGAATCCCATTGCTGCCCAAGTAATGCACTGAGTTTTGGCAACACTATTGCTTCCGATTCAAGAAAACTGGTGTACAGTCGTGCATATGTTAATTGCTGAATGTATTGTTGCAACACCAGCAACAAGGATTTCGATAGTATAAACTCCCCCTCTTCCATTACATCAACAAGAATTACCAAAAACTGTGAACGTGATGGCAAAATACTTTGGAGCAAAGAATCGACAGTTTCGTCTTTTCCAAGTGCCAGAAGAAAATGACGTGTAATATTATTGTCTTGTATCGTATTAAGGGCACGTATAGCACTGATGCGAATAGCTACTTCATTTGCATTTAAAGCTTCGAGAAGGTACTCCTTATATGGATACCAATCTATTTCAGCTCCATTTCCTCTTTTACTAATTTGTATAATTGCATGAAGCAACAAATGATTGAGTTGCCCTTTTAACGTACCAACCTGCTGACGTAAAATCGATAATGCTTTCTTATTACCAACCACACTGAGTGCTTCCAACAATGTATATGTTAACAAAGGATCTTTCGATGGTTCTAAAATCTGTTCGCAGTACTTTTGCAATAAAAAATCCGATGCTTCATCACCACCAATTTTACCCAATGCTTCAACCACAGCTGCCTTATATTCATCGCTTTGTTGATACGTATTTATTAAATCCTTTACAGCTTTTGTCGCTTTCATATTACCGAGAGCTTCGACAACAGATATTACAACATTCGGATCAGGATCGTTGAGTAACGGCAGTAGTTGTTCAGAGGGACTTTCATCCCCAATAAATCCAAGGATATCGACCGCAAATTTTCTTACATCGTGATCCGCATCGAAAAGGTAGGGTAATACCGCATTGATTGATTTTGTGCCAAGTTTTATAAGTATTTCTGATGCAGCATTGCGTGTAATAATATTGGTATCCAGCAAATAATCTACTACTGTGCGTGCAACGTGTTCATTTCCAATGTTTAGCAGTGACCGTTGTGCTGCATCGCGTACTCCTTTATTATCATCTTTTAAAGCATTCGATAATGCAGCGATTGAAGTATAACAATCATACGATCCCAATTCTTCTGCTATCTGTCTGCGAATACACGGATCACTCTGCGTTAACAGTTCTTTGGCAAGTTGTGTGACATCTTTTTTTAGGATTTCATTTTCACTGTTCATAAATCTATCCTTCTCTACCATTTTTTTACCAATTTGTATGCCACATTATACATGTAACTGTCTACAAAAATTGAAATATATCTATCTCTTTACTTTAATTGCCTGGCTAATATTTGCCATGCGAATATTTATAACCAGTTAATGCAATAGAGCATCAAGTACCCAAAACAATTTATCCGGTTTATAAGGTTTTGGTAAAAATGCATGTACATTTGGCGACTTGATTTCTGTTGAATTTTCATTATTCACCAATCCGCTGGCAGCTATAATCTTTGTTTGAGGGTTTAGCTTTGAAAACTCTTTAATAACCGCTGCACCATCCATATTTGGCATCATCATATCGGTAATAACTACTTCAATATTTTTCGCATTTTGTTTGAAAATACTTAATGCTTCCAAACCATCGCTGGCTACAAGTACCTTATAATTATTACTTTCTAACAACTCTCTTGTTACTTCCCGAATAGAACGTTCATCATCGATTAAGAGTACCAACTCACCACGACCTTTGGGTGGTTCAGTTTGTATGCTCTGCAATGTTTGTGAAACAGCATGCTGAGCTGCCGGTATATAAACCTTAAAATGCGATCCTCTCCCAACTTCACTATATACTGTTACAAAACCATGGTGCGATTTAACAATTGTTTGTACAGTCGCCAATCCGAGGCCGGTTCCTTTTCCTACTTCTTTTGTAGTAAAGAATGGATCAAATATTTTTTCAATATTTTCAGGGGGTATACCAATACCAGTATCGATAACAGATATAACAACGTAAGGACCAACTTTTGCATCAAGGTGTACTGATGCCTGCTTTTCATCTATTTCAATATTTTCTGCTTTGAGGGTTAATGTACCACCGTGGGGCATTGCATCACGGGCATTGACGCACAAATTCATAAATACTTGATGCAACTGTGTTGCATCTCCCATAATAGGCCATAAATCTTTGGGTATTTCGGAGTGAAGCGCTATCTGACGCGGGAATGTTTCTTGCATAATTTCAAATACTTCACGAAGGAGATGCTTTGGTTGAACCAACATTTTATCTCCTTCACTCCCTCGTGCAAATGCAAGTATCTGCTTCACAATATCAGCACCACGGTTCACTGTTGTTTCGAGTGTGTTCAGTAATTGTATCCCTTTGGGATCATTTATTTTCATCCGTAACAACTGAACTGCCATTAGTATCGGCGAAAGTACATTATTAAGATCGTGAGCAATTCCACCGGCAAGAGTACCGATTACTTCCAGACGTTGCGAACGCCGAATCTGTGCTTCAAGCTTTCGTTTCTCTGTTATATCCTCTTTGAAGGCAATGTAATGCGTAATTTCATTTTGCTCGTTCTTTAATGGGTAAATAATTGTTTCGTCCCAATACAACAAGCCGTTTTTTCGTTTGTTTTTAAATACTCCTCGCCACATCTCGCCTCTTCTAATAGTTGCCCATAGTTCTGCATAATCGTCCGGTTTCATTTCTCCCGATTTTAAAATCCTAACATTTTTACCTATCGCTTCAGTTTTGCTGTAACCAGTCTGAATACAAAACTGTTCGTTTACATATTGGATGTTTCCTTCAAGATCTGTTACCACAATAGCCTTCGGACTTTGTTCAACTGCAGCAGAAAGTTTATGAAGTTCGCTTTCAATTTCTTCATCTTTTGTCAAATCTTGTACTATTGCTACAATGTTCTGAGGAATATCACCATTACAGAGAACAGAAAGTGAAATTGAAACAGTGAATTCTCTCTTGTTTGTTGTACGGTGTTTCAGTTTAACAGTACATCCTTCTTTCGTTTCATGTTGTTCAACAGACTTATAGATTTGCTGTAATCCATCCCCTAACCGAAGTGAAAATATATTGTTTCCGATCAGCGATTGTTGTTCGTAACCATAAAGTTTAGCAATTGCCTGATTTGCAAAAAGTATTGTTCCCTGAAGAGTTGTTATAAAAACTCCATCCTTCAAATTCTTAAAAGTATGTTCAAAAATCCTCAGTTGTTCTTCAACCCGACGTCGTTCAATTATTTCTGCACGTAGATCTTCGTTACTACGTTCCAATTCAAAGGTACGTTCACGTACCCGATGATCAAGATCAGCATTTAACTCCCTGATTTTTCTTTCGAATTCTTTTTCTTCTGTAATATCCCGAATAATACCAACGACAAATTTGTTACCGGCTTCATCTTTAAACAACGTTTTAATTGTCAAAATAATCCGGTTTTCACCTTTCGAATTTAAAATCACTTCTTCATTGATATCAGTGTTGCCGGTTGAAAGCACATAATTATCTTTTTCCCAGAATACATCTGCTTGTTCCTTAGGTAGATAATCGTAATCACTTTTTCCTATCAGTTCATCTTTTTCTTTTCCTAGCAGATTACAGAACGCATCGTTCACAAGTACCCATCGATGTTGTTCGTCTTTTACAAAAATTGGTTCGCTAATCGTACTAACTATTTTATCGAGAAACTCATGTGATTTTTCTAGTGCTTCTTTTGCCTTTTTAATTTCTGTAACATCCCGCAAAATGCCTTCGACACCTGTAAATGTTCCATCGGATGTGTATGTTGGCGTAAAATACGATTCCACCCAGCGTGGTACATTCGTTGACGTTATAATACAAAATTCACAGTACGGTTTTTCCTGCCATTCCTCGTGAAGTGATTGTAAGATATTTAATACCAATTCTTTCGATTCTACTGCAACAAATTTCAAAAACGGCTGCTTTAATGTATCATGGATGTGATATCCGGTTAAATCACTCCATGCACTATTCACAAACGATATTCTAAAATCGGGATCAAGATGGAAAATAACATCACGAAGATTTTCGACCAGGGAGCGATATTTCTCTTCACTTTCTCTCAAAGCTTCTTCAATAAAAGCCCTCTCGCGGATTTCGATTTGCAATGCCTGATTCGCTTTCGTCAATTCTATTGTACGCTCACGGATATTTCTATCTAGTACGGATTGTTCTTTACGCACATTTTCAACCGACAATCGCATGTTTGTAATATCACGTGCAAGTATGTAGAAGCCCTGTTCTCCTTCAGAAGTTTGAATAAATGTTGCTGTATATCCTAACCATACAATTCCATTCTTACATGTTTGCACCGGTACTTCATTGTAAACACTATTGGCTCCACTTAAATATTGTCTGAAATGCAAACGTTTTGTTTTGTTAACGTATTCGTTCTGAATAAGATCAGTATATTGAAGTTGTTGAGCCGTCTGCAAATCATAGCCTGTAAGATGTTCAAATGCCGGGTTGATTTCCCTGAAAAAGCCTTCCAGATCGATGTAACAAACAATATCACTTGTCCCTGCAAAGAGACGACGAAAATTTTCTTCAGCTTCACTAAGCGCTCTTTCATTTTTTTTCAAATGATTATATAACTCTTGTAAATTTTCTTTGTCTGTTTCTACCTTACGGAGTGTTGATTCGAGCTTACAGTAAAGCATGCGGAACCATCCTACAAAACCACCAACAACAACACCCATAATATTCGGTAGCCAAAACGATGTAAGAGCAGCTACCGAAATAAGAGAAGCTACATCAAAAAGAATGTAGTTTACTAAGCTCATAACTATTGCACATACTACTCCACCCCATACAGAAAAAAATAAACCAGAAAGTATAATTGGTAGTAACGAAATAGAGCCAACAAAAAAATGGAGGGTTGGATGAAGATATGGAAATACAAAATAATAAATGATACCTGTTATACAGACTACAACAACCTTGATAATCTTTCTTTCATCACATCCGTGTGTCATAGTACTTCGTTCATCCCTGGTTATCTTTTTGATCTACTTATTGCGTTAACGAATGCCTTTACTCGTAAAGTGTTGTGTATAAGCTTTATCCATTTTCAATATATGATCCTGCAACCAACTTTTCAGAAAATTCATTACTTCGATAGTAATACTCACTTTCCCCTGTTGTACCTGGTTTTGTAGATCCAACACTTTTTTTGTTAATTGGTCATGCTGGAGTTTATGTACAGCCGCCTGCGGATATGCTGTACGACTCATCAATTCTTCTTCGTGCTTAAAATGTGTTTGTGTGTATTGCACTAATTCCTGGAGAACACCATGGAGCGCTGCTTTTCCAGAGCCATTGATCATAGCATCATGCAATCGATTGACAAGCGCAACTAATTGCTTATGCTCCGCATCGAGTGATGGTACCCCGACGCTCAGTGTTTCGTTCCATTGTACTAAAGACATACTTCTTCCTTTCCTCTTTAATTGTAATAAATTTTCTTTTGCTCTCTTTTATTTTATTTAATTTGACAGCACTTTTTCCATATCAAGTAGTGTCAACAAACGGTCATCCAGTTTACCCACAGCTGTTATGTATTCTGCATTGATATTGGTGGCCAGTGCTGGTGGTGGCTCTGTTACACTTTTTGGTATACGCAATACTTCACGTACAGAATCCACTACAAATCCAACTGTTTTACCATTTAACTCTATAACAATAATTCGTGTATTTTTATCACGCTCTTTTGGTGGCAATCCAAAACGCTTCCGCAAATCAACTACAGGTATCACTTTGCCACGCAAATTTATAACTCCTTCAACATAATCCGGAGCATTTGGCACCCGCGTAACATTCAGCATCCGGTTAATTTCCTGTACTTTTAAGATATCCACTCCAAACTCTTCATCTCCAATATTGAAGCTTACGAGTTGTAAGAGTTCATCTGCATTTTTCTGTTCCTGAATGTTTGCATTATCTTCCATATCTCTCCCTTTCTGTAATTAATTTGCTTAGTTCATACACCATTAACTCGCTTATGCTGCACTCTTCCACGATGGCTCTTGTTTCACAGATGAGAAGATTAATGAATACTCCTCTGTTTCAAAATCTTCATCGTTACTGCTCAGTACATAGTACCTGCACTCAGGATAATGCGAATCACCAAATTCAACCCACGCATGACCGCATTCGCGGCATATTTCGGTTCCATCGCTTCTATAAATACATTGATCATTTTTGTTTTTCATACCGCCTCCATTGTTACTGTTTTTTGTTTAAACGAAATGTTTCAGCGGTAAACGCCAAGGTTGTTCCACAGTTTTCTGTGTTGTGTGTGAATAGCAATAATCCAACTCGCTCTCTACCTTCGAACAATCGGTTGAGACTTCCTTGATAGCCATTGATGTAAAGTTGATTGTCGGTTAAAAATTCATCAACATCTCTCCATATTTTTCCACAGAGCGGACATTGCTTAAATATTTTTTCACTCACGGCTACCTCTTGTTGCAATATATTGATCTTCATATCCATACTTACCTTTACAAATCATTACACAAACCTTATACCACAAGCTTTTATCAGTGATGGATGAAAAGTCTTATTTTTTGATGATTTTATGAGGTTTAGCTAGGTTCTAACGGCGACGAACTATCGTCCCTGCATAATTTTAGCCATCTGCCGATTTACGTTCTGAAGAAAAGTAAACTGATGCAGCCCATTTAGCTTTCTAAAACTTTGGTTATGAGAGCCAGTAGGTCTTCGTTTCGGAATGGTTTTTGGATTGCATAAAGTTTTTCATGTTCAAGTAATTGTGTAATAACTTTATCAGATGTAAAACCTGTGCAAAAGAATGCTTTGATATGTGGATTGATTTCTTTCATTTCGATATATGTTTTCCCACCATCTTTCAATGGCATGATAAGGTCGAGAATCACTAAATCGATGTTTTGCCATTCTTTACGGTATATTTCTATAGCTTCAACACCATTTTTAGCTGTAATTACACGATAACCTTGTTCCTCCAATATCTCTTTTCCAAGAAAGAGCATTGGTTCTTCATCATCAACAATTAAAATACATTCATTATTGCTCTGTCGAAGTACCATTATGCTTTCCTGAGTGCTTGTAATGTTTTCGTTATCTTTTACAGGAAGATATATTGAAAACTTTGTACCTTTACCAACAATACTTTCAACAAAAACACTTCCACCATGACTTTTCACAGCGTTATAGACAATGGATAAACCAAGGCCGGTACCTTTCCCTTTTTCTTTTGTAGTAAAAAAGGGATCAAAGATTTTCGGTATATTTTCTTCCGGTATGCCAATACCTGTATCTATTACTTCAAGGCAAATACATTCCTGAGCATCAGTACTAAACCAACGGGGATTAACATCTCCCCCAACGTTAAGATTTTTTGCTCTGAACGTAAGTACTCCTCCCTGTGGCATTGCATCGCGTGCATTGATTGCCAAATTTAACAATACTTCGTACAGCGAACCCCGATCTCCTACTATAGTTTTCAGAGATTCATTTATTTCTTCTTGAATTTCAATTTCTTTTGGAAATGTTTCTCTTGCGAGTGTTGCTACTTCTGCTATAATATTTTCAAGATCTACATAGTCACTTTCACTATCTTTTAATTTTGAAAATTGTAACAACTGACCAGCAATCTGAGCACCACGTGATGCAGATTTTTCAATTGTATCGCAATACTTGGTGATTTTTTCGGGTTCCTGTAGATGTTTTTTGATTTGTATCGAAAAACCGATAATATTGTTGAGAATGTTATTAAAATCGTGTGCTATACCACCGGCAAGTGTGCCAACAAGTTCCATCTTCTGAGACTGCCGGATTTGCATCTCCAGCTGCCGACGCTCCGTATCATTAAAGATATAACCCCGAATTTCCTGCAATACTCCATCGTCACCATACACTCCAACCAGATTTTGTATTGCATACAGTATTTTGTTTTCGAGGTTTTTCATTTCTGTTTCGACATTAATTAATTTTTTCTGTAAACGAAGTTGTTGAAGAATTGTATCGAAAGCCGACGGATGATTGTAGAGTTCTTTCAAGTTAGTTGAATGCGCCTCGGCAAAAGACTGAAACGCAAACATACGAATAAATGTATGATTGCAATCGATAATCACACCATCAGGTGTACATGTAAAATCTGCAGTAATATCATTCTCAAAAACTTCACGATATCTTTGTTCAGTTGATTTTAAGCGTTCTTCAATTCGTTTCTGATACGAAACATCTTCTATAAGTAAAATATAATGAGATAGCTCCTGGACTTTATTCATAATAGGAACTATACGTACATAACTTAAAAATGTTCCGCGATCTTTTTTTACAAACACGACATCATCACTCAGTATATGTGTTTTACTAGCTCGTTGAATTAAATCTGTTATAATATGCGACTGTTCAAGCGGTACAGACTGAATTGTCTGTCCTTTAATTTCAGTAAGTGCATATCCTGTTAAGGCTGTGAACTGAGGATTAACATATTCAATACAGTAATTATTATCTATTATTGCAATTGCTATGGGATTGTATTCTACAGCGAGCAATAGTTTTTTCCATTCCTGTTCTGCTCTCACTCTCTGTAGTTCAGCCCGAGCTCGTGCTGCAAAAATTTTGAGTACAGATATTTCCTCTTTTGATAAAACACGTGATGATTCATCCGCTATAATGATCATTCCAAGAACTTCATTATTATCATCTATCAAAGGAATAACAGCAACCAAAGAATAGTGTGTGTGATTACTTAATTTTTTCTTTAATCCATCTGATAGTTCATCAGCAACAACAATAGTTTTAGATTGAGTGAGTATTTTACACTCTTCTTCTGTCAACGAAAGATTTTCCGGTTGAATAAAACTATCTTTATTCCATACAGCTAAAAACAATAGCTCATTACTCATTGTATTTTGTGCTACAGCGGTATAAGGCATTTTTATAATCGATGCCAGGTGAGGTACAAATGTTTTGAAGAAATCTAAGCCCGTTATAAGTGATGTACCTCGTGCAATTTTTCTTAGTATTTCTTCATTACGACGACTTTCTGTTAAATCTTGTATTATACTTACAAAACCAACAATGTTACTCTCTTCACTTACAATGGGGTACATGTACATTGTTACTGACAAAAGAGACCCGTCTATTCTTTTATGAATCTGTTCCCCTTTCCATTCTCCTTCGTTAATACATGTATCGTAAATTTTTTGCAGATCCTCCTGTATCCCTTCGAAAAATATTGTTTGCAATGGTTTATCAATAATTTCTTCTTTTTGATAGCCATATACGTTTTCAAAACTTTTATTAGTAAAAATTATCAAGCCGTTGGTATTAACAATCACCACACTGTCATGGATGCTCTTTAAAGCCTGTCCAAGCATCATTAGCTCTTGTTCCAATTTCTTTTTTTCTGTCACATTGTGGAGAATTGCAATAAACTGTTTAGTAGTTGAATTTTCATTTGGAAACAGCGATACACTGATATCGAACGTTAGCACTTTACCGTTTGGTCCAATAATATGGTATTGGTTCGTATGTGGTATTCCTGTTTCAATAAGCTTTTTGCTATTATGGATAGCAATGTGTCGTTCTTCAGGTACAATAAAGTCGAGTATAGTTTTCCCATAGAAGAAGTCCTTCTCATTTGCACCCCAAAGTTGAACCGTTCGCAGATTTACATTTTTAATACTTAGCTGCTCATCTATTACTACAATAGGATCTGGCGAAGATTCAAATAATAGACCATAGCGTTGTTCCTGTATTCGCTGTTTTTCTACCAGTTCTTTTTGTTCGTGAATATCACGGGTGATTGAAATAATACATGGTTCATCATACACTTCTACAACCGCTGCTGACATCACACCTGTACGAACACGTCCATCCTTGAGTTTAAAAAGAGCTTCGAAATCTTTTACTCTTCCATGCTGTTGTAACTGTTGAACTAATCTTTTGCGATCTTCCGGATTTGCCCAGATATTGATATCAAGAGATGTTTTTCCTTTTACATCTTCTTCTGTATAGCCAGTCAACTTGGTGAAACCTTCATTGATAGCAATATAGAGACCATCGCGAAGTCTATTGATATTAATTGAATCTGGGCTGGCACGAAATGCTTTTGTGAATAGTTCTTCGGCTCTTCGTAATTCTTTCTCTACTAACTTACGTTCCTCAATTTCTGCGTGTAATTTTTTTGTAATTTCTAAAAGGTGTTTCGAGGTACGGTCTAACTCTTCATATACATTACATAAATCAGTTATATCAATAAAAGAAATGCAGAGAATCGTTTTATTTATTCTTTGAGCTTCAATTTTCAGAACGACATCATTTGGTTGTGAATAAAATTCTATTTCTGTTGTAAAAGGCTTTCCGGTTTTCATTACCGAAAGCAACGATGTGTAGAGTTTCTGTTCCCCAAGCGCAGGAAGAATATTCTGTAATGGCTTATTAACTATATTTTTTTTTGTTGTTGAGACGATTCGCTTCGCTCGCTTATTTGCGTAGTACAACAAAAGCTTATCCGGTTTCACATAACGATAGAGATGATAGCCAACAGAAGTTCTATTTAACAGTTTATCGAAAAGAATTTCTGTCTTTTTAGACTTCTTTTTATGTTTCATGGAGATAAAAACCTTAATTTTCAAACGAAATGAATCTTACCATTCACTCACAAACCAACACTTGCTGATAGACTACACCATTGATTAAAGTTGACGGAGCAACAAAAAACTAAAACAATTTTTACACGTTATGAAGTAATTGTTTTATATGTCCTTGATTCCGGTTTAATGCCGAGTTGTTCCATTTTGTAACGGAGTTTTGCCCGTGTAATTCCCAGTACTTTTGCAGCCTGCACCTGATTACCTCCTGTTATATCAAGAGTTTTAAGTATAAGTTCTTTCAAAACATCATTCATTTTAACTCCATTACGTGGTACATGCAGATAGAAAGAATCGCTACTTACCGGATGCATGGTTACGCCGGAACCAACAATACTTTTTCCTTCTAAAAAGTTAAAATGTGTTGATGTTAAAACCGGTACATCATGAAGCAATACTACTCTTTCCATACAGTTGCGCAGCTCACGCACATTTCCTTTCCATGGTAAACCACACAGATATTCGATAGCATCGCTTGCAATACGTGGTACAGGTTTATTAAACTTTTCTGCAAACTCCTGAGCAAAAGCAATAACAAGTGGTTCAATATCTTCCTTTCGCTCTCGTAGTGGCGGGATATGAATTGTTGCAACATTCAAACGATAGAATAAATCCTCACGAAAACGACCAGCTTCTGTTTCCTTTGCAAGACTTCTGTTTGTTGCAGCAATAACGCGTATATCGATGGTTAATTCTCGCGTTCCACCAAGACGGTAAAACTTTTTCTCTTCCAGTACACGAAGCAACTTTACTTGCATATCAAGAGATAATTCTCCTACCTCATCTAAAAGAATGGTTCCACCATTGGCAAGTTCAAATTTTCCTTGTTTCATTTTTTCTATTGCTCCGGTAAATGCTCCTCGTTCATAACCAAAAAATTCACTCTCTGCCAGATCCTTCGGAATCGCCGCACAGTTAAAAGCAATAAATGGCTTATCGGCTCTCGCACTTTTCTGATGAATAAAGCGGGCTAACAATTCCTTCCCAACTCCGCTTTCACCTTCGATAAGAATAGTCGTGCTATCGCTTTGAGCAAATTTTTCAGCAATTTCAAGAATACGTCGGAGTACTGGACTTTTACCGATAAAACCACTGTGTGCCCATTGTTCTTCCAACTCTTCTTGTAGCAGTTTAACTTTCGATTCAAGCCTTACAAATTCAAGTGTACGTTCAAGAAGAAGTAGAACATAGGAAGTATCGAACGGTTTTTCCAAAAATTCTGCAGCACCTTCTTTCATTGCCCGCACAGCAACTGCTATATCAGAATGTGCTGTCATAACAATAACCGGCATATTCCAACCATCTGCACGAATCTGATGTAGCAAGTCAAGTCCATTATCCTCACCCAGGTAAATATCGAGCATTACAATATCAGGATTCATTGCGCCTAATTTTGTAAAAAATTCCACCCGATTTTCAGCCGTGTCGACTGTATAACCGGCTTCTGTTAAAAAATTTTTTATCGATATAACAAGTGAATGTTCATCGTCAACCACTAATATTCTACCCTTTGTCATACTCTCTTCCTTTCTTTATTGTAGCAAGTAAATTGATACTTCTGCTCCCCCACCATCAGCGTTTTTGATTTCAATAAAACCCTGATGACGATCGATAATGTATTTTGAAAGCATCATTCCTAATCCCGTACCATCTGATTTTGTTGTATAAAATGGCTCGAAAATATGCTCTAATATCTGTGGCGAAAACCCACATCCGTAATCGCGTATAGTAATTTTCACGTATTTTTTATCCGGATGTTCTTTACGCGTTGCTTCCTCTGTTGATATTATAATACTGCCACCTTCTGGTGATGCATCTGCAGCATTTTGTAATATATTCAGAAATACCTGTTGTATCTGGTTAGAATCAATTAACACTTGAGGAAGCGATTGTGCATAATGTTTTTGTATTACAAGCCCCTTTTGCCGGAAAACAAGTTTGAGATACACTAACGTTTTTTCCAAAAGTGGATGAATATCTTCTTTGTTAAATGTAGGAGGCTTCACTCTTGCAAGTCCAAGAGTATCTTCTATAACCTGCTGAATGCGAGTTACTCCCTCGAGCGCAGCAAGTACAGAATCGTGTTCAGGGGTACCTGGCTGCAGTCTTCGGTCAAGAAATTGTAGGTTTAGCGATATACCAGCGAGCGGGTTACGGATTTCGTGGGCAATGCCGGCAGCAATACGACCCATAGTGGACATGCGCTCAGTTTGCAGTATTTGTTCCCGCATTCTTTTTTGTTCAGTAACATCCCGAAGGAAAATAATATACAGATCTTCATCAACTGCATGGAGAATTGGTCCGGCGTTAAGCTCTATGTAAGCTTCAGTGCCGTCTTTCCTTTTTAATATTGCATCGCTTGTAATTGATCCTTCGAATTCAAATATATTTAACAATTCACCTTTTGGGGAATAAAGACGCGCTGTATTCTCCTGTAATAACGATTCACCTGTGTCGCGATAAATTCGTTCGCACTCTCTGTTTACATCAACGATTCTTTTTTCACCTTTATTGAGAAGCATTATACCAACAACAGCCTGCTCGAATAACGTACGATATCGTGATTCAGATATTATAAGTTGTCTGTTCCGCTGCGTTAACGTTTCTGCATATAGTTCAAGCTCCTTCATTTTTTCTTCGAGTTTTTTCGTTACAATACTATGGTGCTTTTCGAGAAAACTTTGTTCATCAATTGTTGGAACACTAATGTCGGCTGTTGTTGTGGCTTTGGAATTCTCCAGTTCTTCTTCTATTGCTTTTACAAGTTCTGTAAGTCCGCTTGTTTTCATCACGTAACGGTTGACACCGATGTTTCTGGCAAGCTCCTGATCCTCAGTATCCACATAATTACCGGTGTATATAATAAACGGTACAGTACGAAATGATTCGAGGGAACGAATTTGTTTACATAATTCTAAACCGTCCATTTTTGGCATTAAAGCATCGGCTACAATCAGATCAACTTTATGTGTTTGCACTACTTCCAAAGCAGAAACCCCGCTGTCTGCGGTCAGAACTTTATACCCTTCATCAATCAACACATCATTGAAGAGCTCGAGATTTTCAGGAATGTCATCTACAATTAAGATTGTAAAATCTTTCTTTTTCTTTTTTTGAATCATACCCAATGCCGATCCTTTTACCAGTGATGAATTCTGTTCAAGTGTACAATATCAACCAACAGTTTGCAATACACTATTTGCTGTATTTTATTTTTACGTTGTTTAGCGTAAGTGCTTACAACTATGTATATCGTAGAAGCAATAAATTATGAGTAAAATGATTTGTCGATGTTTATCTGAGAGAAATTATTCCTTCTTTGATAGCGTAGCGTACAAGGTTGGCAGTATCGTGTATATTTAATTTTTTCATAATGTTGTTTCGGTGGGTATCGACTGTACGCACGCTGATGTGAAGTTCTTTTGCTATTTGCTGATGTGTTTTGCCTAATGCAATATTCTGAAGTATTTCTATTTCACGTGGTGATAAAGGACTTCTTGCAGATGTTTTTTGCTCACGTTCATTTTTTGGTGTATTGTTATAAAATGAGTCAAGGAGTATTTTTGATATTCGCGGACTGAAAAATGCATTGTCTGAATAAACAGCTTTTACTGCAGAGTATAGTTCTTCTGGAGATGTTGTTTTTAATATATATCCATGAGCACCACTTGATAGAATTTTATTAACATAGTCAACGTTATCATATCCTGATAAAGCAAGTACTTTAATTTGAGGATATTTCAACCGTATTTCTCGCGTTGTTTCCAATCCATCTTTTACGGGCATTGCAATATCCATTATTACCACATCTGGTTCAGTTTGCCGAATTTTTTGAAGTGCAGCCACACCATCACTTGCTTCGCCAACAACTTCAAATTCTTTATTAAGGGATAACAGCGCAATAACTCCCCTGCGCACAATCATATGATCATCAACAACAAGTACTTTAATTGCCTGTTTCGATTTCATGGAGCCCCACTTCTGAAATACCAAATTTAGTGGTCGGGAAAAAAATAATTACCACACATTGATAATATACTAAAGATGATGGTGAGTGACAAATATTAGTTATTGAAGAAATACTGGTGTTAATCTTTATTATCGATTCCAATTATAATTGAATTTGCCGGAAGGAAAAAATCGACTCGTATTTCAAGCTTTCGTCCGTTTGTTTCGAATAATAAATCATCGGCTGTTAAATACTCTTCGAGTGTTGGCTTTGTTTCGCCTGCCGCTAACTGAAGATACAGGGAGTACTCCAGCAAATCACAATAGATATCAAAGGATACAATCAAACAACTATGTGGTTGCGAAAGACGTTCTGCCTGAAGACTTAAAATGCTAATCTGTGCACAGAGGTCAAGTCCACGTGCAAGGATTGCATTTGCTGACATTTTATTTCCGTTTCTTTGCGCCATTGATTATAATTCCTTTAACAACGCATCGACAACACGTTCCATTACTTCACGCTGTTGGTAAAATCCATCTGCGATACGCTGCTGAATTGTTTCTAACCGTTTTGCATGGGCAGCAAGGAATTTTGCACGTGCCTCGTCTGATACTTCAATGCTGTCTTTTTTCAACGAGTCAACCGGCTTTTCATATTGTGTCTTTTTGGGAACAGGTTTTTGTAACGGAATCCCGCTTCCCGATATTTCGTTAATACCCATTGTACCCTCCTTGGTACTTCAGCCCTGCCTGCTGATGCTTTAACAAAGCTGTTATTGTACCTTGTATTTCTTCCTTTTGCTTTTCAAGAGCCTCCATAAATTGTTGATCATTTTTTATTAAACGATCAACTAATGGTTGTAAAAGTTGTTTTATTTTTACCCTTTCTTCCTGTGCTAAAGTTTTACTCAAGCCGTTGATCTGTACCATTGCTGTTTGCAACAGCTGCAAACGCTGTTGAAGCACATGTTCGAACTCTCTGTCGTTATACATCTCTATGTGTTCACTCAACCAGCTTGTGATATTATCAATTTCTTTAATTGTTGCTGCAATCTTGTCAAGTGCAACATTGTTCACAGTTTCCTGCTTGCTGTTCATTCTACACCTGCCAACTTATAACTGTTGATCAATTAAAATACCAAGAAGCTCTGATATCTTTTGCGACACTTTAAGCATTTCTTCCGGTGGAATTTGTCGTATCACTTCTTTTGTGCGCGCATCGAGCACTTTAACGACTGTACGCTTTGTGTTCTCATCTACATAAAATGACAGTGTAGTGCCTACAATTTGCATCATTTTGTTCAATTCCTGTACTAGTGCCTCGATTTCTTCTTTGCTCAATTTATTATTTACTCCGGATTTACTCGTCTGTGTTTGTCGTTCAGTATCAATGCGTACTTCTTTCACCGGAAAAAGAGTGTCATTGCTTATGGGTTGTACTGTGCTGACCATGGTACACCTCACATATAATAATATGATGCCATCAGCGAGTCAGTCAGAGATTTTAGTGCAGACTGTTGTGCTACCGCCTGCTGATAGACCGACAACATTTTTGCAAATTGTTCTCTATACTGTTCTGCCTGCTTGTCAACTCGCTTATTCATGGCAGTTATTCGTGTTGTTAGTGAATTCATTTGCGAATTAAGTGTCGAACGACTTGTTTCGATCTGTCCTTCTGTTCCAACAAAACCATTGAGCAGATTATTTATTTTTACCGCAATACCCTTACTATTCTCGTCATCCTGCGAGAATAGTTTAATAACCTCACTGACATTATTTCGAACTGCTGTGGAAAGTTTTGTCGAATCGCTGATTGTTAACGTGCCATCTTTATTTGTTGTAATGCCGATTTTGAAAAGAGCATTATAGTCACCAGCAACATCATCGACTGCAGCAGCTGTAATAGATTGTAAATTCAGCCGTAAACCTGTAATCATTGTATCACCGGCAAATATTTCTCGTGTTTTTGCTTCCGGATTTACAGCAGTCTGCTGCCTGATATATGTTATAACTGAATTGTATGCATTGATAAAAGACTGTATATTCGATTCAACTGCTTTTGCATCTATTGCTACATTTAATTGTACCGATGAATCGCCGGGTGCCTGAGCCGATTTGAGCTGTATTGTTAATCCAGGTACAACATTTTGCAACGTATTTGTTGAGCTTGTAAACGATACACCATTGAGTGTAACCTGGGCGTTCAGGTTCGATGCATCACCATACACATAGCCTGCGGTTGTTGTGCCCGAAACAGTTCTGTTTGATACAACATCGTCTGTTAAACCGATTGCATCAAGAAGATTCCCCGTTACATCTTCGATGCTAATAGCATTTTCCGATCCGGTTGATTTACTAAGCAGTGATAGTCGCGAAGTTGATGCAGTATCTCCAATAACTGATGCAGTCAGATACTGAGATGCTTCGGCTGAATTGTTTATAGCATCTCGTATTTTATCAAGAATTGTTTTATTGGTATCGGTCGATAAAAGCTCAACAGTAATCGTTGCAATTTCATTTCCATTGATCTTTATTCTCAGTTGCCGTGTTGCTTCACCGCTAAGTAATTCTTCCGGTGTAAACTCTGTATTTACAATGGACATCTCCGAATTAGCAATACGATCTGAAAGCACTGTATCGCTTTTTGCGACGGACGATACAAATAATGTATAAGTACCTGGAGACGTGTCTGAAGTTGCAGTAGCAGTGGCAACACTACTGTTGCTGCTTTCTGCCGTATATACCTTAAATTTTGTAATAGCTGTCGTTCCTGTTAATTCTTTGGCTGCATTATTGAGAGTTGTGAGCTTTGTTTTTAATGTCGAAAGAGCATTAATGCGTGCCTGTAAATTTGTCTTTTTTGTGTTTAACGGAGTAACATACTTTGAAACAAGCACAGATTTATACTGCGTTACCAAGGTATCGAGTTGCGATGAAATATTCGATATAGTTGTAGTAGTCGACATTTCAGTACTCAATTATTTATCTGCCAGGTTAAATGCCTGCATCCATGTATCGCGCAGTTCTGTTAGAACATGTTCTGCTTCCTCATAATTATCTTTCCGCAGGCAAAACTTTACATATTGATATAACCGATAAAGACCGACAGCAATATCCTGATACTCAAAGTTTAAACCCACAATTAACTCAGTTACTGCATTGTTTACCAAAGTACGATCTTTTTTCTTACAGCCTAAAATAGCAACATCATATAACTTCTTTATCACCTCCACCGGTGAAAGGTTAAGGTATTGTTCCCTTTTATATCGCTGAGCAGCTACATTTACCTGAGATAAGGGAATCGGTTGCTGCACGGCAATCGATCCGTTGAACGGTGTTTCAGTTCCTCTTTTTACTGCTGTTTGTTGCATGGTAACCTCACATTCTCTTACAGTGGTTGTTCCATATTAAAACGGAGCGAGGGGCTCCGCATCCCTTCGAAGCCCCTCACTACGAGGTTCCGGATTAACGGAAGAGTGTCAGGAAGACCTGTGGCGACTGATTGGCCTGTGCCAATTGTGCCGTTGCGGTCTGTTGCAGTATCTGTAATTTTACTGCAGCGATCTGCTCCTTCGCTATATCCGCATCCACTATACGGCTCTTTGCAGCTTCAGTATTTGTTATTGCTGCGTTGAGGTTGGCTTCTTTTGTATTCAAACGTGCCAACTGTGCACCAATTGCACCAATCGAACTGTTAACTGTTGATAAATCAGCATCAATATTGACAGTATTTGCATTACTTGTTGTGATTGTTGTGGAGTACAGTGAGAGAGCAGTAGTAAGATTGGTAAAGCTTATAGATAATGGTGAATTACCACCTACTTCGAAGCCACGGGATGAACCGCTGCTTGTTACAATCGCACCAGTACCACCGAGAGTAACAAGTTCAGACGCTATTTGAGTTGCTGTTCCTGCTGCTCTTGACATTACAGAAATTTTGATACCAAGCCTGTCAAAATTGAGCGTTTGAGTTTCGCCCTGAGCTGAGGCTGCAGCGACACTCACTGTTTGAGATCG
>FWPV01003754.1_pt1 | contig 33821 bp, 31 predicted proteins | sample 2228371 | NCBI WGS metagenome assembly FWPV01 (sample SAMEA103939776, study PRJEB20133) | metagenome
GTAATTTGCACCTTGTCTGGGAGGATGATCGGAATGATTTTGACAATAATAGAGAAATCTACTATCGGATGAGCACGGATTTGGGCAGGACCTGGCTTCCTGAAGAACGGTTGACAAACGCACCATATCATTCAATGTGTCCTTCTTTGGCCTGCGGTGGCGGGTATTTACATTTGTTCTGGCGTGATTGTAGAGATAGTGCTAATAATGGAATTGGATTTATTTATTACAAGCGTAAAGATCTTTCAATTGCTATTTCGGAGTTTCATTATCAGGATGGTGCATCTGAATTTTTAACCGTTTCTCCAAATCCTTTTAAAGAAAAAACTCTGATTACATTTTTCTTACCCAACGCCTCTGGCATTCTTGAGGTCTATAATGTAAGTGGTTGTAGTGTCTTCAAAAAAGGGCTTTCAGGTAAAGGAAGAAAGGAGGTGTTATGGCAAGCAGACAGAGCTGGAGTTTATTTTATCCGGCTTAGGACGATTGACAAAATTATTATCAAAAAGGTGGTAGCTTTTAGATAACAGATGGAGGTGTAAAATGATTAGCAAAATTAATATTACAATCGGCATTCTAACAATTCTTTTTGGTGTTGGGTTTGCCGATTGGCAATCGCTCAACGGTCCTCCTGTGGGCAGGGCTGACGACATGAGTATAGGTTGGGACCCAGAATGGAATTACTGGGTCATCTATGCTGCTGACCAGACGCATAAGCTGTATAAATCAACGAACGAGGGAGAATCGTGGGATTCATTACCGCCACCTGGAGCACCTCCTAACCCCAACATTGTTAACCCCACCTGTGTGATTACCCGTCCCAATGATGCCCAGGTTGTGTATATTGGTAAGAATGCGGAGGTGCCGGTCTGGTGGTCTCAGGATGGTGGAGTGACCTGGGAACCGCGCAGTGGCATACCCCCTTACAACATCACCAACACCCAGCCTTTGTGTTTTGCCATGAACCATCTATTTCCATGGCGGATATACCTTGGATGTAAGACAAAGACCAATGATCATTCACTCTATTATAGTCCTGATGGCGGATATACCTGGTATGGTAGGGGTATTCAGAATGTTGCGGTAAATTGTATAAATGTTATTCATGAAGTAGCAGCCGCTGAATCAATTTTTATCGCCACATCGCAGGGTATTTATCTTTCAACCGATGCTGGTGCTAATTGGTCTCTTCGCCAAGCAGGTAATTTTTGTGCTATCTCCAATTATATTGATGGCACAGGAACACGAATTTTTTATGCTGTGCAGTGTATATCAAGTGGTGGAATATATCGTAGCATCGATGGCACCGGGGCAAATTGGGATGCTTTAGAAAACTCACCCTGTTATCCTGTTGATATCGCAATTCAACAAGGAATTAGCAATATTATCTATTGTGCTACTGAATACCAGTATATCTATTCTTCTACAGATAACGGTTCTTCTTGGACACAAATCAATTACCATTTTTGTGATCCAAAAGTTAGATGTCTCTTGATACATCCAGCCAATCAAAATGTTATTTACGCGGGGACAGAAGAGTGTTTATATAAAAGTCTTGATGGCGGTAATACTTGGTTTGAGAAAACAAAGGGGTTTAAGCTGACCGATCAGGCATGTGATTTATCCCTTGCTTTACCAAATGGAATTTTTGTAAGTTATGAGGGGACATGTTCATGGAAGTTGGAGAATGGCTCATGGACATTAAGATTTGCCTATCCTCCATCTTCCTGCGCACTGCCAGAAAGGGCAGGAGCTAACGGTGATGTTTTGGCTGACGATATAGATCCATTGCGTGTGTATGTAACATCTGAGGTAAGGATGGGTCCCGATGCTGATTATGTCTGTAGGAGCACGGATGGCGGTTGGACCTGGGAGGATGTTACACCAAACCAATTACCTATCTTAAATCAGAAGTCGCTGGCATTGAATCCGTTATATAATAACATTATTTATATTATTGCGGAATCTCCGCCTCAGTTTTTAAGGTCAGTGGATTATGGTCTACACTGGGAACTGATTACGATAAATCATAACTCTGAAACGCCTCGTTTCTATTCTATTGATTTAAGTAACAGCGAGCCGCAGGCAATCTATCTCGGGGATGTGATCTATGGTGTAGCGAAATCAACAGATGGGGGCAATAATTGGGAATTTTATTCAAATGGTCTGCCGGGTGCAAAGATAAATGCTATTGCAGTAGACCCTAATATTCCATCAATCGTTTATGCCGGGACATCTCAGGGTATTTATAAAAGTACCGATTATGGTGAAATCTGGCATGACCTTGGTTTAATTCAATATCCATATATTACTGACATAGAAATAGACCCCGAAGAGCCGACGATAGTGTATACGATATGTAAGCAGCATGAAAGCGCTACGACGAGTTATGTTATATGCTCGGTTGACCGTGGAAGGGCTGGATTTTATGCGGGGCAGGGTCTTCCCGATATTACTTATGATATAGAAATTGACCGTCATTATCCAGAGGTGGTGTATTGCACAACCAATCGTGGAGTTTACACTTATACCCCTGATTTTAACAAGCATCTGGTCAGTAGTTCCCCTTGGGCGACTTTTGCCAACAATGGCAGGAAGTTGCTACATGTTTATGCGACCAATGAGTTGTGGGTGGTTTATGAGTCTGGTGGTGTGGTCTATGCGGTTCATTCAACAGATAATGGTGAGACCTGGTCAAGGAAGATGGAAATTGGCGCAGGTTATTGTCCGGCAATTGCGATGCGCGATTTACCTGATTATCCACCCTGTGTTGTGTGGCTGGCAAAGAATGAGCAGGATACGATCTATTTTGCCCAATATCTCAGTGCAGAAAAATGGACTGACCCGGTGCCGATTGTGGTCTCGGAATCAGGCATTGACTTTGGTGCGCCATCGTTTGTGATTGGTGATTACAATCTTGGTCATCTTGTTTATGATAATGGCAGTGCTTGCTATTATGTGAGCTTCAATGTTTATAATCCTTCTAATCCCGGCACACCTGAGTTAATTGGTGCTGGTATTAGTCCTTGTATTGGTTTTATGGCTGGTGCCCAATATCCTCAATTGCATGTGGTCTTAGAGGATGAAGGTGTGATTTACTATTCTACAAAAATCTCTGGTAGCTGGACAAGGGAAGTTGTCTCAGAGGATGAATATATTGAGATTATTGGTTGCCATCATCCATCTTTGGTTGTTGAGGGTAGTGTAGTCTATGTGGTCTGGGATGGTGTTCTGGATGAGAAGAGGAATATCTTCTGGCGGCATTTGACTTATATTGATGGGGAGGCGTATTGGAGCTGGGTCTGGCCGGTATGCTGGACAGAGAATAATTCATCCTATCCGGTTTTGGCTACGGGTTATTTTTGTTCCTGGGTTGAGGAGCAAGGCACGGACTATGAAATCTATCATGCCCGTTATGATCCAATGTTATGGACCTGGCGTGATCAGACCAATATCAGCAATTCGCCTGAGAGATATTCGCGCTTTTCCCAGCTGGCGCATAAACAGACTGAGCAAGGGACTCAAGTTTACATTATCTGGACAGAGAATTCCCAGCCGTTTTTTGATATAAAGTTTGCCGTGGTTTCCTTGGGTGGTGGTAGCAATCCTGATTTATTAGCTGGTTTGCCTTTATACATTGCCAAAGGTGGTGAAGAGGTTGCTTCGCCCTTTAATTTGCGGCGTCAGGGGTATGTGCAATATGGAAGTATGCCATATCAATGCGCTGATATTGATGAACAGTATGTTGAGTATCAATTTGACAATTTGAATCCAGAATATGACTATGGTCTTGCTGCTTGTGTATATCAGCATGGTTATAATAAATTGCCATTAACTGCGAAGGTTGATAATCAGACAATGGGTGTAATTAATCTGCCTTCTGATACTTTGATTATCCGCAGGCATAGAGTGCCCAGGGGTTTGTATGCGGATAGTGTGATTAGGATAAGGGTTTCTGGTAATCCTGCGCTCAGTGCGTTATTGGTGCTGTATAGGTATGAGAAGATTCGGTCTGGTGGTGGGCCGCAGGATAGGAATACGATGCGGATAGGTTCACTGGAGCCGAAGTTAGAAATCTATCCGAATCCATTTCGGAATCACCCGGTGATTAAATTCCAAATTCCAAATACCAAATTCCAAACAAATTCCAATTATCAAATTTCAAATAATTCCGAAATCCGCAATTCGCAATCCGAAATATCCCTGTGCATCTACGATGCTACAGGCAGGTTGGTGAAGTCCTTCGGTGATATTCAGTGTAATGCTGTTAATTCTGTGTATTCAGTGCTCTGGTCTGGTGATGACAATGCAGGTCGTGCAGTGCCGACCGGTGTCTATTTTGTCCGGCTGGAGGCAGGGGATTACAAGAAAGTAGAGAAGGTAATTCTGCTTAAATAGAAATAATGGCTAAAAATTTTCTCGTCCAGTTAAAACTGGACGCTACAAAAAGGAAGGGAAACTGATTTTCGGACAGGGACAAGCCCTGTCCCTACAAATTTTTTTCTGTAGTTGCCCGATTTATCGGGCATCTAAATCTTTGAAGGAAAGGATATAGGAGGATAATAGGAGGTCAAAATGGTTGTTCAAAAACTTTCTCTATTGTTATTCCTTGCCGGCATTATGCAGGGATTGACATTGCCGGCAGAGATTGACCATGCAAAGTGTTGCGAGAAAAAAGTCCAGACCGGACCACATATACCGGTTTTACCACAACCAAATATTATAGTTGCTGATTCTTCAATGGGTGAATATACAATGTGGACGCAAATGCAGGAATGCCTTGGATACAACTCCACAGTCGGTGGTCTCCAATTTGTGTGCAGAAATTGTTTTGTGCCTACATGCCTTGATGCCTGGCAGACCGATTATGACTTCTCGTTTACAGTAACCGATCTAAACTATCATGGTGAACTTGGTGGTCCAAGGTATCCGAACTCAATCGCCTCTAATGGACCCCATGCCAGTTTTCCTTACCTGATTGGTGGTGCCTGGGGTGGTATGGGCGCGGTCTGGGAACAGGGTAGCTGGTATTCCTCAGATTGGGCGGTCCCAGTAGATGTGGGAACCGGCGACCTCAATACCCATAAAAACATCGGTAAACAATTACCTGATGGCAATATTTTGTTTATTGGTGCTACTACCGATGGCAGTTTATTCTGGAGCACCTATACCCCTGACCTTTCTACAAGGCTTGCTGGTGGTTTGCTTGTCCCTCCAGTTGCTTATTACTGGGGCTTTGACATCAATGGTGGGATTGCTTATGTATTCTATTATGATGACAGTTTAAATATCTATTACAAAACTACAACCGATGGCGTAAACTGGAGCCCGGAACAGGTTTATAATATGGTCTGGCCCGAACCATTCCCGAGCAATATCATTCGCTGGATGCAAGTTGCTGTAACTGAAGCAGGAAATCCGGTGTTGGTATTTGATAATTGGCATGGTGAGGATGATAGTCTGGGCATTTATCCTTTTCGTAGTAAAGTCTATGTTTCAATTGGTTCTGGTCAGCCCTGTATTGAGGTTGGAAATCCGGCGTCTGATTCCAAAAATTTTTATCCAACGATTGCCGCTGGCGGCAGCTATGTTGTGGTTTTGTTTGGCCAACCCCGCAGTGGCACAGGTCAGTATACATTCTGGGATATTTACTACAACTATTCACCAGACAATGGTTTAACTTGGTCAACACCGAGAAACCTGACATCCGGTATCACTGACCACAATAACTGCCTCTGGCAGATTGCCAAAAGGCTTGGCCCGGCAGGTGATGGACGATTCTTCTTTGCCTTTGGAAGCTCAATCCCTAACCCGATGTTAGACCTGTACTATAATATTGTTAATTATGGCGTTCCGACATCGTGCAGATGGTATGTTGGATACCATCCAGTTGTGGGCATCGCTGAGCATAAGTCAGAAAAACCAGAAAGGTTCAGCTTGAATATCAGACCAAATCCAGCTCAGAATCAAATTATTATCTCCTATGCCTTACCAAAATCTATGATTATAGCATTAGAGCTCTATAGTGTTGATGGTCGTCTGTTAAGAACCCTTGATAAAGGCTATCGCCAGGCTGGAAATAATACCCTGTATATTAATACCTGTGGACTTGCATGCGGAACTTATTTTGTAGTCTTAAAAACCAGAAATTACCAGGCGACGAGGAGGCTGATGGTACTACACTAATTAAATATGGCCTATCCAATGTTTGTAACTATCTTTGCGAAACTAAAGCTCTGCTCTTCATCTATTTCCTTTCTGTGTGATAAATCATACCTTTACGATTAAATGGAAAATCCTAAATCACGAATTACAACTATAATAGAAGCTGAAACGAGTCTGAAATAAACAAAATCCGAAACAAATTCAAAATAGAAAAAAGTAATCAGTATCCCAGTACCCAGTAATATGAAATATTAAATCCGAAATCCGAATATCGAAATCCGATGCCGCAAATTCAAAATAAGAAATTCAAAACAAAAAAAGACTAAAAAGACCAAATAGACAAGAGAAACTAAAGAAACCAAATATACGGGCTGCGAAAACGAATAACGGTAAACGACGAATCTTTTCCCAGGAGTAGGGAATTTATTCCCGTGAAGAATACAACCCTGATAACCTGATACCCTTAATCCATTCCCCTCACCCCTACCCTCTCCCCAGAGGGGCGAGGGAATGTTGGAAGTTTGTTGTTCTACCCAGAGGGGCGAGGGAACATGGACATTTGATTTTATGCCCTCCATTGCCTTTCTTTGCCCTCTCTCGTCTTATGCTGCCTCTAATTGCCCCGAATCGCCTTTAAATACCCTGAATTGCCTCAAATTGCCCTGTCTCTCAGAAGTGTAATCTTTTATTTGACTCTATCTTGACTGTGGTCAAAATGAGTATATAATTTGAAGTCAAGCAAAAAATGTTCTTATAAAAAGAGAGTAAATGAATAAAATACTGGATGAATTATACAAGGATGCAAAACCTTATGTGCGCTGGTGGTGGTTTTCTGGCAAGATTGAACCAGAAACTTTGACATATCAACTTGACTGGTGCAAGAAAAACAATTTTGGTGGAGTAGAGATCGCATGGGTATATCCACTACCCGACACCAAACCAGGACCAAAATTCCTTTCTGAGGAATGGAGTTCACTGGTCATCTATGCAAAGGCTTATGCCCAAAAAATTGGCATTGGTTGCGATTTCACATTTGGCACTGCCTGGCCCTTTGGTGGTTCATTTGTGGAGGAAAAATATGCTGCAAAGACATTCTATGGATTATCCAAACAAAGACTTGAAAAATCATGGGAAATACCATATACTGAGCCAGGATACATAATAGACCATCTTAATCACCATGCCCTTGAAAGATATGCGGAAAAAATGGGCAGGGCACTTGAACAGGCATTAAAAATATCGCCTTCAGCACTATTCTGCGATTCCTGGGAAGTTGAAACTGAAATGCTCTGGACTGATGATTTTGAAAAGATTTTTCTTGAAGAATATGGTTATGATATCAGACTCTACATTCGCAATTTGAATAACCACCAGTCTGCCCGTTATGATTATCGAAAACTCATTTCAAAATTAGTGCTCAGTGAGTTCTATGCTCCATTTACAAAAATCTGCCATAATCTTGGAAGTGCTGCAAGAGTCCAGTGCCACGGTGCTCCAACTGATATTCTCTCAGCATATTCAATGGTTGATGTCCCTGAAAGCGAAGCATTATTGTTTAACCCCAATTTCTCGCAGATAGCATCATCTGCAGCAGCACTAACTGATAAACCATTAGTCTCGGCTGAAACATTTACCTGTCTTTATGGCTGGTCGCCTTATCCAGGACCTGGTTTATTCCAGGGGAAAGAGCAGACAGCAGATTTGAAACTTCTCGCTGATGCAATGTTTGCCAATGGCGTGAATTTTATTATCTGGCACGGCATGCCCTATAATCCCCAAGCAGGAAAAAATCGGTTCTATGCAACTACGCATGTAGGACACGACAGCCATTTTGCTGATGAACTATCAGAATTCAACAAGTATCTTGAAAAAATCAGTGGATTTATGAGAACCGGAAAACCCTATGCTGATATTGCGGTCTATCTACCCCTGGAAGATAACTGGATGAAGAATGAACTGCCTGAAGAATTGCAGAAGCCGAGTGCGCATTATCACTGGGAATTGCATTATGTGAAATTTCCTGAGGCTTTGAAAGGTCGCAGACCTTTGTGGGTCACAAATCATTTTCTGGAAAAAGCTGAATATCAGGGAAAATCTCTCAATATCGGAGATATGAAATTTGACTTGTTGTATGTTGATTGTGAATGGCTTGATATTGCGGCACTAAAGAATTTGATTTCTCTGGCAAAACAGGGATGTCCTGTATGCATTGTAAATAAACCAATCCAGCCTGGATTTAAAAAAGATGAAAAGTATGAAAACCTGGTCAGAGAATTATTCTCGCAAAGTAGCGTAAGCGGACTATTTCAGAAAATAATGGGCAAACCGCCTCTGGTTGAGGGTGAAATTGTACCTGAATTCTGGTGCAGGAAAATCGCAGATGAATTATTGATTTTTTTCAGCCATCCAATGACACGCTCAATTACCTATCCAATGCGCTATGGACAATCTTTCTGTAGAACTGATATGAACATTAAGATTGCTCTGAACTATGCTGATTTCCGGAAAGAACTGACACTCAATTTCAAACCCTATCAATCATTGCTTTTAAGAATCAGCAAACATGGTAATTATGCATTTGAGGATATTCAGTTTGTCCCGGCAACACCAGTTTTTGCTGATTCTGATTTCAAGAAGTTTAGTGTGTAGCATTACTATGAAAAGAATATTTTTGTTGACAAGAATATAAAACTGCGTTATATTACACTATGTCTTTGATCTTCTCCATATCTGGACTGCGTGGTGTTGTAAGTAAAGACTTGAAAGAAAGCGTCATAAGGTTTTACGCAACATCTTTTGCCCGCTACCTCAAAGCCAGAAGATTGGTTATTGGTCGCGATACACGAAAATCTTCTGAAATGTTCTTGAATGCAGCAATCAACGCACTCGTAAATAATGGTTATAATGTCATAAACCTCGGCTGTGTGCCAACACCAACTGCAGTGTTTATGGTCAGAAAATTGCGTGCTGATGCAGGGCTTGTGATTACAGCAAGCCATAATCCTCCGGAATGGAATGGAATGAAATTTGTTTCAGGCCGTGGTGAATTCATTAATGAAAAAGATTTTTCAAAATTTGCCAGATTCGTTGAAAAAATTGCACCCGGCACCTTTGAACTTCAGAATGTTACAATGAAAACAAAAGTAAAGGTGCACCATGAACCGCTTTTGAAACATTTAGTCAGCATAATCAATTATTTCAAACTCCGTAATGTAGGTTTGAAAGTTGGGGTTGATGCAGCTGGAGGTGCTGGTTCAATTGCCCTGCCACTCCTGCTTGAAATGGCTGGTTGCAGGGTCTACAAAATCAATTGTCGGTTTCAATCAGATTTTCCACGAAAGCCCGAGCCCTTACCTGAAAATATCACAGAGTTATGCAAGTTAGTTAAAGATAAGAAACTTGACCTGGGTTTTGCCCTTGACCCTGATGCTGACCGTCTTGCAATCGTGGACGAAAATGGCAATGCGATTAGCGAAGAAAAAACACTCGTGCTTGCCACTGATTGTATACTGGCAGAGAACCCCGGACCGGTTGTAACAAATCTTTCCACAACAGGTCTGATGGATTATATTACAAAAAAATATGAATGCAAACTATACAGAACCAGGGTCGGCGAGGCAAATGTTGTTGACAAAATGAACAGGGTTAAGGCGATAATTGGTGGCGAAGGCAATGGTGGAGTGATTTATCCCACAATCAACGCAACCCGCGATTCACTTACTGGTGCAGGGATTATATTAAAACTGCTATCAACCCGAAAAAAATCAATTAATGAAATTGTGAAGGAATATCCAGAATACTATATGATAAAGCAAAAAGTACACATATCCAGCGAGGAATTTGAGCAGAAAAAACAGAAATTGATAAAAAAATTCAAAGGCAGAATCAATCAACTGGATGGATTGAAGATAATATGCCGTGATTTCTGGCTTCACATTCGTCCATCAAATACTGAACCACTGGTTCGGATCATCGGCGAAGGCAGGGATAAAAGACAAACAACCGAGCATTTAGATCTAGCAAAAGAAATTCTCACCTCCTGATAGATTTTTCTGAGTTCGGTTAGTTGCTTGACAGCGTTAGATCTATGATTAAAATTCTGAATGGTTATTATGAGCGCAATAAACTTCTATGTAAATAAGCGCACCGCAAACTCAATTTATTTGGTGAAGCTATTCGTGTTATTATGCTATTTGTTCACACCGGCCATAATAAATGGAAACCCCGTTACCATTAGTGGAGACGAACTGTTAAGTGAAAATCTACGCCTTTCAGCAATGGGTAATATTGTTCTGGTAATAGAAGACATAACGAACAGGATAAATATCAGTGATTTTGGTGAATTAGGCGCTGGTTTGATCGAAGAGAATAATCGTAAACCAAATCTATATATTCCAGATATTATTGCGTTTGATATGACAGAAGAAGAATTTGAACAAAGTGAATGGTTCGCAGAAAAAATTGGCATAAGTAGTACGGTACAATTCAACACAAACAATATCATGGGAGTTTCACTCAAAAGATACACACGAAGATCTCAGTACTACAGTTGGACCGGAATGAGTTATGTTAAGGAAACAGAAGAGAACATATATGATACACTTACCTTCTGTCATAAATTCGGCAATTTTGCTTCAGCAGTCCGGGGTGGCTATGAGATACGAGAAATGAAGTTTGATTACTTTAACGAACCTCGCTGTCATCAAATAGATATAATATACGGTGAACCATCTTTTTTGTTCAAGTCACGCGACAACCACTGGGTAATTGGCCTCGGTTATCAATATGAAAAATGTGGACACCACGATGATGCTTTTGATCGTAGAGAAAAATACCTTTTTCATATTATTAAATTGCCCACAATTTATTCTGATTCAGTATTAAATTTGGGTATGAATTTTAACTATCAATTGTTAAAACCAGACTTTGACTCTCTCTTTCAAAACGGTGGATTGGTCAGGATTCAAACACGATATAAGATCGGATTTGAAGAAAAATATCTGACAATAGGATTTCTTTCAGAATACGAAAATGTGGCACAATTTGATTCCAGAAGATATATTGAAGGAAGAAATCTGAAATTGGCTTTGGTGTTTCTTATCTGAAATCATTGGGGATTCAGTATCAGCACGAAGCGTATTATCTCGAACATAGCTATACAGCGCATTTTAATCGCATCAATCAGGGATGCGAAATTTCGTTCGCTAATAAGCAAATTCTCATGCGCCTTGGTTACTCTTACGGCTTCGCCTCCAGACCATTGGGTCATCTTAATGAATTTGAAAGTATTATTAGTTCCGGAGTCGAATTTTATCCAGTTGGTTCAAGGTTGAAAATAGACCTTGCAGGTCGTCTCAAATTTTTCAGATTTTCAGGCTGGTGGCATACCGAACCATACATCGGTATTTGTTTCAAGATTTTCCAATGTTGATAATGAGGTCGAATCCTCACAGTTCACAACCGGGCACCAATAGGTATGCTATGTTAAAATTTCTTCCCCTTGATGGGGAGGAAAAGGGTGGAGGTAGAAAAAGTATGGAGGGTATAATTGGATTTAGAATTAAAACAGGCAAATTCTAGGTGGAAATAGAACCGGCAAAGAAAGTGGAGAAAATTTAGCTTTTCTTTTTCTTGACAATTATGGCATTTCGGATAAAATACTTAAAATGAACAATGTTTTTCTGCTTCTCGGTACCAATGTCGGAGACCTGCAAAAGAACCTGTCAGATGCACTGAAATTCATGGCAGAAAACCAAATCAAAATTCTAAGAAAATCAAAAATTTATCGCACCCGTGCCTGGGGTAAAACAGACCAGCCAGATTTTTTGAATATGGCAGTTGAAATTGAATGCCCGTATTCACCCCGGGAACTTCTTAAATTGATAAAAGAAATAGAAGTCAAAATGGGACGAAATGAGACTGTTAGATGGGGTCCGCGTATCATTGATATTGATATTTTATTCTATGACAACAAAATGATTAACGACTCAGATTTGATCATACCTCATCCTTATTTCTTTGAAAGGTCTTTTGCCATAATTCCTCTGGCAGAGATTGCTCCTGACTTTATTCCTCCGGCAACAACAAAAAGAATTGGTGAACTCAGAAATGGAGTTTCCAGTGAAGGAATTGAGATTTATTGCGATTGAAGGAGTAATTGGCGCAGGCAAAACAACGCTTGCCAGAGGCCTGGCAGATAAGTTCCATGCGGGATTGGTTCTTGAGGAATTTGAGGAGAACCCGTTTCTGGCAAAATTCTATTCAAACCCCGTGCAATACGCATTTCATACCCAATTGTATTTCTTGATGTCCCGCTATCGGCAGCAAAAGAAAATAAATCAAATGGACTTGTTTCATTCGCGTCTGATAAGTGATTATCTCTTTGCCAAGGACAAAATTTTTGCTGAAGTAAACCTGAATGAAGAAGAATTAGCACTCTATGACAAAATCTATGGACTGATTGAAAAAGAAATACCCAAGCCAGACCTCGTTATATATCTGCAGTCAACACCCGATTTATTATTCAAAAGAATAAAACAACGGAACCGCAGTTATGAAAGAACAATTGAATACGACTATATTACAAAACTTTGCGAAGCATACAACTCATTTTTTATCCATTATAATAGCAGTTCACTATTAATTATCAACATCAAAGGGTTTGATTTTCTCAATAGCAGTGATCTTGATTTTCTTTATCAGGAAATCAGCCAGTTAAAAACGCCAAGAAAGATTATTTCCCGAGAATGATTACAACAGAAACAATTCAGTTATTAAAGAAAAAAAGAGAAAAAATTGCCTGCCTGACTGCCTATGATTATCCAACCGCAAAGATTCTTGACGAAGCAGGCGTTGAAATAATTCTTGTTGGTGACTCTGCGGCAAATGTTGTCGCCGGAGAAAAAAATACATTACCTATCACGATGAATGAAATGTTGTATCATACAAAGGTCGTTGCACGTGCAGTAAAAAATGCCCTGGTTATTGCAGATATGCCCTTTCTTTCATATCAGTGCAGTATTGAGGAAGCAATAAAAAATGCCGGAAGTTTTTTGAAAGTTGGTGCTGCTGGAGTAAAGGTTGAAGGCGCAGGGTTGATATTGAAGACAATTGAAAAACTTGTTAAACTTGGTATTCCAGTAATGGGTCACCTGGGCTTGACACCGCAGTCAATCCATAAATTCGGCGGATACAAATTATGCGGCAGAACTAAGAAAGAAGCTGGTCAAATCCTGGCTGATGCATTAAGGCTTGAAGACGCAGGATGTTTTGCAATTGTGCTTGAGAAAATTCCACTGACTCTGGCAAAAAAAATAACAAAAACCCTCTCAATACCCACAATTGGTATTGGTGCAGGACCATTTTGTGATGGCCAGATACTTGTGCTTCATGATATGCTGGGCATCTACGAAGATTTTACTCCGAAATTTGTAAAAAGATATGCAAATATTGGTAAGGCAATGCGAAATGCTGTGAAAAATTATGTCACAGAGGTAAAAACAGGAAAATATCCAGACTTAGAACATTCATTTGAATGAAAGGACTGTTTATGAAAGATTATACAAAAAAACATGCTCTTTCCGGATTAAAGGCAAAACTCCCCGCCCTTGAAGTGCTGCCCAATCAATTCAAGAACTATAAAATTACAATCATTATCCCGGAATATTCTTCGGTCTGCCCCAGAACCGGACTACCTGATACTGGCACAATCACTATTGAATACGAACCCAATAAATATTTTGTTGAACTCAAGTCATTAAAAATGTATATTCTTGCCTACCGGAATTTAGGAATTTTCTATGAAAATGCAGTAAATAGAATTTTTCAGGATTTTGTAAGAGCAGTTAAACCCCGCTGGGCGATTATCAGGGGAGATTTTAATCCTCGCGGTGGTATCAAAACAGTTATTGAAGTAAAAACGCACAAGAATTCCTGATGTCTGTCCTGCGCTTATGAAAAAGAAATTACTACAATTAATTGAAGAAAAGACTTTTTCTGAACTGGAAGACCGCTGGATTGATCTGTTGGAAAATAACGGAGTTTCAACACAAGAATTTCTTGAAATCGCAGACCAATTAAGGAAAATCGGTGAGTCAGCGCGTGGGTTTATGCTACTGGAAATTCTTGCGAATCACCTCGAAAATCAGAACAAATTTGATGAGGCAATAGCAGTATACAAACACCTACCATATTTCACAGATAATGACCGGCAAATTAGAATGAAATTGGTAGACCTTTATAAAAAGCGATACAATAACAATCCACAGATTGAAAAACTGATTGAACTTTCAGGTATTGAAAAGAGCGAGCATATTTTTAGAAGTATTGAAAAACTTGATGAGTTCCTCAGATTTGAGGTCGGAAATCTATTTTATTTTGAGCGTTACGGCATTGGCGAAATTGTCTTGATGAATCCAGAAAAAAAGGAATTGGTCATTGACTTTGAAGAAAAAAAAGGATATATATTAAAGTTCGAAGTTGCTCGCGGGATTCTAAAACCTATTCTCCAGAGCCATTTTTTATATAAGAAATATCACGGTATTGAAGAACTTAAGAAACTCCTGGCTGAAGACCCTGTGGCACTTTTGAAATACCTACTCAAGAGTTTTAATGCGCCGCTCAGTTCCAGTGAAATTAAGACCCACCTGCTCGGTATTATACCAAACACTGAAATTGATAAGTTCTGGGAAAAAATGCGTAAGAAACTTGAGAGAGATGACTGTATAAAGGTGGAGACAGTAAAGGGGCAGAAAACATATCAGTTTATTGCAGAAGGGACAGACAAAAACGAGCAATTGATTGAATCATTCCAAAAAGCAGACCTGAATACAAAAGTAGCACTGGCAGAGAAATATATGAAAGATTACCCGCAGATATTCTATCAGATTCTGCCTGAACTTGTCAACCTTGCGAATGATAAATATCAAACCGAACCTGCTTTTGCTATGGATGTATACTACTTATGTAGTGAAAGTAAAAATCAAACGAATCTGAAATATACACTTGATGATTTACTACAATCAAATTCGTACGAAAAAATTATCGGCAAATTATCAAGCTATGAACATCAAAGAGAGTTTCTGAAAAAAATTCAAGAAAAAGAACCTGACAGGTGGCAGGAAATTTATCATAACATCTTTCTGGCGACAGAAGACACACGGTTAATGGATGAAATTGAAAAAGAACTTCGTAGAAACGGAAGCGATACCAATGGAATTTTCCAGTCAATACTGCTTATGCCCGAGAGATTCCCGGCGCAAATTAAATTGGTTCTAAAAAGAATGACACAGGGTGAATTCTGGCATTCTATCACACCGAATGTGCTGATCAGACTGATAAAAAGCCTTGAGACCGCGAAAAGCAACAAATCATTATTATTGAAGGCACTCCCACTGGAAAAATTTGATGAATTCGTTCGCTCTGCAAAACAGATTGAGGTCAACCAGCTGAGGGAAGCAATCAACGGTTCTACTGCATTCAAGGATTATGAAAAGGCGGATTACCTGCGTGTTATTGATTTTCATTATCCTGAGATTACCCAGCAGGCTCAAGATTTTATTTACGCAAGCTATGATGCGCTGGTAAGAAAAAAGAAAGAATTAGAATATCTGATAACAGTAGAAATACCAAAGAATAAAGAAGAAATCAGCAGAGCAAGGGAGTATGGTGATCTAAGCGAAAACTTTGAATACAAAGCAGCCCGTGAAAGACAGGACCAACTCTATCAGAGGGTAAGAGACCTTGAAAATGAGATTCAACGAGTGAAACTCATTGATTTTTCAAATGTGGATACGACAAAAGTTTCTGTCGGAACAAAAGTGATTCTCAAGGACCTGGAAAATGGCAGGTTGATTGAATACACAATCCTTGGACGATGGGAAACTGACCTGCAAAACAATATTATCTCCAATGAATCGCCCATAGCAAAAAATCATTTATTGAACAAACAGATTGGTGAGAATGTTGTAATTGATGGCAGAAATTTTGAAATTATCGGTATTGAAAAACTGAATCGAACAAATTAGCGCTACCCAACCATAAGAACCTTCAAGCACTTTCTTGTTATTTGATAGACGATGTGTTTGCAATGGCGCCAACGGGAATCGAACCCGTAGTCTTCGCCTTGAGAGGGCGATGTCCTAAGCCAGATTAGACGATGGCGCCATAAATGATTATAGCAAATCATCGCTGAAAGTCAAGAATCATAGAAATTGTTTGAGAGAAAATTTGATTATGCAGAGTTTGAAAACAAACATCTTTCTTAACATTTTGCATTTTATTATTATTATGCATCAATAAATTGGGCGTGGTTGTTTTAACGCCATAATATTAATGAAAGGAGGCATTATGAGGAACAAATTATTCGTTGCAAGCCTCGGTCTACTGTTAATTGCTGTGACTCTTTGCTTTGCTGCAGGAGAAAGATACTGGCTTAAGGGAGTATATCCTCAGGGCACATACGGAATCACCTATAATCCAAATACCAACCGGATTTATTATGTCAACTATACAACAACGGTCATTTACATTGCCTCTTCAGATAGTTTTGTTACAAGTTACGGAACAATACCTGCTCCGAATAATGATAGTGGGTGCATTGACATAAAATATTGCTCTTATAATAACATCTTCTGGGTATTGAACAAACGACATAAAACAGTATATAAGATAAATACTTCTGGAACTGTTCTGCGTTCATTCAGTGTCTCATCAATTGATTATCCTTGTGGCTTAGCCTGGGATGGAACAAACCGCCAGATTTATATCTCAGACCGTCGTTCTACAGGAGGTTCGACCCAGTATATCTATTGCCTTGACACTATGGGCGCTGTTATCAGACAGATAACTCATCCTTATCAGGGTGCCTGGTATGGAGCACGCTGTCTTGATTATCGTCAGGCACAGGGTGGTGTTCCTGCGCATCTTTTGAATGTCTACACTTTCTTCAATTCCGGTTCAAACCTTGATAGTGCTGGTGTTTTTGAACTCAATCCACAGAACTGTGCAGTCATTAATTTCTTCAGATACTACCCCGGTGATAGTTGCAATATCCGTGGTATTGCAGTTGACCCAAGAGATGGCTCTTACTGGGTAACTCTATACCAGTATGGTACCTGAAGTACCTGCCCAGGAGCGATCTCCAAGGTCGCCGGCTTCCACGGTGTGGGAGTCAAAGAAAGCGAAGAAAATAGCAATATAAAGAAATCTTCGGTAATTGTTGCATATCCCAATCCTGCAACAAAATTTGTCTCAATCGTCATCTCCAATCAAATGAATTCAAAAGCCGAATGCACTATCTATGATGCAACAGGAAGATTGGTAAAGACACTCTTTAGTGGAAAAATTAATACGGAACACCTGAAACTTATTTGGGACACAAGGGATACGGATAATAATGATGTAGAACCAGGCATCTACTTCGTTCATGTAAAAACAGACAATACACAGGATTATGTTAAACTTGTGATTGTCAAATAGCACTGATGTGCAAGCAAAAAGGGCGGGCTTGTCCCGCCCTTTTTTGTGCCTTCCAGCCAAATACTTTCGTGTAAAAACTCACTGCCCTTTCTGGGCCATCAGCATGGATTTCAAAATGTATGACTTTTGGCATCACTTCTCCTTGTTATCACAGTATATCTCACATCTCAGAAAAATCAACAATTGATTTGAACAAAGAAATATATGGTTATACGCAAAAACACGACCACACATTCCGTCAATCCGAGAATTACCAGAATGACGGAATGACAAAATAGGAGTTGGGTCAAAAGATAATCTTCACTTTAGGTCGCGGTCTCAAGTGGGTTAAACCTTGATTGAGCTCATTTTTTCAATATAATCACTTATGCTTGATAGCCATATAAGACTTGGTCATGGTTCTGGTGGATTGCTGACGAATAAGTTAATTAAAGATTTGATATTAAAATACTTTTCTGATCCAGTGCTCAAAAGACTTGAAGACTCTGCTGAACTGCTTTTGAACAGCAAAAATGTCGCATTCACCACTGATGCCTATGTAGTGAACCCCATATTCTTTCCGGGTGGTGACATTGGCAAACTCGCCATCTCTGGAACCATTAATGACCTATCAATGAAAGGTGCAATTCCCGAATATATCTCTTTGTCGTTGATCCTTGAAGAAGGGTTGTCAATCAATGAACTTGAAAAAATACTGAAATCCGCTTCTGATACTGCCAGAAAGTCTCGCGTGCGCGTGGTTTGTGGTGATACAAAAGTAGTGGAAAAAGGTAAAGCCGATAAGATTTTTATTACAACTTCGGGCATCGGCAGAATTGTAAAACACCTGGGTAAAGATTTAATAGAACCAGGTGATGATATTATCATCAGCGGCACAATTGGCGACCATGGCATCGCAATAATGAATGAACGATTAAATCTCAATCTAAAAGCAGGTTTCAAAAGCGATTGCGCACCTCTGAATCTCGTAACAAACCGCATTTTCAAAAACAATTTCAAAGTTCACTTTATGCGTGACCCAACAAGGGGTGGCGTTGTTTCCATATTGAATGAGGCAATAGATGGAAAGAAACCGGGCATAATAATCAATGAACCTGACCTACCTATAAGAAAAGAAGTCAGGGGCGCCTGTGACATTCTTGGTCTTGATCCATTATACATTGCCAATGAAGGAAAGTTTATCGCCATTATTGATAATCACAACACAGAAAGATTCTTGAAGTTTTTAAAGCAATATCCTTTGACAAAGAATGCAAAAAAAATCGGCAAAGTTACAGGGGAATTATCAGGTGTATGGCTGAAAACAACCATTGGCGGTTTGAGACCTCTTTTACCATTAGAGGCTGAAGGCTTGCCCAGAATCTGCTAAAAAATCTCTTTGTTTTCAACAATTAGATTTTACCAAGACTCTTTTTAGTTCAGTTAGAATTTATGATTTTGCATTTGTTTCGGATTTCGTCCTGAACATGATTCAGGGTCGGATTTCGAATTTAACCCACATTATTCATATTCAATGTCATTCCCATTTTTTCCCTGAACAGATGAGATTGCTTCGGCTTCGCCTCGCAATGACAGGAGAAAAAATTTGAATCTGTTTCAGCAAGCCTGAAGGCTTGGCCTACATTGGTTCAAAACAGGCACTTGTGGCTGTTCGTTGTTTCGGACAGGGATAAACCCTGTCCCTACTGGGATGAACAAAAAACTTCCAACATTCCCTCGCCCCTCTGGGGAGAGGGTAGGGGGCCTGCCCCGTACTTGATACGGGGTGAGGGGAAGAGAACCAGGGTATCAGGAGACCAGGGAACCAAGAAATCAGGATTATATTTTCCACGGGAATAAATTCCCTACTCCTGCTTACTAAAATCGTAACTCAAGGCTTTCTTCAAGAACCAATGGTTCTTTCAGAACAGGTCAGCCTTGCAAACCTGAAGGTTTGTCCTACATTGCTTCCAAGATTCCCTCTCCCCTTTTGGGGGAGAGGGAAAGGGTGAGGGGGAAAATTACTATGGTTATCAGGCATAGCAGCCAGTATGGTTAAAAGGCATAGTTTAGTAGTCAGAAAAGATTTATTGGAATTCATTTATCGTTGTTCGTTTTCGCAGCCCGTATCGTTATGCGTTAGTGGTTAATCGTTATTGAGAAATTACCGAAAAACGATAGCCGAATGACGATACGGGTAGCGACACCCATAAACGCACAATGAGTAACTTCTTTTTCTGTCATGCTGAATTCATTTCAGCATCTCATGCTTACCCATCCCCACCTTTTTCCTTTCCCTTTAAGGGGGAGGGTAGGGGTGAGGGTGAATTTTGTGTTTTGAATTTGCGGCTTCGTCCGCTGCTCTGTTTGGTGGATTAGGATTTGACTTTTGGAATTTGTTTTTTGTAAGCGTAGCGATACTGCGTTTCCTGCATTTTCTGTTTTCGTAGTTCTAATTTCGAATGTAGTATTTAATCGCTTTGTTGACACCCCAGAAATTTTGAGTAAAATAGAAGGTGTTCGTCGCTATTTTTTTTCTCATCTCAATAGAAAATTTTATTGCCCGCGACCGACCAAATGATGGCGGTTCGTGCATTATCCTTTCATGGCAGGGCATTGAAGACCCTGCAATAGATGGTTATTTAGTTTATCGCAAGCGCATAAATGATACCTTATTCACAAAAATCGGCTTTGCCGGAAGATTTGCCAGTGAGTTTGAAGACAATTCTGTTAATAACGCAGAAAGATATATCTACGCCATCGCTGTTCAGAAACAGGATAGCATTTCAGAAATGACGATCAGCAATATTGTGCAATCGTCTGCTCAGCTTTTTCACAATGGCAGATTGAACATCCTCATAGCAGTCGTAATTTTCACCGGGTTTCTACTGTTCTTTATGAACCAGGCAAAAAGCGCCAGGAGATTATTCATAAGAAAGATTGCCGGACTGGATGCAGTAGAAGAAGCAATTGGCAGAGCAACAGAAATGGGCAGACCAATTCTTTATGTGCCGGGGCTTGGTGACATTGATTTTCCTTCGGTCATTGCCTCAATGAACATTCTTGGTGAAATCGCAAAAAAAACAGCTGTTTATGAAAATCCACTGATTGTCGTGAATTGTTATCCAGTCGTTTATACAGTGGCACAGGAGGTTGTCAGGCAGGCATATACCAGTCAAGGTAAAATAGATAAATTCAAGGATGATTTTGTACGCTATATCACTGAATCTCAGTTCGGTTATGCAGCAGCAATAAATGGCATAATCCTGCGGGAAAGACCAGCAACGAACTTTTTTATCGGACCGTTTTTTGCGGAATCACTCCTAATGGCAGAAACCGGTAATCAAACCGGCGCTGTGCAGATTGCAGGCACGGACCAGGTTCTACAACTACCTTTCTTTGTTACAGCCTGCGATTATACGCTTCTCGGAGAAGAACTTTACGCTGCCTCTGCCTATTTGACAAAAGAACCTGTACTCGTTGGTTCACTGAAGGCGCAGGATACAGGAAAATTTATTACAATTCTGATACTCATACTATTTTCAATACTAACATTCCTGAAGATTAATCTTGTCCCGGTGCTAAGGGTCAAATGAAGAAGAAACTTCCATTGATTATCTGTCTATCCATGGGAATCTTAATGGTTCTACAATTCTTTATTCCCCACCCTGTGTCCACAAAATTCAATAGTTTAATCAATAAGTGGGTTGTGGTATTATCAGCATTTGCACTGGTTCTTGGTATCGGCAATCTAACCAGACATCATCTGACGATAATCCGAAGAAAGAAATCTGACTGGATATACAGTCTGGTTACGATCCTGGGAATGGCAATAATGGCAATCACCGGACTATTCTTTGGAATTGATGAAAAATCACTTTATCAAAAAATCTATCTGAATATCCTGACACCTCTCGGCGCAACCATGTTTGCCCTGCTTGCCTATTATATGACCACTGCTGCTTATCGGGCGTTCCGCGCACGAAGTTTTGAGGCTGGATTATTGCTGGCTTCGGCATTCGTGGTTATGGTCGGTTTTATGCCTGTTGGGCAGTTTGTGCACAAACAATTTCCCTATTTCGCAGAATGGTTGATGAAAGTGCCCAATATGGCATCACAGCGCGGAATTCTCCTTGGTGTGGCATTTGGTTCTGTAGCAACCGCACTCAAGATAATCCTGGGTATTGAACGCTCCTGGCTCGGAGGTAAAGAATGAAATTTCTTAAGATGCTGACGCACCTTGACCGGAGGCTGATTTATTTCATGCTTACAATACTGGTAACTTTGCCGTTCTTTATCAGGTTTCATATTCCACAGAACATTATGCCCCAGACCCAGCGATTATATGATTTTATTGATGGACTCACAGACACAAATCAGGCAGTTCTTGTATCTATTGATTACACACCCCAGACCATGCCTGAATGCCACCCCATGGCAATCAGTATCATTACTCATTGTTTGAAGAGAAAAATTCCAGTAATCGGTATATCATTTGACCCTCAGGCACCAGGACTTGCCATTGAGGCATTTAATACTGTGGTAAATAAACTGAATCAGGAAGCAAGGTCAGCGCATGATTCAATAATTTACGGCAATGATTATGTTTATCTGGGCTGGAAATCAGGCAGAATCGCAGCACTCATGGAAATGGGTGAGAAAATCAGTAATGTTTTTCCCCGCGACTACTACAACAATCTTACAGATTCATTGCCTTTAATGCAAAGGATTACAAATTATAAAAATATTGCCATCGCAATAATTCTTGCTGCCGCGGATTATCCACAGGAATGGTTAATGTATGCCCAGGCAAGATATGGTTTAAAACTCGGTGCTGGATTGACTGCAGTAATGGCACCAAAATACTATCCCTTCTTACAGACCGGTCAGATTTCCGGTATGATGTCAGGGATGAAGGGCGCTGCTGAATATGAAAATCTCTTATTGAAAAATGGTTATTCCCGCGACACCGGTAAAGCCGAAACGGGTATGAATTCACAGACACTGATACACCTGTTAATAATCATACTCATTATCATTGGTAATGTCGGCTATTTTGCCACACGCAGAAAACAAGGATGTAAAATATGAAACTCAATAATTCTCAACCAGTAATCAGTTATATTTTTTGATATGAGTACTGACCCCTGGATCTGGATTGGTGCATTCCTTACCTTAATGATATTCTCATTTCTGTATAAAGACAATCCATTTTACAAATTTGCTGAACACCTGTTTGTTGGTGTTGCAAACGGCTATTACATTGTATTTTACTGGCATCAGGCATTGAAGCCCAATCTGTATGAACCGCTGAAATCAGGAGAGTTTCTGTATGTAATTCCATTACTCCTGGGTTTATTATATTTCACAAGATTTATTCCCAGGATTGGCTGGCTCGTGCGTCTGCCTCTGGGTTTTATGATTGGCTGGGGTGCAGGTGTTTCTATTCCCGCAAATTTTCAGGCATTTATTTTCAAGCAGATTGAAGGCACGGTCATAACACCGCAAAGCTTCACAAATTTCACTGAAGGTCTTTGGTCTGCTATTATACTGCTCGGTGTTATCTGCACTGTCATTTATTTTTTCTTCTCAACTGAGCACCGTGGTGCAATAAAATATGGCGCAAGACTGGGTATTATTTTTGTCATGCTCGGATTTGGCGCTTCATTTGGCTATACAGTAATGGCAAGAGTAAGTCTTCTGATCGGTCGCATTCAGTTCTTGTTGGGTCCCTGGCTGGGACTGATCAAATGAAAGGAGTAAAATGAAAACCAAAGAGATTATAAGAATAACAGAAAAATTTAGTGCTAACAATTATCACCCCCTACCCGTTGTCATAAAAAGAGGCAGGGGTGTCTGGGTATGGGATGTTGAAGGAAAAAAATATCTTGATATGTTAAGTGCCTATTCAGCGCTCAATCAGGGGCACTGTCATCCTGCAATCGCAAAAACTGTCAAAAAACAGGTTGATGTATTAACCCTTACTTCAAGGGCATTTCATAATGATAAACTCGGCTTTTTTCTTCAGAAACTATGCAAAATTACAGGCTATGAAAAGGCACTGCCCATGAATTCTGGTGCAGAGGCAGTTGAGACGGCAATCAAGGCAGCAAGAAAATGGGGATACAATATCAAAAAAATTCCTAAAGACAAAGCCGAGATTATTGTCTGTGAAAATAATTTTCATGGCAGAACAACAACCATTGTTGGTTTTTCTTCAGAATATCAATACCGTGATGGATTTGGTCCTTTCACACCAAATTTCAAAATGATTCCCTATAACAATGCAAAGGCATTGAAAAGGGCAATTAACAAAAACACTGTGGGCTTTCTGGTTGAGCCAATCCAGGGTGAAGGCGGCGTGATTGTTCCTGACAATGGCTATCTTGCAGAGTGCTACGATATTTGCAGGAAAAATAATGTCCTGTTCATTGCCGATGAAATCCAGACCGGACTCGGAAGAACCGGCAGGCTTTTTGCATTTGAATATGAAAACATCAGACCCGATATCGTCATTATCGGTAAGGCACTCAGTGGTGGATTTTATCCTGTATCCGCAATACTCTGTGATAATGCGATAATGAAGGTCTTCAAACCCGGTGATCACGGTTCAACATTTGGTGGCAATCCCCTTGCTTCAGCCATAGCCATTACAGCACTTGATGTAATAATAAAAGAATGCCTGCCTGAGCGTGCATATAAACTGGGCAACTGGTTTATGAATGAACTGCGTAAAATCAGCAGCCCTGTTATCAGAGAAATAAGAGGTAAGGGCTTATTGATCGGTGTGGAATTGAAAAAGAAAGCAAGACCTTATTGTGAGGCACTCATGCAAGAACAAATACTTGCCAAAGAAACGCACGATTTTGTTGTCCGTTTTGCACCACCGCTGGTTATCAAAAAAGAGGAAATAAACTGGGCATTGCCGAGAATTAAGAAAGTTTTTAAGTATTAGTTTCGCTACAAATAGTAAGTGCCATCAAAGACAAAGGTTGCCGGACCTTCAAGATAGATTTTGTCCTTCAGAGTAACAATTAATTCTCCACCCTTTGTTTCTACCTTTATCGGCGATTCAACAAGAAAAAGTTTTGCGGCAATGTAACCTGAAGCCACGGCACCGCTTCCGCAAGACAGGGTTTCAGCCTCAACGCCCCTTTCATAGGTGCGGACAAAAATTCCATCAGGTTCTTTTTTTACAAAGTTAACATTTGTTCCATCAGGCTGAAATTCTTTGTGATTACGGATAGCAGAACCAATACCAGTGATATCAAGGTCATCATAGGAATCAACAAACATAACTGCATGCGGAACACCAAGTTTTAAATATGATAGTTTGTATTTTTTCCGTGCCACAGTAATACTGAAATTCATTTTGATGTCCATTGGTGGCAGGACCTCAACACTGATATTCTCAGGACTATAGGCAAAGCCGACCGGCCCGGACGCGGTTAGAAACTTTCCCTTTTCCTGAATAATACCAAGTCTGTGGGCAAATTTTACTGCACATCGCGCGCCATTAAGACAGAGTGCAGCATCGCTTCCATCACTGTTGAAATAGCGCATACTAAAGAAATAACCTTTGAAATTCTCTATCAGTATCAGACCATCAGCGCCAATACCAAGATGTCGATCGAGCATTTTGCAAATCACTGGTTTCATCTCTTCTTTGCTTACCACGCCTGTAAACTGCTCTTCACGATTATCAATCACAACAAAATCATTCCCCGTTCCTTCCATCTTCGTGAAAAATATCGGTTTCATGTAGTTACCTCCTTTTTTTCACCTGTCCGGATGCTCAGGACATAGCGGTTAACATAGGTAATAAATGCTCCAAGCATAACAGGAATTGATACATATAAAATAATCATACCAAGTTTTTGAAAATCAAGCGTAAAGGCGAGAATCATTGCCCCGAATAAAAATCCGGTTGCCTTACCCAGGGTGTTTGATTTATAAACAAGTTGTTTTCTCTTAAATAGAATATAACTACCAGTGAGTATCAGTATATCTCTCAGAGCAATGATTATGACCGCCCAGAATGGAATGGAATTAATAATTAGCAGGGTAATGAGTATTACTACCAGTGATATTTTATCGCATAATGGATCAAGCAGTCTGCCGAGTTCAGTCTCCTGATGCAATTTGCGGGCAATGTAGCCATCAATAATATCCGATAGTAATGCGATAATCATAATCAAAAATGCGATTAACCGCTGATCTGTTGCGAGAAAAAATACAATAAAAGGCAGAAGCAAGAAACGGAATGAGGTGATAATATTGGAGATTGTAAATTTCTGATTAGCCACTCTGTTTCCTCTTTTTCAGGATTTCTTCGGCGTGTTCCAGTGTTGTTCTGGTTATCTTTTTACCGCCCAGCATTCGCGCAATTTCCATCTTACGCATCTTTTCATCAAGTTTCACGACATTCACCATGGTTGTATCCTGTTTGATATCCTTCTTTACCATAATGTGGTCATCAGCAAATATTGAAATCTGTGGTAAATGGGTAATGCAGATAATCTGATGGTCATTACTCACCTGATGGAGCAATTCGCCCACGGCTTCGGCAATCCTGCCACCAATACCAGTATCAACCTCATCAAAAATTATTGTGGGAATGTGGTCTGCGCCGGATAGAATTGTCTTCAAGCCGAGTGTTATCCGGGAAATTTCACCGCCAGAGCCAACCTTGCTCAGCGGTTTCAATTCTTCTCCAGGGTTTGTTGAAATATAAAACTCAACATCATCAATTCCATTCTCACTAAAATCCTTTTTAGAAAACCTGATCTGAAATTGTGCCCTTTCCATTCCCAGATTCTTGAGCACTTTAATCACCTCTTTTTCCATATTTCGCGCCCTGTTTTTTCTTTTCTCTGAAAGTTGGTGTGCAAGATTATTCATTTTTTTTGACAGAACCTGTAGTTGATTTTGAACCTCCTCAATCTCAACATCTGTCTTTTGTAGTTTATCAAATTCCTGCCTTGCAACATTAAGGTAATCAATAATCTCATTAACTTCTTTGCGATATTTTTTTTTCAATCGTAGTATTAGGTCCAGTCTACCCATCACTTCTTCAAACCGCTCCCGTGAAAAATCAATATGCTCGCGATATGATACCAGCTGCCGGTAGACTTCTTCAATATTGCTGACACAGACCTCTAACATTGATTTCATGTTTAGAATGCGCGAGTTTTGGTCCAATCTTGATAGTTGTTCAATCAGGTTTACAGCCCCAGCAATCTTCTCATACGCTGAAGACTCATCCTCATAAAGTACAGGCAAGATTTCATCAACCAGGCTTGCACGTTTTTCACCGGTTTGCAGTAGATTCCTCTCTTCGTTAAGGGTTTGCTCTTCATTCACTTTCAAATCTGCCTTTTCAATCTCATCAATATCATAACGCAGGGCTTCAAGTTTTAATGCCTTTTCCTTCTGTATATTTTGCAATTCAACAAGACGACTATTACAGATGTTGTATTCAGTGAAAACATTTCTGTATTCTCCAATCAACCTGTCCAGACCCGCAAACCGGTCAAGTAGTTTTAAATGATTTGTAATGTTGAACAGCGATTGATTCTCGTGTTGCCCGACAAGATCAAGCAACCCCTGGGTTATTTCCTTCAAGCGCGCCAGGCTGACAAGTTGATCATTCACATAAGCGAACTGCCTCTTTCCTCGCTCAATCCTTCGCCTGACAATCATTTCTTCACCCTGATCAAGCCCGTATTTTCTTAACATATCTGCAGTATCCTGGTTTGTAACAAAGACACCAGTAATTTCAGCATAATCCCTGCCCGTGCGTATTGATACATCATCAATACGTTCGCCGGTCAGGGCGGCAATTGCGTCAACAATCAACGATTTTCCGGCACCGGTTTCACCGGTAATAATTGTTAAGCCACTGTTAAAATTCAGCGTGAGTTCATCCATAAGGGCAAAATTCTTTACCCTTAAGAATTTAAGCATGCTCTCTGCCTCCGAGTTTCAGTTTCTCTTTCAGGGTTCTGAAAAATGTTGAACCCAAAGGTTTGATAAGTTTTACATAAAAATCTGCCCTCCTGAATTCAATTACATCACCACTTCTTAGTTTTCTGGTGTGCTGACCATCAGCAACCAGGGTCGCACAACCTTTTTTGCCGATTTCAATTTCAACGACTGACTCAGCAGGCAAAACAATCGGCCTGACTGAAAGCGTATGAGGCGAGATTGGAGTCAGAATGATTGCCTCACTGCAGGGTAATAGTATTGGTCCACCTGTAGCAAGAGAATAGGCAGTTGAACCAGTAGGTGTAGCAACAATAATGCCATCTGCAACAAATCTGCAAATATATTCGCCGTCTATCTTTGCCGAGAATTCAACAACCCTTCCGGGAATATTGGTACAGATGGTGATATCATTAAGTGCAAAAAAAACCGTTTTTCTGATGTGCGCACTTACCAGCATCCGTTCTTCTATCCGGTATTTGTTTTTCTTGATCGCTCCAATGACTTGATTCAATTTTGTGAACTTTACATCAGTCAGAAAACCCAGACCCCCTAAATTGACACCAAGAATCGGATAACCCTTAGGTCCATACAAAGATGCTGCCTTTAACATGGTGCCATCACCGCCGAGTGCAATGATAAAATCCGGCGTGCGCGATATCGTAAATCCCTGGTTTCTCAAAAGCCTGCGCACAATACCGAAATTTTTTCTCGCCGCAGGTTTTTCAATGTTGATTACAAGCTGAACCTTATTCATTTCTATTTTCTCCGGTTAAGAAAATTGCCAATGAAGAGATAGCGGATTTTGCCAAAAAGGTCCTTTCGGAAAAAATAATTCAAGGTTCTGCTCTTCAAATATAAGTGCAATTCCTGTTCCTGTTCTTCATCAATTTCCAGGGCAATACCATTGTCTTTTTTCAAAAAAAACCCGGCATTATCAACAATCTTTCTGATAAATTCTGTGCCGTTTTTGCCGCCATCAATCGCCTTCCTCGGTTCATAATCACGAACACTTTTTGGCAATATATCTATTCTCTCAGCAGGGACATAAGGTGGATTGCACACAATCAGGTCAAAAGCACTTTTGGAAAAGCAGGAAAAAAGGTCAGCCCTGACCAGCGTAATTCTTTCTGAAAGATTCAATGATACAATATTCTTCTGGGCATTTTCCATGGCAAGAGGACAGATATCAGTCGCAATGAACTTTGCTTCAGGAAACAGTTCAGCAAGGGCAATGGAAATGGCGCCGCAACCAGTGCCAATCTCACAAATACTTTTTGGTTTGAAACCAATCAGACTGGCAATCAATTCTACAAAATACTCTGTCTCCAGACGGGGAATGAAAACACCCGGAATAATATTAAGTGTATAATTCAAAAACTGCACCTTTTTTGTAATGTACTCAATGGGCACGCCATTCTTTATCAAAAAGAATTTTAATCGTAAAAGGTTATCAACGCAATCATCAATATCAGGTTTTAGATAAAGTTCAAAACGCGGTCTGTCTAACAGTGTTGAGACTATCAATTCGGTCTCATCAATGCTCAGATTGAATTCCTTACTGAGCTTCCTTACCACTTCTTTCATACTTTACCAGGGCATCAATCAATTCATCAAAATCACCATCCAGGATATTCTGAAGATTGTATAGATTCAGCCCAATCCGATGGTCTGTGACACGATTCTGGGGAAAATTGTAGGTTCTTATTTTTTCGCTTCTCTCACCGGTGCCAATCTGACGACGGCGCTGGTCTTCAATCTCACGAGATTTCTTTTCGGCTTCAATGGCATGCAATCTTGCCCTCAATATTTTCATTGCCTTTTCGCGATTTTGATACTGTGACCTTTCATCCTGACAGGCAACAACAATTCCTGTTGGTATATGGGTGATTCTGACTGCTGACGAAACTTTGTTCACATTCTGCCCGCCATGGCCACCGGCTCTGAAGGTATCAATCTTCAAATCATCAGGCGAGATATCAATCTGGGACTCTTCAATTTCAGGTAAAACAGCAACAGTAATCGTTGATGTGTGAATTCTACCGCTTGACTCAGTTACCGGCACACGCTGGACCCTATGTACCCCACTCTCAAAGCGGAAAATACCATAGGCATTTTCTCCAGATACAAGAAAAATAATTTCTTTGTAGCCACCAAGGTCGCTCGGATGAGATGAGAGGACTTCATATTTCATTTTCTTCTTTTCAATAAACTTTGTATACATCCGGAAGATATCAGCCGCAAAAAGGGTTGCCTCATTACCACCCGCTCCTGCCCTGATTTCAATAATACAGTTCTTCTGGTATTCTTCATAGAACGGGTTCTGGATATTATCAATCTCCTGTTCAAGGTTCTCCAGTTTCTTTTTCAAATCGCTCATTTCTATCTCGGCAAGTTCTTTCAATTCAACGTTGTCACTGTTGAGAATTTCTTCAAGACCTTCCATTTCCCTGGTAATACGTTCGTGTTCTTCATATTTCTGAAGAAGTTGTTGAATTTTCTTATATTGACGGGAGACATTGGCATACTCCCTGGGATTCTTCAGCAGTTCACTGGAACTGAGTAAGTTCTGTAAACGTTTTAACTCTTCTTCTTTTTCTTTACGGTCCGCAAAAGTCGTAATTGCCATATACTGGCTCTATTTATGCTTTCTCGAATTTCTCCTTTAAGGCAATGTAGCGCAAATAGTCGTCAAGGTCCTCAACACCTTTGATAACGAGGCTGTTATTTTTTATGCTCACAAGTTTCACCTGAGATAGTTTGTCAACATAGTCCTTTAATTTTGGTAGTTCAATGCCCGTTGCCATTGCCATATTTTCAAAAGAAAATGGTGTGATCTCAATACCTTCAGCCGTGCTCTTACCACTGTCTTTTGCCTTGGTAATAATGTAGGCAACAACCCGGCGTTCTTCACTCTTGATTGTCAGAAGTTTGATCTGTTCGTCAGCATTACGCAAACGCTTGGTCAGGGTTTCAAGGATATACTCAATAAGGGGATTTTCACGAATCTTTGCCCTGAAAGTTTCCTTGTCAATTATCAACAAAGATACTTTGGAAATTGCCGTGGCAGAAGCAGAACGAGGTGAGCCATCAATAATCGCCATTTCACCAAAAAAATCACCTTCCTTTAAAACCGCCAGGACACGCTCATCCGGACCCTTACCTTTTGTTATCTTTATCTGCCCTTCTTTGATAAGGTACATAACATCACCCTTGTCGCCCTCTTGAAACAATACATCACCGGGATTCAGGGTCTTTTCCATACCTTCAACCATTTAAACCTCCTTTTTTGTTTACTGCATGGCTCTTTAAAAAATCTCTTTGATAGATTAAGTAATAAAACATAATCAATTCAGACCTAACTTAGCATTATTATACCATTGACGGGTGTAAAGTCAAGCAAAATATTGATACGCGCCTGGAGGGATTTGAACCCCCGGCCTGCGGGTTCGAAGCCCGCCGCTCTATCCACCTGAGCTACAGGCGCTTTTCAGCACATCAAAAGGCATCCTCAATGAATTCATACTCTATGCTGTCACTATGCCGGCTTATTGCCAGCACATCAAAATGTATCTCACTGTCCATGGGCAGATGCCTTTTTTTCATCCAGAACAATGCTACAGTATGAATCTTATTTTGTTTTCTTCTGTTAACTGATTCCTGCGGTAATCCATATTCAAGAGTCCTGCGAAACTTAACTTCAACAAAATGGAATGCTTTATCCTTTCTCAATACCAGATCAATTTCACCATATCGGCAACGAAAATTGTGATCAACGATATTAAATCCATTTTTTTTCAAAAAACGCCGGGCAAGTTCTTCCCCGGTTTTACCCAGTTGAATATTGGTCGGCATACTATGCACCAGTTAAATGAAAAGTCTTTCTGTGAATCGGACATAAACCATATTTCCTGATAGACTCACGATGGAAATAAGTTGGGTAACCCTTGTTTCTATCAAATCCATACATTGGATATTGTCTGTGATATTCAAGCATAATTGAATCCCTCTTCACCTTTGCCAGAATTGAAGCGGACGCAATACTAATACTCAAAGTGTCACCTTTGATAATAGGTAATTGTTCAAAGGGTAAATTGTCCAGTTTCACTGCATCTATCAATACAATCTCAGGGTTACAGGACAATCCCATGATTGCCTGCGTCATTGCCAGTTTTGTTGCCTCAAGGATATTTATACTGTCAATCACCTCCGGAGCAACTATGCCGAATGAATAACTTACTGCTGCATTTTCAATTACCTTAAACAACTCTGCCCTTTTTTTTGCTGAAAGTTTTTTTGAATCGTCTATCTCAGGATGATAGAAATCGCGTGGCAGTATAACTGCTGCAGCCACCACTGGTCCGGCAAGCGGCCCCCTGCCTGCCTCATCACAGCCTGCAACATAGTTTATGTTGCGCCAGAATTCTCTATCAATTACTACCTTCAACTTTTGATTCTTGCGGTTTTTCAGCAACCACTTCTTTTGGCGCGGTAACTTCCATACTCTTCAGTTTCTTTACTTTCTTGTTTCTCAAATATGTCAGTTTTGCCCGACGCACCTTGCCCCGGCGTTTCAGTTCAATACGGGCAATCATTGGCGAATTCATGGGAAATATTCTTTCAACACCAATACCCGCAGATACCTTCCGCACAACAAAACTCTTACTGTTACCGCTACCCTTTATTTGAATAACCACACCCTGAAATGGAGAAAGCCTGGTTTTATCGCCCTCAACCACTTTAACATACACCTTTATTAAATCACCGGGTTTAAATTCAGGATTTTTTGCCATTTAGCACCTCCATTAAAATGTCCAAGTCCTGCTTTGAAAAAGTTACATCTGCTAAAAGTTCAGGTCTATCTGTTAATGTTCGCTTGATGGATTCTTTTCTGCGCCAGCGGGCAATCTCCTGGTGATCACCACTGAGCAATACACCTGGCACTGCCTGGTTCTTGAAACTTGCGGGACGCGTATAGACCGGCGCCGACAACAAACCATTCTGCAAAGAATCCTCCTCAGCAGAATCAATATTACCCAGAACACCGGGCAACAGTCTGGTTATTGCTTCAATCAAAACGAGTGCTGCTGATTCACCGCCAGACAGCACATAGTCTCCAATAGATAATTCCTCTAATGAAAAGAACTTTGATAACCTCTCATCAATGCCTTTGTATCTTCCGCAAACAAGAATAATGTTATTTTTTCTGCTCATTTCCCGGACCATGGTTTGATTCAGAACCTTTCCTTTGGGTGTAAAATTTATCAGTATGGAGTTGTCCTTTTTCACGGTGCTGATTGCCTTCAAAAGTGGCTCTAACTTCAAGACCATTCCTGCACCACCGCCAAACTGATAATCATCAACAATTCCATCTTTTGTAAAACTTCTGGGATTAATGATATTGATTTTGATTGCGCCTTTTTCCTGGGCAATACGCAATGTGCCACAGGACAGTGCACCCTGGAAATATTCGGGGAATAATGAGATTATGTTAAATTGTAAAGGCATTGTAACAACAGGACAACAAACATGAAAAGGGTATCAAGGGGAAGTTTTTTCCCCTGGATACCCTTCCATGAAAAAAAGGCAAGAGATGTCAGGATTCATTATTCGATGATTTCCAATACCGCGCGTTTTCCTTGTTTCATCGCTGCCGCGGTAATGATTGTACGAATTGCCTTTGCGGTTCTTCCTTCTTTACCAATTACCTTACCAAGATCACCTTCGCCGACTCTCAGTTCATATATGATGCTTTTTTCGCCAGCGACCTCTTTTATATTTACTTTCTCGGGATTATCCACAAGCCCTTTTACGATATATTCGATAAGCTCTTTCATGATGAACCTCCTTTTGCTTTTGCAATTAATTTAGCTACCGTATTGGTAGGCTTAGCACCTTTGGAAATCCAGTATTCAATGCGATCCCCTTTCATTTGAACATTTTTCTTAATGGGATCGTAGTAACCGAGACTCTCTATGTACTCGCCATCCCTTGCCTTTCTTGAATCTATTGCAACAATCCGATAAAAAGGACTTTTGTGCTTACCCATTCGCCTTAGCCGTATCTTAACCATGCTATATTATATTGAATTTCTCCCAATTGTCAAGGGAAAACAATAAATCTTCACTGAAATTCCGATATAAGCAAAAATTAGCGGGTTTGGTTTCAGATGCGGTTTATTTAAATTTTCAAATAAATCAATGGATTGAAAGGTG
>FWPV01003756.1_pt1 | contig 33812 bp, 32 predicted proteins | sample 2228371 | NCBI WGS metagenome assembly FWPV01 (sample SAMEA103939776, study PRJEB20133) | metagenome
AAATTATTCCCTGAGTTTATTAGCTTCCGGCTACGGAATTTAATAGAATAGTTTTTTGTTTCTTCTACAGGCTCAGGAAAAACGGATAAATTATCCCCGGCGCCAAAAGCGGCAAGTAGAGGAGAGTAAAATTGGTGGCACCCGAAAGCCAGGATTGTCTGGCTTATAATTCTGGAGATAAGATTTCTTTACTCGCTGGCGGAAGTCGATGATGAAAAAATGATGTTAGAGGCAACTTCATCAGAGGCTAAAAGAAAAAAAGAAAAGCTTTTCGGCCTGGCGTTAGTCATTGTACCCTCGGCCGTTATCTACTTGCGAACTATTCTTCCGGGTATGGGTTATTCGGGTGATACAGCCAAGTTTCAGTACGTGGGTAAAATATTGGGGATACCCCATGCGCCAGGCTATCCCCTTTATGTTCTTCTCAGTCGTCTTTTCCTTTTCCTGCCGCTCAAAAGCATTGCCTTTCGCGTGAATTTGATGTCCCTTTTCTTTTCTGTCCTGACCCTTATTCTTTTATACCTGTTGCTTCTCCGGTTAGGAACGTCCGTTTATGTGGCGGCGGGGACCACCCTTGCTTTAGCTTTTGTCACCACTTATTGGACTCAGAGCCTGGTAGCTGAGGTCTATACGCTGAATAGTTTTCTGCTGGCGCTTATCATTTTCTTCCTGGTCAAATGGCAACAAACAGGGGAGGCTTGTTTTTTTCATCTGGCTATTCTTTTCTTAGGTTTGAGCCTGGCTCATCACATGACCTTAATGTTATTAGTGCCGGCTATTCTTCTTTTTGCTCTCCTTGTCCAGCCTAAGCAGTTACTTGTTTTCCAGACCTGGCTCGTTGCCTTGGGGAGTTTACTGGCTGGCCTTCTGCCCTATTCTTATCTTTTCCTCAGGACCTCGCAAAAGGCTTTATACGTGGAGCAGCCAGTAAGAAACTTAACCGACCTTATAAAAGTCATGACAGCCCAGCGATTCCAGTTCGCCCTTTTTTCTTTTTCCTGGAGCGAGCTTATTCATAAGAGAATACCCTGGTTTTGGCAGCAAATAGAGGGAGAGTGGACCTGGCCCCTTATCCTGCTTGCCTTAGTCGGCATAATCAGGCTTTTCCGGTCCAATTCAGGCTTGGCCTGGCTTTTATGTCTTTCTGCTCTCATCCAGGCAGTGTTTGTCATTAATTATGATATTCCCGATATTAAAGTTTTTTTTATCCCGCTTTATTTCTTTTTCGCCGTTTTCTTGGCTATGGGCTGGCAAGCTCTGATTTTTTACTTCGAGCGCCGGCCCCTTTTCTTTCCTCCTTTTTTGCGTCTGACCTTAGTTAAGGTCTTAATGATCCTTAGCTTATCGGTAGGTTTGCTTTTTGCTATTGGCCACTATTCCCAGGCCAACATGCAAGGAGTAACCGGCTATGATCAACATTTAAACTGCCTCTTTGCTTCTCTTGACCCGGGCCAGGTTTCCCTGATTATTTCTTCTGATTATCATGAGTCACAATTCATTAATTACAAGCTCCTGGTCGAATATCCGAATATGCTGGCGCTTCACTTCGACCTTAACCCAGGAGAGCCTTTTTTACCCCAGATAAAGAGAAAAATAAACCGGGAGGTGAGGACCAATCGCCGCCTGCAAACCTACCTCTTTCCCGACTATGACCCTAAAATGAAGCCAGATTTCCTGATTAACTCTTTCTGGAGCGAGGAGCGCCGTCCTCAGCGAGAAAAGATTTTCACTCGCGTCTATTTCATTTCTCCGTGGACGAGGCAATGGTTTTTTGAGCAGGGGATTAAGAGTCATAAAATTGTCAGCCAAGATAAAAAGAGAGGCCAGCCTTCTTTTTATTATCGGGCTTTTCTTCCTGCTGACTTTTAATAAGAAAAAAATAATAAATCCTTCGGTTTCTCTCTCAACCCCCCAATTCAGCGAAAGAGCTTAATAACTACCTTCGATATCTTCCTGGAATTTGGGGATCTTAGCCTTGACCCGGTTCTTGCCGAAATTAAAGCCGAGGAAAAAAGCGCCCGTGATTATGGCTACTGTGAGCAATGCGCGAAAAAAAGTTTTCATTATTTTTACCTCAACATCCAGCTTCTTTTATATATTTTAAATAAAGATAATAAAAAGTCAACGACCACGAAGCGGTATTAGTGAAATTTGAGTGGGGACTAAAACGAAAAAGTTGAAACCGGCCTTCTCTCCTCTGCCCCTTGGCTGACCAATCACTTCTGTCCGTCTCCTGGAAGAAGGTGGTAGTCTTCCTGATTTACGGAAGGTTCCGGTCAGCTTTTATCCTACCAGAAGGACGGACAGTTAAAATAAATTCTCAGCTTTATGCCCTTTGTATTCATTGTTTCCAAAACATCGATTTCTCAACTTCATTACGGTCGCATCGTAAACGCATGAAGTGAAATTTTAGCTCTTGCCCCCTTGGGTCTGAAGCTGATAAAATTAAAAGAGAAGATTCTTAAAGGTAAGGTCAATGAGCCTAAGTTTAATCATTTTGGTGGGGCTATTTATCGCCTTTATCTTGCTCGTTATCCGGCATCCTAACCTTTCCTGTTTTGGTCGCCGGCTTCGTTCGCCCTTTTACCCCTTACGACGCCGAAAAATCTTAGCTGCTCGAGAAAAAAATAAAATAAAAACAGAAGATTATGGCTTCCGTTTGGTGGAGGAAGAAAAGAAACCTGGTTCGACAGGCCCGGCGGATAAAGTAGCAGAAGCAGTTCCTTCCGAAGAAAAGAAACAAGGAGAGGGAGGAAAGCCTCATCGCCCGGCCAAAAAACCAAAGAAAATAGATGATTATGGGTTTAAATTAGATTGATTTGAAGCCAGCTATTATCTTCGTTTTAATTATTTTCCTTTTATGGCCAGGGTGTTCCTTTTTCTTAGGCCACCGCGGCCCGGTTAAGGTTTCTCCCGCCCCGCGCGTAGTGCAGACGGCCACAGGTTATTTGACTATAAGGCTGCAAAAAGGAGCAGAAATGGCGAGAGGCCGGGTGTATTTTATGATGATGCCCGGTCGGGGAAAGATGGAAATCAATGACCCTACCGGCCGCCTCGTCCTTACCGGGCTGTGGACCAATGAGGCGGGCTGGTTAGTTCTTCCTTCGGAAAAAGTATACTGGGAAGGCAAAGGTAAGGATGCGGATATAATAGCCAAACTAATCGGGTTTTCGGTGAGCCCGGAGGAACTTCTTTTATGGATTATTGGTCGAACAGAAGGAATGGAACTCTTTATTGAGAGAGGTACGGCTGAGGCGGAAGATATTAGCCGAGTTCAGGCAAAGGCGGCCGAAGCAGACCGAGGCCGGAAAAAAGAAAAAGATTTATTTCCCGACTGGGTTTTTGAATTTGATGCGCTGGGCAGGTTGTGGCGAGGGAGAAAAGCTAATTTGGTGATGACCATTACTGAACGTTGGAAAAACAGCCCGAGTCCGCGGGTAATAGAATTTTTCCATCCTGAAGCGAAAGGCAGGCTGACTGTTCTCGGGCTTGAATTTAACCAGACTTTTACCGAGCATGACTTTTCGCTGGATTTTACCAGGAATAAAGAATACCGCCAGGTTAAATGGGCTGAGCTAGAAGAGCTGATGCGCCTGAAAAAAGTTTATTGATGGCCCTTTTGACTTTTGGGAATAGATTTTAATCTTTCGCGGGAGATCAGTCAGGGCTTCAGGCAGTTTAAGCTTTATAACCCGGAGACAACAATCCCGTCAAAGACTAAACTGGGGCTCTGAAATGAGCTGTAAGGCCAGGGGTCGTTAGCTATTTCCACGAGTTGTTCCCACAGTTGGAGGTGGTTGCCGGCGATATTCATCTCGGCTATGGCCTGAATTGGCTCTCCTTTTTCAAAGAGCTGGCCGAAGATGCCTATGGAAAAATCCCCGGTCGTAGGGTTAAAATTTCCGCCAATGAACCCGGTGATAAGAACACCTCGGCCTAACTCTCGCATGATTTCAGGGACGCTTCTTTTGCCCGGCGGAAAAATGAGGTTAGAGGGCGAGCCGGTGGTGGGCTCCCAGCCCAGCTTGCGGCTATAATACCAATCCACAAAAAATTCCTTGAGTTCACCTGCCTCCACGACCACTCTCTTCTTGGTGGCTAATCCATCCCCGTCAAAGAGACGGCTGCCCAGAGCTTCAGGAATAAAAGGGTCGTCAAGCAAAGTGAAATGGCGGCTACCAACTTTCTTGCCTTTTTTATCGGCTAAAAAAGAACGTTTTTGCTGCAGGTTAGAGCCAAGAAGTGCAGTGATAAATCCTCGGCCTATATTCGCTACCAGGCGATTTTCAATGATAACGGGCAACCTTTCTGTTTTTATTTTTTTAGCGCCGAGAAGTCGCCGTGTCCTTTCTGCCGCGCCACGACCAATGGCCTCAGGTTGAGGCAAACCTTTGAGCCGGACGGCGGTAGCATAATCGCCTTCAGAAGGACGGCGGTCTCCTTCGTCCTGAAGCGAAACACTCGCTCCTACCTGAATAAAGGTTCCTTCGTGAACCCCCTCAAAACCATTGCTTTTCAGGAGAAGAATTTCCTGATAGCTGTCATATTCCGAGGCTGTGACCGAGATGACTTTTTCTCCCGCAGCCTGAAGCCCAGCCTCCTCCACAGTTTTGACCAATTCGTGGCGCTTTTCGGGAGTCAAACGAGCATATTCGGGGTCGACTAAGCCGAGGTCCAATTTTTTTATTTCTTGGAAGTATTTTGGGTCAGGGAGACTCCGGTATGGGTCAGGGTCTAAAAGCTTAGTCATGGCGATGGCCTCCGAGATGAACTTCTCCAGGGCTTCGCGGCGCAGGTCAGATGTAATCTGGACTGAGTAGCGGCCAGCCACAAATATTTCTAAAGAAAGCTGCCTGGTTAATGCCTCTTTAATATTTTCTGGTTTTCGGTTGCGGTAGCTAATATTAATAAACCGCTCGCTTTGGAGCGTCAGGCCGCAGTCAGACGCACCTTTGGCTTTGGCTGTTTTTAAACACCAATGTCCCAGGTCTAAGAGTTCTTTATCCATCTTTATCCTTCCTTTTCTGGAGATGTTATTTTCGAATTAATCATGGCGGCTTGACCACCTTCAGGTTTTAACTCCACCCACGGTAAGGGATTTAACCAAACAGGTGGGCTGGCCGAAGCCAACAGGAACCCCCTGCCCGCCTTTGCCACACATTCCGCCTCCACCCGGAGACATCTGGAAATCATTGGCGACCAAGATGATATTCTGGAGCATTTTCGGCCCATTGCCCATAATGTTGATGTCTTTTATAGGAGCAGTGAGTTTTCCTCCCTCGATGAGCCTGCCCTGCGAGACGTAGAAGGCGAAATCGCCCTCCCCGATTTTTACCTGACCATTGCTAACATCTTGCACGTAGATGCCATTTTTTGCTTCCCGGATAACTTCTTCAGGCGTAGCTGGCCCAGCCAGCATGTAGGTATTTCTCATCCTGGGCTGGACGAAATGCTGGTAACTTTCCCGCCGGCCATTCCCCGTAGGTTTGACGCCGTAAAACCGAGCGGAAATCTTATCATGCATGTAGCTGGTGAGGATCCCTTTTTCGACCAGGACTGTTTTCTGGCCTGGTGTTCCTTCATCGTCTATGTTGATGGACCCGGGGAGTTTAGGTAGTGTACCATCGTCGATAATGGTCACGAACGGTTCAGCCACCTTCTTGCCCAGCATCGTGGCAAAGGTTGATATTTTTTTCCGGTTAAAATCAGCCTCCAGGCCGTGGCCGATGGCTTCGTGGAGCAGAATGCCGGTAATGCCAGGGCCTAAAACGACGGGAATCTCGCCCGCCGGCGGCTGAACGGCCTCAAAAAGAGCCAGGGTGCGTTCTACGGCTTTCTTGGCTACTTCTTTCACTACATCTTCGGTATAGTAGGAGAAATCATGGCGTCCTCCCAGGTTCCAACCAGCCCTTTCCCGCCGGCCATTCTTTTCAGCTGTAACCGAAGCAGCTAGATAATTACGTGGTTTCAGGTCTTCGGCTTTAATCCCGTCGCTGGTAATAATCAAGATTCTTTTTTGCTCGTCAAAGTAGGTCGCATTGACCTTTACGATTAATGGGGAAAGGCTAAAACAGAGTTCGTTGACTTTCTGGACAAGAGGGAGCTTAGCTTCTAAAGGAATGGCCGTGAGCAACCTTTCCAGCGGATAGTAGTTGGGAAGACGGGGGGTGTTAAAATTCTCGGCTGGCTTTTGACCGGCTGAAGAGGCGATGGTGGCGGCGGTGGCCGCCGCTTTGAGCATGGCTTTTTCGCTCAAATCCTCGGTAAAACCATAACCTACCTGGTCTCCCTTTACCGTGCGCACACCCATGCCTAAAGAGACCTGAGAAAAAGCGCGACTGACTTTACCATCCTCCAAGACAATGGTGGTAGAAACAGTATGCTCGAAATAGAGGTCAGCGTAATCTCCGCCACGTGAAAGAGCTTCGGTTAAAACACGACGCCACACCCTTTCTGTGACCCCAAACTCTTGCTCAAAATAAGCAGGTTCAGTTGTCGAACGCATCGAGAATAAACCTCGCAGGGAGAGAGATGGGACGAAAGAAGCAGCTGTAGCCAGCCCCGAACGAAGAAGAAAATCGCGCCGGGAAATTGGTTTCATTCGCCCTCCTCATAATTTTATTTAAGATTTATTTCTTCAAAATAATAATACGACAATTGACTCACCTGAGTTTATGGCCACGAGGTTTGCTTGTTCATTATTTCTTTTTTCGATTTTATCAATTTTTTAATAAAAGATGAAATCAGGTAAAATAAAGAAAAAAACAATCTCTGCCCTGGGAAGGAGAATAAGAATCAAAAACCTCCGGCCAACGGGAGAAATGAGAAAAAGGAGAATGGAGGTTAAAGCTTGATACCAGATTTAGAAGTCTTGAAGCTTCCCTCCTTTGCCAAAATCAACCTGGGTCTGGAGGTGCTTTTTCGGCGAGAAGACGGTTATCATGAAATCCGCACCCTCTTCCAGACTGTTTCTCTCCATGATACCCTCGAGTTTGAGCTTTCTGCGGCGGGTGAGATTTCTCTTGCTGGAGATGACCCTTCTATTCCCTGGGATGAGAGTAACCTTATCCATAAAGCGGCTCGCTTGCTCCAAGAAAAATATTCTCCCCTGCATGGAGTAGCCATAAAAGTAAAAAAGGTTATTCCGGCTGGAGCTGGCCTGGGAGGTGGGAGTTCTAACGCGGCGGTGACGCTTATGGCCCTGAATAGGCTGTGGAAGTTAGGCTTAAAGGCGGAGGCCTTTATCGAACTTGCCCGGCGCCTTGGTTCTGACGTTCCTTATTTTCTTACCGGGGGCTTCTGCCTGGGTGAGGGACGCGGCGATAGAGTTTCTCCTCTGACCGAACTTCCGCCTCTTCCCTGTGTCATTGCGCTCCCCTCTTTGGCTATTTCTACGGCAGAAATTTATGCCAAACATAGTGAGCGAGGCGCCTTGACTTACTCCCCGGCTCAGAGTAGAATTAGAGAGTTTTTAGAGCGGCGCCGTTTTTCTCGCCTGGAGAATGAGCTCGAAGCGACCATTTTTGAGTTCTATCCCGGGTTAAGAGAGATCAAAAGCCTTTTTCTTGAGCATGAGGCTCTTGTTTCTATGGTAAGCGGCACCGGGAGCGCCGTCTTTGCTCTGTTTTTAGAAAAAGAACAGGCTTTAAAGGCGAGGGAAGCGGTTAGCTTAAGGGCAAAGGCGGTCTTAACGGAAACTTTGCCTCGGGAGCGCTATCGGCAAGGAATAGGTTGAGCGCTGCTGGGGCGTCGCCAAGCTGGTAAGGCAACGGACTTTGGATCCGTCATCCGGAGGTTCGAATCCTCCCGCCCCAGTTATTTTATAAATTGAGAGGAAAAACGGTTTTATTTTAGCGAGGCCGAAGATGAAAATTTTTGCGGGCTCCTCAAACCCAAAGCTGGCCCAAGATATTGCTTCTTATCTTAAGATTAATCTTGGCCAGTGTGTTCTTGGTCGTTTTTCTGACGGAGAAATCCGGGTCTATCTCGATGAAAGTATTCGAGGAGAGGATGTATTCATCATCCAGAGCGGCTCCCATGACGTGAATTTTCATCTGATGGAGCTTTTTCTGATGATCGACGCCTGCAAACGAGCTTCTGCCGAGAGGATTACGGCTGTAATTCCCTATTACTGTTATGCGCGGCAGGATTGGAAAGACCGGCCCCGGGTGCCCATTTCGGCCCGGCTCGTGGCTGACCTTTTAGAGAGAGCTGGCGCCGACCGCGTTTTAACCATGGACCTCCATTCACCACAAATTCAAGGGTTTTTCTCGATTCCTGTAGATAACTTGATGGTGGCGCCTGTCATGGCCCGGTATCTCGAAGAAATAAATTTAACGAACATCACGGTGGTTTCCCCCGATGCCGGCGGAGTGGCCCGAGCCCGCGCTTTTTCCCGCCGGATCAATGCTCGACTGGCCATCATTGATAAGCGTCGGCCGTCGCCCAACGTGGCGCAGGTTTTGCATGTCATCGGCGATGTTAAAGACCAGGATGTGCTTATCTTTGACGACATTGTGGATACGGCGGGGACACTGGTTTTAAGTGTGGACGCCTTGAAGCAAGAAGGCGCGAAGAGAGTCTTTGCCGCCTGCACTCATCCGGTGCTTTCTGGCCCGGCGGTGGAGCGTATCCGGCAATCGGGGCTGGAAAAATTGGTGGTGACCGATACTATCCCGCTTAAGGAAGAAGCCAGTTCTTGCGAAAAAATAAACGTGCTTTCTGTGGCTGAGCTCTTCGGGGAGGCTATTCGTCGGATTAATGAAGGGAGTTCGGTTAGCTCTCTTTTCTGGTGAACAGGAACTAGCCATGGCCAGCCCCGAGAAAGAAAGAATTAATCCTAAGCATGAAAAAAGAAGCCAGGACCAGGAAGCATCGGAGCGAAGGAGGTTCTGATGACCGAAGTAATTCAAGCCGAAAAAAGAGCCGACCTGGGTAAGAATGCTTGCCGCCGCATGAGGCGGAAAGGACAGGTGCCAGCAATTCTTTACGGGCGAGGTAAGGAAAACATTCCGTTAGTTTTGAACAAGAAAGATGTGGTGAGCATTCTCAAGTCGGAGACAGGCGAGCGCACTATCTTTAAAGTAGCCATTGAAGGAAAAGAAAGGAATGTCATGATTAAGGACCTCCAGCTTCACCCGGTGACGGATGAGCTTCTTCATGTTGACCTTATTCAGATCGCTATGGACCGGCCTGTTCGCGTCGCCGTTCCTGTTGTCCTCCAGGGTGAGGCTGTGGGGGTGAAAGCCGAAGGCGGGTTGGTTGATTTCATCAAGCGTGAGCTCGAGGTGGAATGTCTTCCCCACCACATTCCGGAGCATATCACGGTCGATATTTCCGGGCTACATGTGCATCAAGCAATCAAGGTGGCTGACCTGGCTCCGATAAAAGGTGTGCGGATTATCGAAGAGCCAGAAGCGGTGATCGTGACGATCGGCGTGCCGGAAGCGGAAGTCGCCGCCGCGGCAGCGACACCGGCTGAAGAAGTAATTACCGAGGCACCTGAACCGGAAGTTATTCGCAAGGAGCGAGCCAAGAAGAAGGAAGAGGAGGAGTGAGGTATAGCTACGAAAGTCAAAAGGAGCCAGGAGTAAGCCTTGTGGGCCGTAATCGGGCTGGGCAATCCCGGCGAGCATTATTCTCTTACAAGGCACAATGCCGGGTTTATGGTGGTCCGGCGCCTGTATGGCCGCTGGCGCTTCTCTCGCTGGCAAAGGAAGTATCTCGCCAAGTTGAGTTATGGCCAAGTTGGAGAAAACCAAGTTTATTTGGTTCTTCCGCAAACCATGATGAATCGCAGTGGTGAGGCCGTGAGTTTGCTTTGGGCGAAGCTCAATCTTCCCCTCGACAGGCTTCTTGTCGTTTATGACGACCTGGATTTGCCTCTCGGGACAATCCGGGTGAGAAAAGAAGGCGGTCCCGGTACGCACCGGGGGATGCAGTCCATTATCGAAGCCCTGGGAAAAGAAGCTTTTCCGCGGGTCAGGATTGGAATTGGACCGCTTCCTGAGGGAGCTGAAGCGGCTGAATTTGTCCTGGCTCCCTTTTCGGCCGAGGAGAGAGAGAAACTCGAGCCATGTCTCGAAGCTGCCTGTCAGGCTGTAGAAATGATTATCCTCGGCCAAATTGACCAGGCAATGAACCAGTTTAACCGTAAACAAGCTTGATCTCCTTGCCCTTTCGGTCAACGAAGGGCTATGTGAGAGAGCATATCCATAAGGAGGTCTGATGAGACATTATGAAACGGGCGTCATCATTGCCCCCAACCTTTCCGACGAAGAAATCGAGCAGCAAATCAAACAGATGGCGGAAGTTATTTCTTCGTTAAAAGGGAATTTATTGCGGGAAGAAAGGTGGGGGAAAAGAAAGCTGGCTTATCCGATTAAAAAATTTATGGACGGTTATTATCTTTTCCTTCATTACGAATCAGGGGCTGATGTTCCGGCCGAACTCGAAAGACGATTCCGGCAAAGCGAGCAGATCTTGCGTTTCTTAACCGTGAAAAAAGAGGTGAGTCCTTTCCGCCGGCGGAAGAAAAAGGAAGAAAAAGCAGGGGAAGCCGAACTCACCGCGGAAGTCGAGACAGAGCAGAACAAAGAAATCAAAGAACCTGCCGAGGCTGAGTCAAAAGAGGCGGGCCGAGAGAGGGTAAGAGAAAAAGAAAGAGAAAAAAGCTAAGGAGGTTGTCTGATGGATAAAGAAGAAAAAGCAGAAAAAGCTCAATTGAAAAGGTTTTTCCCTTCGAAGAAAAAATATTGCCGTTTCTGCCAGATGAATGTCCGGGAGATTGATTATAAAAATGTAGATATCTTGCGACGTTATATTCCCGAAAGAGGGAAAATTTCTCCCCGCCGCACCACAGGCACTTGCTCGTTCCACCAGCGGCGTCTGGCGCAAGCGGTCAAAAGAGCAAGGATAATGGCCCTGCTACCTTTTATTGCTGATTGAAACGACAAGAGGAAAATAAGCTAAGGAGGTAGGGAATGAAAGTTTTGTTGAAACAGGATGTAGAAAAACTCGGCCGAAAGGGAGAAGTGGTTAATGTAGCCGCGGGCTATGGCCGCAATTATTTAATTCCTCGCCGCCTGGCCGTCGAAGTTACTCCAGAGAATGAGAAACTCATTGAGATGGAGCGAAAAGCTCTGCTCAAGAAAATAGAGAAAGAAAAGCTGAGTGCCCAAGAATTAATCAACCGCTTGAACGAGGTTCGCCTTACTTTCCGGCGCAAGGCTGGCGAGAAAGACATGATTTTTGGGTCAGTGAGCGCCGCCGACATAAAAGAAGAATTGGAAAAAATTGGTTTCCTAATAGACAAAAAGAAGATTCTTTTGGAAGAACCAATCCGGCGTTTGGGTCATTATACGATAGCGGTTAAAGTCTACCAGGAGGAAAAAGCTAATATTCACGTGGAAGTGGTAAGGGAAGAAGAGGCTTAAAAAGCAAGCACAGCCAAGCGATTTTTTCCGAGCAGGAAACCAAACTGAGCCTTAAAAAATTTTACCTGATATAAGAGCGAAAAAAATCATAAACAACATGAAGAAGACAAAAGCGATGAGGCCTATCTTCAAAGCTATAAAAAGGGCTCTTTTTTTATCGGGAAGATGTTTCAAGTATTCTTCATAAGTAATTAAAAAAGCACAAGCCGCTCCCAGGAGGGAAAAAAGGAATCCGATAGCTATAAGAGGCACTGATTTTTCCGTAGAATTTTTTTGTGTACCAAAAGAAAAAAATATAATAACTGTTTCCGGAGGAGAAAGAAAGAAATTTTAGATTAATTTAAGTTAGCGGCTTAATTTAAAAAACGAAGCCGGTGATTACTTGTAATTAAAATAAGAGTGGTGTTAAATAAGAAAGGCGGCATTATGAGATGGGGGAAGGCGTTAGCTCGTCATTCCCTCTGGAAGAGGCAAACCAGGGCGATGGAAATTAATCTTGTATTCGGTCAGGAGAAGCGAGGCCATGGAAGTTGACCTTATGTTTCTGAAGAAAACGCCTCCCCACAGTCTGGAGGCGGAGCGGGCAGTCTTGGGAGGCATTTTGATGAATAATGCGGCGCTGAATACCGTCCTGGCCGTTGTCACGCCGGAAGATTTTTATAAAGACGCGCACCGTCGGATTTTAGAAAAGATTATCGCCCTGGTCGATAAGGGTTTGCCGGTTGACCTAATTTCCCTTACCGAGGAGCTGAGACGATCCGGGCTCATCGAGGAAGTAGGAGGAGCCGCTTATCTTTCTTCGCTGCTGGATGGCGTTCATCGCAACCTGAATGTGGAATATTATGCCCAGATTATAAAAGAGAAATCTTTGCTCCGGCGCCTTATTTTAAGTTCGGCTAAAATCATCGCCGCCGGTTATGAAGAAAAGGAAGACGCCGACGAGTTACTCAACGAAGCCCAATCTGAAATCATCGAGGTGGCTGAACAACGCGTTAAGCCTGGTTTTATACCTGTAGGCCAGATAACCGATAAAGTCATAGAGATGATTGCCCGACGAATTGAACGACGCGACGCGGTTACGGGCGTTCCCACGGGATTTCGCGATTTAGATTCGCTGACAGCCGGGTTCCATCCCTCAGAATTTATCGTGGTGGCAGCGCGACCTTCCATGGGCAAGACAGCCATTTGTCTGAATATTGCTCAGTATGTCGGTACCCAAACAGAATATTCGGTCGGGTTTTTCTCGATGGAAATGGCTAAGGAGCAAATCGTGCTCCGCCTGCTTTGCGCGGAGAGCCAATTAGATATCAAGCGCGTCCGCACCGGTTTTGTAAGCGAAAGGGAGTTTGAAAAGCTTCGCTTGGCGGCCGAAACTCTTTCTCATGCGCGGATTTATGTGGATGAGACCCCAGGCTTGACGGTAATGGAGATGAAGGCTAAAGCTCGACGTTTACACATGGAGCAAAAGCTCGACCTCCTTTTTATTGATTATATTCAGCTGATGAGGACAGGCGGCCGTTTCGAAAACCGCAACCAGGAAATGTCGTTTATTTCTCGCTCTTTGAAAGAACTCGCTAAAGAAATCAGGATTCCGGTGGTGGGTATTTCCCAGCTCAGCCGGGCGCCGGAAAAGGCGCGCAAAGAACCCCGGCCCCAGCTTTCTGATTTGCGAGAGTCCGGAGCCATTGAACAGGACGCTGACGTGGTCATTTTTATTTACCGGCCTGAGATGTACCGGCCAAACGACGAGAGCGTCAGGGGAATAGCTGAAATTCATGTGGCCAAGCAGCGCAACGGTCCCACAGATACAATTAAATTAGCGTTTCTTAGCCGGTATGCTCGGTTTGTGGACGCTGAACTTGGCTATCCTGAATATACTCCCGTTTAAAAAAAGATGAATCGCGGACGTTCTTCCTCTCCTTTGTCCGTCTTTCTACTGGAATTGGGTGAAGTGGGGCTCATGTTTTTCCGCACGTTACGCGCTATGTTTCGCCGGCCCTGGGAGAAGCGTAACTTCCTGCGCCAGATGGAAGAGGTGGGCGTGAGGTCGTTGCCGGTGGTTTCGCTGACCGCCGCTTTCGGCGGGCTTGTCTTCGGGTTGCAGGTATATGTGGGTTTTCACCGCTATATCGGTCCGGGAACTGAGGCCTATGGAGGCCCGGCCATTGGCATGGGATTATGCAAGGAGATTATTCCCATCCTGGTAGGTCTAATGGTAGCTGGGCGCGTTGGTTCTTCGATGGCCGCAGAAATAGGAACAATGAAGATTACCGAGCAGATTGATGCTCTTATCAGCTTAGGGGCTGACCCCATCCGTTTTCTCGTTGTTCCCCGCACCCTGGCTGCTTTTCTTACTCTGCCCTGCCTTACTTTGTATGGCGACATTATCGGCATGTATTGTGGCTATTTTTACACGGTTGTTTTAATGGGTGTGAACAAAACTATATATATTTCGCAAACTCTAACTTTTCTCGAACTCTGGGATATTATCGGTGGATTAATAAAAGCTTCTGTCTTTGGCCTAGTTATTGCTATTATTGGTTGCTGGCAAGGCCTTAAAGCAGAAGGTGGAGCCGAAGGAGTAGGCCGGGCGACAACGAAGACCGTAGTGATTAGTTCAATTGCTATCCTGATCATCAATTTTTTCATGAGCAAGGCCATGCCTGCCAGTTTAAGCGGCCGATAAACCGAGGAGAGGGGATTTGGTCGTGGCTGAAAACAGGACAATAAAGGAGAATAAAGCAAAAGGGGGACAGAACGAGGTGATGATTAGAATCGTCAACCTCCATAAGTCTTTGGGGGGGAAAAAGGTGCTCTCCGGCGTCAACCTGGAGATAAACAGGGGGGAGACGATGGTGGTTATCGGCCAGAGTGGCGCGGGTAAAAGTGTGTTGCTCAAGCTAATTATCGGCATCATGAAACCTGACGAGGGAGAAATTTACCTTGATGGACAAGAGATAACCAGGTTGAGCGAAGAGAAAAGGCTTCATCTTAACCGAAAGGTGGGCATGGTTTTTCAGGGAGCTGCTCTTTTTGATTCCATGACCGTAGCGGAAAATGTGGCCTTCGGGTTGGAAAGGCATTGTCGTTTAAATGCTCAGGAAATTAAAAAAATGGTCAAGCAATCATTAGAGATGGTAGGGTTGCACGGGGTAGAAAACCTTATGCCTCATGAGTTGAGTGGCGGGATGAAGAAAAGAGTTGGCTTAGCTCGAGCCATTGCTTACCAGCCGGAAATAATGCTTTATGATGAACCATCCACGGGCATCGACCCTATCCGCGCCGATGCGATTAATGAAATGATTAATAAATTTAAAAGGGAGATGGGTGTTACTTCAGTGGTCATTACCCATGATATGGCGAGTGCTTATCGGGTGGCTGACCGGATGGCCATGCTCTATGGCGGCCAGATTATCCAGGTAGGAACGCCTGAGGAGATTCGCCAAAGCGAGAATCCTGTTGTGCAGCAGTTTATTCGCGGGGAAGCTCGCGGCCCGATAAAAAGCTGGTAGATAAGCTAGACCAAGATGTAATGCTACCCCGCAAGCAAGGAGGCTTAGCCTCTTCTTTTATCCAGCGGCTTCTCGCCTCTTTAACGGTGTTCTTTAACTCGAAAGAGATGATTATTTCTTTCATAGCTCCCCTTCCTAAATAGGATTTTCCATCCAGAGTTTAAGGTAATCATTTCTATTTTTAACGCTAAAAAGACGCTCAGGCATCCCACCAAACATTGGAAGTGGAGACAAGAATATGGTAAAGTCATAAGGATAATAAAGGGCTATGATAAAGTTAAGTCGAGAAGCAAAAATTGGTCTATTTTTGGGCGTCACGCTGCTTATTCTGGCCGTGTTTATTTTTGTTGTCGGCGACATGAGCCGGCTATTCCGGCGGCCAGGCTATCCTTTATTGACTTCCTTTGATTCAGCCCTTGGCCTCGAAACAAACACTGTTGTCCGGATGGCCGGGGTTAAAATTGGCTATGTGAAGAATATCCGGCTGGTCAAGCATCGGGCGCTGATCACCATGAGTATTTTCCCCTCCGTGGAAGTGCCGCGAGGTTCGAAAGCTGCCCTGGCCAGCATTGGGTTGCTGGGCGAAAAGTATATCGAAATTTTTCCAGGAACTGAGCCGGGGGTCTGTCAGCCAGGGGAAGAACTTCCTTCCCTGCCCTCGATTAGTTTTGACCAGCTTGGCCTTCTTTTAGTTTCCATAGGTGAGGAAATCAAACAGATGAGCAGTTCTCTGCGCTCGCTACTCGGGGAAAAAGAAAGGGAGAAGTTAAGTGTTACCTTAGATAATTTGGAATCCATTAGTCAGGAGTTGCGTCATTTATTAGAAGAGTCGGGTACGGACATGAAAGCGGGGATCGCTAATTTCTCGGAGGGAGCGGCCGAAATAAAGAACGAAACCAAAGCCATTTCCAGCCAAATTCGTGAGGTAGCTTCATCGGTTAATCATTTTTTACAAACCAGCCGAGAGGATTTAAAAGAGAGCCTGGAGCGACTTCAAGCGTTGAGCGACCAACTCAACGATACTCTTGCCTCCATCGAGCGGATTCTGGGACGCTTAGAGAAGGGAGAGGGCACTGCCGGTCGTCTGCTTAATGACCCAGGCCTTTATGAAGAAACCTAGTTAACGGTGGCCCAGATGCGGGCGATTACCGAAAAAGTGGCTAAAACAAATCTTCTTCCAGGAATAAGAGCTGATTATCTTTCGGCGCCAGGAAAATGGCGCGGCCAATTTTCTTTAGCTGTTTGGCCGCAGGGGGAAGAAGGCAGCTATTTCTTTTCCCTCGGTATGGTGCGCGAGCCTCGCGCTGAAGATTTTCTCTGGAATCTCCAGGGAGGAGCCAGGTGGGGCCGTTTTCAAGCCCTGGCTGGTCTTATCGAATCGGAATTAGGAGCCGGGCTAGAGGCTGAATTAATTAACCAGAAGCTCTTCTTCCGTTTGGAAGGGTTGGCTTTTAATCGGCAGGAAGGGCCGCAGTGGCGTCTTTTTTCCCGCTATCAGGTCAGCCGTAACTTTTATTTTCTTTTGGGCGTTGATGATTTAGGCGTGGCCAAAAATCGCAGCCTGATTCTTGGTTTTGGCGCTGGACGAAAATGAACAGCAAGGAAAAAACCATTTTTATCTGCCAGAGTTGCGGGTTTCGCTCGGCTAAGTGGCTTGGCCGGTGTTCAGCATGCGGGGAATGGAATTCTTTTATCGAGGAGGTAGAAGAAAGGGAGGTTCGACCGGCAGAACCGTCCTTTCCCGTGCAGGAGCCGATGCTTTATAGCGACATAAAGGAGACAAGAAAACCGAGGATTCAGCTTCCCGCGGCCGACCTGAACAAGGTTCTGGGCGGCGGTCTGGTAATAGGCTCTCTTGTGCTCATTGGTGGTGAACCGGGGATCGGTAAATCTACTCTCCTGCTTCAGGTTTCCCGCGATTTAGCTCTCCAGGGAGAAAGGGTGCTTTATGTTTCGGGCGAGGAATCGCTCGAGCAGATTAAGATAAGAGGTGACCGGCTCGGTCTTAAAGATGGAGAGATTTATCTTTTAGCCGAGACTAACCTCGAGCGAGTTCTTAACCTGGCAGAGAAGCTTCGGCCGCGCGTGTTAATTGTCGATTCTGTCCAGACTATTTACTCTTCTAAGCTGACTTCCAGTCCGGGCACGATTAGCCAGGTGAGGCAGGTGGCTAATGAAATTTTCCGCTTAGCTAAACGCAACCAGATTGCTTCTTTTCTTATTGGTCATATTACTAAAGAAGGGAGCCTGGCCGGGCCTAAATCTCTGGAACACATAGTGGATGTGGTGCTTCTTTTTGAGGGCGATAGAGAACACGCTCATCGGGTGTTGCGCGGGCTAAAAAACAGGTTTGGTTCGGTGGCGGAACTGGCTGTTTTTGAGATGACATCCGCCGGACTGGAGCCTATACCCAACCCGTCAGCTTTTTTCCTCAAAGAAAGACCAGTGGGTGAACCGGGGAGTGTCGTGGTGGCGACCGTTAAAGGGACAAGACCGATGCTGGCTGAAATCCAGGCCCTTGTTTCACCCACTTTGTTCGGCGGTAACCCACGGAGAATGGCCGTCGGCCTGGACCACTATCGCTCGGCCATGATTCTGGCCGTTTTGGAAAAAAGGCTAGGCCGGAGTTTTGCCGGGGATGATATTTATGTTAATGTAGCCGGCGGGCTAGCCATTGAGGAGCCAGCGGCTGACTTAGGTGTGGCTTTGGCGGTCATTTCTTGCTTGAAGAACAAAGCCCTACCCCCGGGAGCAGCTGTTTTTGGCGAGATTGGCTTAAGCGGGGAAGTAAGGTCAGTGGGCCAAGCTCTGCTCCGGGTTAAGGAGGCCCAGTCACTGGGGTTTGACTCGGTGGTCATGCCCCAGGGAAATTTAGCTTCCTTAGAGAAAGAAGACGTGGCGAAAATTCGCCTCCTGGGTGTGGGCAACATCCGGGAGGCAATTAATCTTCTCTTTTAAAGATGGGTGGAGGATGGCTTTATTAATTTTCAGGTTAGTGATTATTGGTTTTATAACGCTGGTCGGGTATTTCTTTCCTTTCTTCGGGCTTCCCCGACCAGCCGCAGCGGCTGTGGCTTGCAGCCTTGGTCTTATTATCATGTATTTAGAGACCAGAATCCGTAAGGCGCAGTTCAAGGTCATCTGGAGTTCGACGATCGGAACCTTTGCCGGCGTTTTTCTCGGCTGGATTCTCGGGCTAATCTATCGTTCTATCGCCAGTGACTCAGCCACCACTACTTTTCTTCGCACCTTTTTCCTCATTATCATGCCTTATATCGGTTTCTTGGTCGGCACTCTGAAGTCTGATTGGCTTAACCCGGCTTATCTTTTCCGTTTCTTCCAGGAAAAAAGTGTTGGCCGGGTGTATAAGATTCTCGATACCAGCGTCATCATTGACGGTCGGATTGCTGATATCTGCGATACTGGTTTTATCGAGGGAACAATTGTTGTCCCTCAATTTGTTCTCCAGGAACTCCAGCAGATTGCTGATTCACCTGACCAGCTTAAACGGCAAAGAGGCCGAAGAGGCCTGGATATTCTGGATCATCTTCAGCGCTCGAGCCAGGTCTCCGTGGTGATTTCTGAGCTCGATTTTCCTGAGGTCAAAGATGTTGATTCCAAGCTGATGGAGCTGGCGCGCCAGCTCGACGGAAAAATCATTACCAACGATATCAACCTGAATAAAGTAGCCAAGCTCCGGGGGATCGATGTCCTGAACATCAATGAGTTGGCTAACGCGCTTCGACCGGTGGTTTTGCCTGGAGAAACGATGAAAGTTTTCATCCTCAAGGAAGGTAAAGAAAAAGACCAGGGCGTGGGCTATCTCGATGATGGCACCATGGTGGTGGTCGATAACTCACGCCGGATGATTGGTCAGACGATTGATATCACAGTTACCTCTGTGCTACAGACAACTGTCGGGAAGATGATTTTTGGCCGGTTTAATGAAGAGGTTTGATGGTTTTGCGGGAGCAGGAAAAGAAGGAAACTAAAGTGGCCGCGGTCATCGTCGCCGCGGGTCAAGGAAAGAGGTTCGGCGGAGCCAAACAATTTGCCTTTCTGGCTGGCCGCCGGGTAGTGGAGTGGGCTATAGACGTCTTTGCCTCACATCCGGAAGTAGACGAGGTAGTGGTAGTTCTGCCTGATGAGCGCCTGGCAGAAGAAATAAAATCAAAGTGGGCTAAGGTGAAAGCAGTGGTGAGGGGTGGGGAGGAGCGCCAAGATTCAGTCGCCCGAGGACTCGAAGCTGTCTCTGAGGAGATGGAGCTTGTTCTGGTTCATGACGGCGTCAGACCACTGGTGAGTCCCGAACTTATCAGTCAAGTTATAAGAATGACCTGCACCGAAAATGCGGTTATTCCCGTGCTGCCGATAGAAGAGACGACCAAGCTGGTGGAAAACGGAACTGTTTTCAAAACCCTCGACCGGGCAGGGATTGTGCGTGTCCAGACCCCTCAAGGGTTTAAAAAAGCCCTGTTGGAGGCAGCCCTCACCAAGGCTTACCGGGAGGGATATTATGGCCCGGACGAGGCCAGCCTGGTGGAGAGGATGGGCGAAAAGGTAACCGTTATTCCCGGAGAGAGGAAAAATATTAAAATTACTGTACCAGAAGATTTAAAAATAGCGGAGGTCTGGATAGATGAGAGTAGGCATAGGTTATGATATCCATCGGACGAAAGCCGATGGACCGCTCTATCTGGGCGGGGTAGAAATAGCTGTTGATTTTGGACTCGCCGGCCATTCGGACGGAGATTGCTTAATCCATGCCATCATCGATGCTCTGCTCGGCGCGGCCGACGAAGGAGATATTGGTCGGCATTTCCCGCCGGCGGATAAAAAGCTTAAAGGAATAAGAAGCACAGCTATGCTGGCCAGGGTGATGGAGCTAATTAAGAGTAAAGGAATGAAGATTATCAATGTTGATGCGGTGATTGTGGCCGAGAGGCCAAAAATGGCCCCTTATATTCCGCAGATGAAGCGAACGCTGGCTTCTTACCTGGAGATTTCTGAGAACAAGATTGGCTTAAAGGCCAAGACTAACGAAAAGTTGGGCGAGGTAGGCCGGCTCAAAGCCATAGCTTGCTGGGCGGTCTGCCTTATATCCGAAGAGCCTAGCCCGTAAACACGATGGCCACTGAAGAATAGTATCGTTGGTCAAGGCGAGGCCGCGATTCAAGAAAAGAAGCCGTAGTTAGGCTTAAGCATGTTCCCTTACTTCCTATAATATAATAAAAATAAAATATATAAAAATTTAGGCTAATCCTCCGGTTGTGGGAGAAAAAAAATACTTCGCAAAATAAAAATAAGATTTAGTTTCTCTAAGATGGTGATTGAGAGATAAAACCTTAAAATGAAGCGTGGCCGTATATTCCCGATGTATATTCCCACCCATTCCGACCGGGAAGGCCAGCGGAAGCTGGCCTTTGGGATGGAAAAGAATACCCCGCGTCGCTAAGCTCCGGCAGGTGGCCGCTTTCGCTGGGAATGGGTGGTCGAAATCATGGGCATAGGCACGTGTTTTCACTTAGAGTGGGATTTAGAGATAAATCATTAGAATAAGAATAAATTGAATATTTCCCGACCATTCTGTGGGCGCTAAAATCTGGCCCAAAGGAGAAATTCTTAGTTTTCTCTTCTTGCTGTTATTAAATATTTTCCGCAACCAATTTGGAGAAGAGATAAAATTTATTAATAAGCTTAAAATAAAAGCAAATTAATAATTTCAAAATATTAAAAATCAGTTCCAGTTGTTTTTAGCGAGGCTGAGCTGGCGCGGCGCAGACGGTCCATGATGGCCCGGCCTAACCCTTTTTCGGGAATTTTTTCGGCCAAAATCAAATCTAAATTGGCCTTATCTAAAAAGTGCAAGGCCGAGAAGAATTTAGCGGCCGCTTCTCTCATCTCCCCTTGCGGGGAAAGGATTATTTCCTGGTCGAGGGGTAGGGAAAGTTTCCCCCCTTGAAAAGAAAGAAGACCAATCTTTTTCCCCTCTTTTTTCCATCGCCAAAAATCTTCCTCGGTCCATTCAAGGAGAATGGGCGTGCGTGGCGAGTAATGGCGGGGTAACATGCCCGGCGCCTCTGGTTTTTCCTTGATGCCGTGGGCCACGGCCACGGGGCCAATCAAGGCTTCTATGTCTTCTAAGGGAATTCCTCCTGGTCGAAGAAGCTGCGGCGGGTCATCCAGGAAAGAGATGATCGTGGATTCCACCCCCACCTCGCACGGGCCGCCGTCAAGAATAAAATCTACCTGAGGCCCAAGCTGCTCAGAAACATGCTGCGCTGTGGTGGGGCTAAGGTAGCCAAAAGGGTTGGCGCTTGGCCCGACAATGGGCGTCGCCGCTTGTTGGATGAGCTTCAGAGTTAAATTATGACGAGGCATTCTGATGGCCACGCTCGCCAGGCCAGAAGTGACAATTTCTGGGACTTCCTTTTTTTTGGGCAGGACAATGGTTAGGGGGCCAGGCCAGAAGCGAGTAGCTAAGAGTCTCGCTTTGGCTGGAATTTTTTGAACCAATCTTTTTAGTTCCTCCTTCCGGGCGATGTGGACAATAAGAGGGTCAAAGTGAGGCCGGGACTTAATTTCAAACACCCGCGCCACAGCTAGAGGGTTGAAGGCATCGGCGCCAAGGCCGTAGACAGTTTCTGTGGGAAAAGCTATCACTCCTCCTTGCTGGATGATTAAGGCTGCTTTTTTGACTGCCTCTTCCTCCTTAATAATCAAGTCAACAGCCTCGGACAAATCGGCGACGACTGGGAAATAGCCGGATAATTCCCCGCGGTGTTTGGGGCCATGTCCAGTAAGGACATAAATGCCAGAAGCGCCGGCTGCTCTGGCTAATTCCATATCGGAGGGGTGGTCGCCAATTACATAAGAGCTATGAAGGTCAATCGCCAATTCTCTGGCGGCCTTGAGCAAGAAATAAGGCTTGGGCTTAATGCAGGCGCAATTGTCCTCCCGCCGGTGAGGACAAACATAGATTTTATGGAGGCTTATTCCTTCTCGAGCCAGGGAAGAGGCGATAAAGTCGTTGACTCTCTTAGCTTCTTCTGGCTTTATCGAGCCCAGGCTTATACCAGGTTGATTGGTCACCAGGAAGAAGAGATAACGATCCTTTATTCTTCTCAGGGCGTCAAAAATGCCCGGAAGGAAACGGACGTCGTGGGTTGATTGGATGTAACCCCGGTCTTCGATTAAGGTTCCATCCCGGTCTAAAAAAATAGCCGGTCGCTTCATTTTTTAAACCAGCCGACTTCCTCCATCACCTTAAGCACGATTTTCGAGCCTGGTCCGTCGCTGCGAGCAACGGACACCCCTGCTTTGCCTTGCACCGCTTCCTGGATTTCAGCCACCTCGGCATGGGTAAAACCAGGGCAAAGCAGAATCGAATGGATACCTTCTTCTTCTAACATTCTCTTAGCTGTGGCCACGGCCTGCTGCTGATTGCGGACGATAACGACAAAAAGTTTATAGAGAGAAGTTTCTACGCTACAGCGATGCACGGCCATATCTGCATCCGGCGCATGAGCCATGAATAAAGCTTTAAATTGCATGTTGTGCCTCCCTAAATTTTAGCTTATTTTATTATAAACCGCGCAAAGAGAATAAAGAAGCGTCCTGGGTTATGACCTTGGGTAAGCTTCAGGCAGGGCAGTAAAAAAAGAAACCGGGGTTTAAGTTTAAGAACGAACTTTCGGGCAAGAAGATAAAGCAAAATCATTCCTCTGAACGTTTGGATTACGCCACCAAGCACTGGCCCTAACTGCTCTTTTAAATAAATTGGGGATAAGAAGAACCTCGACAACGTCAATATTTGGAGCTTGATAGAGGCAATTCTCGTTTTAAACCTCCGGCCAATGGTCACCTTCACCCACTTCTTTCTCGGCTCAGACCGTAAAAATCCAGCCTGCAGCGTTCTTTATCCCTTCTTCATTCCTATCCGTAACCCCCCAAAGCTCAACTGTTCTGACCCGAAAGGTAGGTCTCGAGGGAAATATTTGACAAAAGGAAAAAGATAAGATAAAATCGAACAATCTAACAAATTGGTCGAATAATATGAATAAACACAACTTAGCGGAACAAAGGATTATCGAGACGGCTCAGGCTATTTTTTCCAGGCTTGGTTTCAAGAAAACAACCATGGAGGACATCGCTCGCGCTGTTTTCAAGGCCAAAAGCTCGCTTTACCATTACTTTAAGAACAAAGAAGAGATTTATAAGGCGGTGGTGGAAAAGGAATCGCGGATAGTCAAGGAAGAAGTGGAAAAAGCTCTGGCAGCGCAAGATTCTCCAGCGAAGAAACTGGAAGCATATGTAAAGACCAGGATGAGAGCCATTCATCGTCTGGCCAATTTTTACCATGCTTTTCGAGAAGAGTATCTTGAATCTTATTCTTTTATCCAGAACATTCGCCGTGATTACGACCGTTATGAGGTGGAGACGATAAAAAAGATTTTAAGCGAAGGGGTGGAGACCGGTATCTTTAATGTTCAGGATTTGGACTTAACGGCCGTCGCCATCATTACGGCGATGAAAGGCTTTGAATATCCCTGGGCGGTCGCCCAGGATATGAACCAGATTGAAAGAGATATCGACCAGCTGCTCCAGGTGCTTTTCTTCGGGATTATGAAGCGCTGAGGGGAAAAATATGACATTTTTCCGTTTTATATTTCGCTTTCGCTGGTATGTCGTAGCTGCCACTTTATTAATTACCTTAATCCTGGCGTGGCCAATCCGTCATCTCAAAATTAATGCTGACCTCACCTCATATCTTCCCCGCACTGACCCGGCCGTCAGAACACTGGAGCATGTAGCTGATACTTTTGGGGGCAATTTTATTTCTATTGTTGCTTTAGAAAGTGATGAGCTTTTCTCCCCTTCTACCCTGGAAGCTGTCCGTGACCTTACCCAGAAACTGCAACTTTTGGAAGGCGTTAATTACGTCACGAGCTTAACTAATGTCCTGGACTTAAGAAAAAGCGAGGAAGGACTGGAAATCGGCAAACTCCTCAGCGAAGAAGATTTCCCGTTAGATGAGGCCAGGGCGAAATCTTTGCGTGATTATGTTTTGGGCAAGAAGCGTTTCCGGGGGCGCCTGGTTTCGGCTGATGGCCGATTAACCCTGATTATGGTGGCTCTTCGCAAAGATGTCGATAAAAACCAGGTGATGGCCCGGATAGAAAAAGTAGTTGAAGAAGCCAAATTACCCGGGCAAGTCTATCTGGCCGGCCTGCCTTCGCAACTCCGGGAAATAAGCCGTTTCATAATCAATGACTTGAAGATTCTTTCTCCTTTAGTAACCATAATCGTCCTTGTCTCCCTCTATCTAAGTTTTCGCCATTGGCGGGGAGTGCTGATTCCTCTGGCTGCGGTGGCCATGAGCACCTGCTGGACCCTCGGAATCATGAGTTTGGCCGGGGTTCCGCTCACTATTATCTCCGACGCCATTCCTGTCCTTCTCTTGGCTATTGGCAGTGCCTACAGTATTCACGTGATCAATCGATTTGACGAGACGTCGCCAGAGACTAAGGAACAGGCTTTAGCTCACGTTTCCACCTCTGTCCTTTTAGCTGCCTTAACCACTATTGCGGGGTTTATGTCCTTTGTTTTTGGCTCATATCTTTCAGCCATCAGGGAGTTCGGGATTTTTGCTTCCATAGGGATTCTCATAGCCTTGATTTTATCCCTCACCTTTGTGCCGGCCATGCTCTTTTCTGTCAGCCGGGAAAGACCGAAGATAAAAACGAGTGTTTCCACCCCAAAAAGAATTTCAAGTCCTGTCCTGCGGCGTTTAGAAAAATGGAGTTTTGGCTTTCTCCGCCATGAGAAAATAACCCTCCTTTTTTTTGGTGGCCTCATTATTGCCTTTGCGGCTGGCATACCTCATATCAAGCGACATTCCAACATGCTGGATTATTTTGAGGCGGCGAGTGACATCCGACGGAGTGAGGAGGTTTTGAAAAGAAGGATTGGTGGCTCCATTCCCATCAGTATTTTGATTAAGGGGGATATTCAGGACCCGGCTTTACTCCAGGAAATGAGGGCAATGGAAAGCTTTTTAGAACAAGACCCGGTGGTGCAGAATCCTCTCTCGATAGCAGATTACTTAGCCGAGATGAATGAGATGATGGGTGAAGGTGAGAATGTGCCTGATACCAGAGCCAAGGTAAGCAACCTCCTCTTCCTGCTGGAAGGGCAGGAGGGGCTGGAGCAGCTCCTTCATCCGGATAAAAAAGAAGCGGTCATCCAGGCCATGATTCCCAACCTCGATTTAGGCGAAATGGCCGCCCTTGTGGAGCGCATCGAAACCTACATAAAGAGCCGCAAGCTCCAGGGCGTAGAGATGGAATTGGCCGGTTCTCCCCTGGTCTACCTTCATCTTGACCGCAGTTTAATCCAGAGCCAATTTCTGAGCCTCGCTTTAGCCCTGGGCTTAATTTATCTTTGCGTTTTTCTCCTCGTGCGCTCGCCGACAGGGGCTTTGCTGGGCATGATTCCCATAGGTTTTACCCTTATCCTGATTTTTGGTTTGATGGGTTATACTGGCATTCCCTTAGATATTGCCACGGTTCTTGTGGGTAGCGTCTCCATTGGAATTGGCATTGATTATGCCCTTCACTGGATCAATCGGTTCCGTCTAGAAGTAGCTTCTGTTGCCGGGAGAGCAGAAATGCCCCTCAGCGGAGCTGATTTCTATGCTTCTCCTTCGTCTTCAAATTGTCTCCCCTCTTCTCATTCTGATTTACCCGAGAGCTTTACCAGCGGCGAGGGTTCAGCTTTGATCAAGGCGGTAGAAAGAACACTGCGTACCGCAGGGAAAGCTATTTTTATTAACATGAGCACCGTTGCGCTTGGCTTTATGGTGCTCGTGATGGGCCACTTGATTCCCTTGCGTCGTTTCGGTTTGCTCGTTGGGGCCACCATGTTGGCCTCTGGGCTTGGCGCGCTGACGCTCCTTCCCGCGGTAGTAGTTAGGACCAAAGCGCGATGGCTAAGAGGGGGAGCAAGAGGCCAGATGAAGGAGGGAAATGATTTTGGCCATCCGCACAATGAAGTTAAATCCAATTGGCCATAAGTTTAGTTTTCATTGTGGTTCAAAGGAGAGAAAAATTATTTTCAAGGAGGAAGAAATAATGGATGAGTTAAAAAAGAAAAAACGCCCGAAAAGATTCCCTGGTCCCTGGAATCTGACGTGGTCATGGATAATAGCGGGGGCAATAATTCTCCTGCTTATTCTTCTTTTAGCCCTCTGGGCGACTCATGTTTTCCCGGCCACATCACTTTCGGCCAAGGAAATTCTGGAGCGAGTGGATGAAGTGGTTAATGCTCCCAAAGACAGGGAAGCCAGAGTCAAAGTAATCATCGAGGATAGTCAGGGCCGACAAGAGGTCAGAGAAATGCTCAGCTACCAGAAAGGAAGTGACCGCCGCTTAGTCAAATTTACCTCGCCAGCCGAACATCGAGGTATTGGCTTCCTTTCTCTGCCTAATGAAGTGATGTATCTCTATCTACCCGCGTATGGCCGGACCAGGCGCATTGCCTCTCATGTCAAAAACACCAAGTTTGCTGGGACTGATTTTACCTACGAGGACATGGAGGCAGTCCGCTACGCTGAGAAGTGGGACGGCGAATTAATCAAAGAAGAAGCAGGACATTTTATCCTCGAGCTCAAACCAAAAGAGGGAACAAGAACGCAGTACCTGAGGATGGTCATGTGGGTTCGAGCCGAGAATTTTTTTCCCGCTAAAGTGGAGCTTTATGACCGGGCTAATCGTCTGCTTAAACTTCTTCGGCTGGAAAAGGTAGAAAAAATAGGGAACTACCTGATTTGCCGGCAGATGATTATGGAAGACCTAAAAGAAAAGAGAAAAACCATTTTAGAGCTGGAAGAGGTTAAATGCGACGTGGGGTTAAGCGACGAAGTTTTCTCCGAGAGGTTCCTCATGAGATGAAAAGAGTGACCCGAGGTGGAAGATGAAGAAGAGACAAGGTCAGAGGCGATTGTTCAGTCAATTCTTGGGGCCGGTTTGGTTAATCCTGGTTTTGTTCGGCTCGATTGGCAACACTCTGGGGGCTGTGCCCAAAGCAGCGGCTCCACCTGAGGACAAACCAGCCGACGTCAACCAGGAAGAGGGGATAAAATGGGGCGGAAACTTTATTCTCGACCAGCGCGCTTGGCTGCAGAAGGCGAACCAATTTTCCTTTAAAGAATACCGTCTGGAATTCCAGGCTGAGGCCAGGACAGAGAAAACAAAATTTTCCTGTACCTGCTGGGTTCGTTCGCTCGGGTTTCCTTCTGTAGGAAGTTCTTATGACCTCTTTGTCCGGGAGAAGATAGCCCCGGTTGATGGGCAAATAAGGGAAGCCTACGTTGACCTGTATGGGTTTCTTTTTCCCTGGCTTGATTTGAGGATAGGTCGTCAAAGAATAGCCTGGGGGACGGGTGATAGGGTTAACCCAACAGATAATCTTAACCCTGATGACCTCGAGGATATCTGGGACTTCGGCCGACATCTTGGTTCAGAGGCTATTAAAGTAAATTGCTATTTTAAACCTTTTACCTTAACCGGAGTTCTTATTCCTAATTTTACGCCAGCCATACTTCCCCTGGCTGATTGGGCCGAGGCATTTTTCCCTTCGTTCCAGATGCCAGGCTTGACCATCAGTAATCTCCGGGATGAGGTCATTCTTCCAGCTAATAACTTTAAAGATTCAGCCACGGCCGGGTTGAAAATAAGCACTAATTTCCGGGGGTATGATTTTTCCCTGAGCTATGTCCACGGTCGTGATGACCTGCCTTTGCTCCGCGACATCATTGTGGAAAATATCACCGAGCAGAACGTAGATGTTCTGGCGCGACTGGTTTATCCCCGGCTGAATATTCTGGGTTTTGACATGGCCGGTGCCTTAGCTGGAGTTGGTGTGTGGGCGGAAGCTGCCGTCTTTTTTCCGGAACGAGTAGTCGGAGAAACCGTTTTTCCTGTACCCGGGGTAGGGTTAATCCGTCAACCCACGATAGCGATGAGTAACCGAGCGTACACTAAATTTGTTGTCGGTGCTGATTATACATTTCCCGCTAATATCTACCTAAACGGCCAGTTTGCCCATGGCTTTTTGCATGAGCGAGGAGCGACGGAGTTGAGCGATTATTTTCTTTTTAACGCTGAATGGAGACTGGCACGGGATAAACTTAAAATAGTTCCTTTTGCGGGATGCCTGCAGATAAGCGAATGGCGTCAATTAAAAAATAAAATTTCATTTTTATGGATGCCCTTCGTAGAATATCATCCTGTGGTCAATGCGAGCATGGTGGCGGGGATGAGGGTAATTACCGGGGAAGAAGGAACAGGCTTTGGACGAATCAAGGACCGGGATGAAATCTTTTTCCGGCTTAAATACAGCTTTTAATCTTTTAGGCTTAGGAGTTGCTTGGCGAAGATAAAACCTTGCTTTTATTTTTAATTTAGGCTATGGTGAGAAGAGAGGTTTGGTCTTTTGTCCCCGGGGGATCAGGACGAGTCAGGCAAGGAAAATTTTCTTAGGCGAATTCTTTATCATCTTAGAGAACGGCGCATCATCGAGACCTTAGCGGCTTTTATCGGCGGCGGGTGGCTGATCCTGGAATTTGTTCATTGGATTTTAATTGACCATTATCATTTTCCGGAAAAATCGCTCGATATAACTTTTGCGACTATCGGTTGTGCCCTTGTCTGTAGCCTGCTCTGGCGCTGGTTCCGGACATCTCCGTCGGCGACGCGGCGGATAAAAGTAGAGCTTATTCTCATCCCTCTCTGCATCATTGCCACTTTCCTTCTTAATCTTTACCTTTTCCTCCAGGTCAAATGGCCACAGGTAGAAACGGCTTCCCCTTCTTTCTGGAAGAATTCTATCGCTGTCCTGCCTTTTAAGGACTTGAGCCCAGAGCAGAGTCAAGAAATATTTTGCGAGGGAATAACGGATGACGTCATTACCCGACTGGGTAGCATTCCCGGGCTTAAAGTTATTTCGCCAACCTCTTCCCGTCTTTATAAAGAGACAAACAAACCACTGAGCCGAATTGGCGCCGAGCTTAAAGTGGCCAAAATTCTGGAAGGCTCACTCCAGATGGAACAGGAGAATATCCGGGTTAATGTTAAATTAAGCGACACGGCGCAAGGGTTTACTCTTTGGTCTCGGGGATATGAACGCAAACTCGCTAGCTATTTTCAAATCAAGGATGACATCGCCGGCGACATCAGTCGCCAGTTGCAACTCCAGCTTATCGAATCGCCAGCCGTCAAGACTCCAAGGAGAGAGCCGGCTAATTTTGAAGCTTATAAAGCTTATCAAGCAGCGAGGATAGCAGAAAGAAGATATCAGGTTTACCGGGAAACAAAGGATTTTGAGGCGAGCCAGAAGATGTTTGAAGAAGCCGCCCGCTTAGAGCCGACCTATGCTTTGGCTTATTGGGGCTTGGGCAACCTCTATGAGTCCCGGTATGTCCGGGAAAAAAGACCCCAAGATTTTGAGCTTATGGGCTTTTATTATAGAAAAGGCTTTGAGCTGAATCCCGGCTTAGGAGAAACCAACCTGGGTCTGGGCTGGCTTTATTTCTACACGGGCGAGATGGACCTTAGTTATGAAAGCTTTAAGCGAGCCATAGCTATTGATGGCCAAAATGCCCAAGTTAATTTTGACGCAGGCTCTTTTCTGCGCAGCTTAGGGCTCTATTCTCGGGCGATTAAATATTATTTGCGCGCCATCGACCTTGACCCTTTTTCTGTCCAGACTTATTTGAATTGCTCTGATACTTATCTTTATCTTGGGAAATACCAGAATGGATGTCAGATGCTGGAACAAGCCTTAGCCTTGGAGCCGGGCAACTGGCGGCTTCACCTCGGGTTGGCTCGCCAATTGATCCTTTCAGGAGAATTACTCGTGGCGGAAAAAGAGGTGGGTAAGGCCAGAGAGATTATCTCCTCTTCTCCCGCTGTCCGACGCCATCAAGCCTGGCTGTTGGCGGCTCAGGGGAAGAAAGACCTGGCTTTATCTTTAATCGAGCCCAATGACCGACTTTATAGTTATGAAGTAACCTCGATTTTCGCCCTGGTGGGGAAAAAAGAGGAGGCCATCAAGTATATCGAAGAGGGAATAAGAGTTGGGTTTGAGGAAGTAGGCGATTTTCTTTACTCCTATCCTTTCCTGGCGAGTAACCCCTTTTATGCCAGGCTGAAGGATGAGCCTGCGTTCCAGCAGTTGCTAGCGCGAGAAAAGAAAAAATATGAATTAAAGGATAAAAAATATGGCGGCCTGTAAAACAAAGCGGGCTGAAAAAATTTTAAAGGAGTAAAATATGAGTAAAGAAGAGAAATGGGGGTTAGTCGAGGTGCAAAAATTTAAAAGGGCGGTGCGCAACAAAGTAGCTTTTTTTGAGAGGGCGATTAACTGCGCCGAGCCAGAGGAGCTGGAGGCCATGATGCGAAAATTGTTGTCTCCCCGGAATTCGCTTGTTTTTATTCCGCTGAAGAAAAAAATTCAGGGTCCGGACAGAATAATTGCCTTCTGGCTGAGAGAAAAGAAGCGGGGCATGACCAGGTTTAGGCTCGAAGTCGAGGATATAGCCATAGAACCTTTTAACAGGATTGAAATGCGAGATGGTGAACCATGGAGGTTTAACGCCCGAGGCCTGGTCATTGGCAGATATTCTTATGTCCGCAAAGAAATCACTGCGCCTCCAAGTGACCCTGGCGGTCCTTTTACCATGGAGTTTTGCCATCGAGATGATTGCAGCTGGGACCTCGAAGGAGAAGTGTTCTACTGAGTCCGGCTTTTTAGTTTGGTACTGACGGCGGTTATTCTTGGCATATTCTTGGCATGACTGATGCCTCAAAAGTAGGGTGCTTAGAGGTTATCTCTAACATGACTCCTATTTCACTTTGAGGAGCATATCATATCTTTAATCTTTTCCCTCTTTTCTTATATCCCCGTTTTTCATTATCCAACCATCCGTATACCTTCTAAAAAGAGTATACACCCTCCCTTTCAGAAGCATCTCCTTCCTAAGTTTGGTTATTGCGGCCGAGCAAGATGGCTTGCCTGGGTATAAATTCTTCCTCTAAGAAACATCTACTTCAGCCGAAGGTCAGTATTTTAATATATTAATATCCAACCGCCTGTCTTTTGTCCCCCCTTCTCTCTTTTCTTGTTTTTCTCTTCTTCTTTCCCGCGTAAACCAGCGAGCTTAGTCGGGAATTCACTTGTCGGTGGGTGTCGGTGGGCTTCGCTATTTTCCCATCGCTGCTTAAGTAATGTTCTTTATTTTTTAGAAAAAGGATTAATTTATATTACTCGAGGAAAGACGAGTCTCAGGGAAATAAGCGAAATATATATGCTGGTCCTAACCCAGGAATTGGTAAAAGTAAGGTCAGGAAGGGAGAGGAAACCTAAAATGGATTAAAAAAAAGAATTAATCCGTAGCAAAGCAAAGGAGGGATGATGAAAGGACAAAAAAAAGAGGCTGCTTTTCCCGAGCACAAGCAGCCTCAACGGGATTTTCTTCCGGAGCTGGTCCGGAGGGATGAGGAACCGGTCCATGGCCGGCTCCGTCTCACCCTTTAATCGAGGGAACCTTAGCCGTCGCCGCTTCCGCTGTCGCCAGATAATTGGCGATAATTTCTGAACCAGCGAGCTTGCCAATCTTGGCCAGTTCCAGAGCTGACGGCGAGATGATCAGGTTAAAACCAACCAGGGTGAGAACGAGCGCCACGAGCATGATCACCACTTTTGTTCCTAATCTCATGGGATAACCTCCTTTAAATTTTGGATGCTAACTGCATCCTCGTATATTTAAACGAAAAAGAACGCCTAAATGTTCCCTTGCTTTCAATTTAAAATTTTATTTATAAAATTTATCCGGGAAATGTCCGAGAACAAGTGCCCGAGAACATAACTCTTGATTAGGTTGATGAGAAAACCTCCCTTCCCCCGAGAACATTTTACTTAGGCCTCTTGCCTGATGTTGTTTAGGGGAGCCCGGTCTGATAAAGCCTTCCTTTTCCCTTTGATGGGAACTCTGGCGGCTACCTCGTCAGCTAAAGCCCGGCCAAAAACCAGCTATCTCAGATTTAGGGTTTAATCAAATCTGGCAGCCCTGATGGCTATTTTCGGCCTTCTTTTCTGGCTCCTGTGCTAATTAGCGAGAGCGCTGAGCATCTGGACCCAGTTTGAGTCAACGTCTTGATTTTCGCACCTGAGCTTCCGGGTCCCTTCAATCTCTTAAAAAGTGGGGCAGGACATGGGGAATTTCCAGGCTGAGCTCCACCAGCCCTCGTATCTCGCCCCTTTCTCGCCAGGCAGTTTGATAGATCAATTTTTTCTTGCCCTGCTTCTCTATCGTATAGATGTTCGGCTGCCCGGTTTCCAGAATCCGCCTGATTTTTTCCTGCGATTCCGGCTTATGGCAATCGAGGATATTCCGGCCAATCAGCGCCCGGCCTCCCTCCTGTTCAAAACTCAGGGCTGACTTTTGGTTCATATAGAGAATTACCCCCGTAGAGTCAGTGACAGTGATGGCTCCAGGGAATTCTTCCACCCAATCCGGATTTTTCATCTTCCACTCCGTTAATTTTACCGGTTGCCCTGGCAGGTCAACCTGGCATAGATTTATATAAAAAATGGAAGCTTTATGGTAGTCCTTTTTGCATCTTTAGCTATAGAAAGCTCAGCCAGGTAGAAATAAGTTCATGAAAAATATTCGGTGACTATTTCGACAACTAGCTGGATTTCTTGATAAGTTACCCGAGGCGGGGGGTGATTCGGTAACAAAGGAAAGGTTGGGGTGATTGATGATTTTATCCATCACAGCTTAGGCTGCAGGAAAAGCGAGGACTATTATCCGCCCTTCGCCTTGAGGACTAATCAACAGATCGTCTTTGTCGTCTTTGGGGATCATATCGGCCCAGCCCTTGGAGGGGAGAAAGAAAAGAAATTTTTATTGACTTAATTCTGTTTTCTAATATAACCTGGTAGTAAGTGCGGGGAAAATGTGATCCCTGAGAAAAGGAAAGTTTCGTCTTCCGCTAAAACATGGTCTTCTGGGTTTAAAAAATTCCTGGCCAAAATGAGAAAAAAGCGGATGGCGGAAATTCTGGTAGGGTTTGTGGGAGGGGGTTGGCTGGTCTATGAAATCGTCCATTGGGTGCTCGTAGCTCATTATCATCTTCCGGAAAAACTATTAGATATAACAATTATAACTTTGATCGGTACTCTTCTCGCCATTCTTACGTGGAGATGGTTTGCCGGCCTGGAGAAACCTAGGCGAGTCAAGTCAGAGTTAATTATTATACCTTTGATTATCCTTATAACCGTTACCCTTGATATCACGCTATTATTTCGCTTGAAAGAACCTGCCAAAGAGAATTTTCCTACTTCCAGATGGAAAAATTCGGTGGCCGTCCTTCCTTTTGTGGATATGAGTCCGCAAAAGGACCAGGAATATTTCTGTGACGGAATGACTGAGGAAATCATCACTCAACTTTCCCGAATCGAAGAACTAAAAGTCATCTCCCGCACCTCTGTTGTCCGATACAGAGATACCCAGAAGTCCATAAAAGAGATTGCCGGTGAACTGGGTGTGGCTAATATTCTCGAAGGAAGCATCCGGAGAGAAGGCGAGGTGATTCGCGTTAGCGCTCAGCTCATCGATGCGGAAAGCGGTTTTCATACTTGGGCGAATAAATACGACCGGAAACTGTCTGGCGTCTTTGCTATACAAGACGAGATTTCTCAGGCCATCGCCACGGCCCTCAAGGTCAGAATCAGTTCTGAAGCCATTAAGACCCAGAAATCAAGGCGGCCTAACGATATGAAGCTATACGAAGCCTATCTT
>FWPV01003760.1_pt1 | contig 33790 bp, 31 predicted proteins | sample 2228371 | NCBI WGS metagenome assembly FWPV01 (sample SAMEA103939776, study PRJEB20133) | metagenome
AATATTTATAGCGAACTGGATATTTACAAAAAGCGGCTTTCCGAAAAGAAGCCGCTTTTTGCGTTTAAAATCCTCTTCATACAATTTCTTTAAAAATTTTTTTTGACACGAATATAGTGACAAGATATGACACTTTGGATGTTTACACTAATTATCGCTGAAGGGGAGTTATTCTCGACGAGCTGAAAAACAAGTTGGAGGCACTTGTTTTAATGTGCAGACTCTTTGCCTTAAAAACCGATAAACCTACAGACGTGGCTTTTACGCTCGTTTCTTCAAAGCTCAATACCCAGCAGTTGGGTGCAACAAGCCCTCAAGGATGGGGTTTTGGATGGTATGAGGACGGCATTCCAAAGCGAATGAGGGAGCCGATAAAAGCGGTCTTTTCAAAGAAATATGAAAAAAACACGCGCCCTAAAAAGTCCGACGTATTTTTCGGGCACATCCGCTATGCAACAAACGGCAGAATTGCGGAGTGGAACTGCCAGCCGTTCAAAATCGGAAATTGGATGTTCGTGCATAACGGTTCGATAGACAGAAACAGAGTGCTTTATATGCTTAACGACGCGCACTATGACGCTCTCGAAGGCGAAACCGATTCGGAAGCATATTTCCATTTCATAATGCAGTGCATTGAAGAAGAGACCTCTGTGGAAGAAGGCATAATCAAAGCCATCAAACGCATTAGGCCTTGCTTATGCACGAGTTTGAACTTTATTTTGAGCGAAGGAAAGACTCTTTACGCTTACAGGGAAGGTTATGGGCTTTACTTTTTGAAACAAAACCCAAACTCGCCGGAGCCGATAGCCTGGCCTTCGGAGGAAACAGCAGCCGTGCTTCAGAGCAAATCGCTTAAAAAAGAGAAAGCAGTGGTAGTTTGCTCCGAGATACTGAGCGATGAAGACTGGAAATCCATACCTCTCCGTCACCTCCTCCGGGTATCGGATGACCTTGAAACCGAATGCATCGCATTGAATTAATCGGATTCCGGCATTACAGAAAATTATGGGCGGGAAGGTTTACCAATATCCGGATATTAATTAACTTCTTCCCCGATCCACGGTATCCGGATACTTGAAAGCCCGCAGATAAACGGGAAAAGCCCGGTCTGCGGGCAGTTTTTTTATTATCTTTCCGAATTATTGTAGTTGAGTAGAGATACGTCACGAACAAATGAATCCATAGAGCGGGCCAAGTTCGCAAGCACAACCGACCATTCCCGCAAATGTTTTTTGCCACTTTCGGTTATGCTGTAAACGTGCCTGGCAGGACCAGGGCTCGACGTGTCCCAAGTAGAAGTTACGTGGCCTGTCAATTCCAACCTTTGAAGCGTGCGGTAGAGAGCTCCCTTGTCGATTTCAGCATCTGTCAAAGAGTGATCGCGGAGCTTGCCGCTTAATTCGTAGCCGTAAGTCGGCCCATTGGATTCCAAAACATATAAAACCACTGGCTCCACAAAGCGGTATAAATTGCCCATTGCGCAAGTGCAGGGGCGTTCGCCGGCATGGCGGTGGCAGTGACCTCTAGGCATTAAAAAAACCCCTCGATAAAACAATCTTCCATAACAACAGCTTTAAGCATATTATAACATATCATCCATACATGTTAATTGCATTTATTTGCAAAAAAATCCGAAACCCTATTGACATTCTAAATTGATTGAGGTATAAACTATATGTCATTTGCATCTATATGTAAGCGCTGCCGACTGATGAATTATAAAGTTGGTATTTTAGCTTGAATATATGCAATTGACATATATCAGTAAAATGCATTACTATTTGGAGGTGTAAAATGCGAAGAAGGAATATGTATTACCTCACAGGGCAGCCGGGATTTGCTAGATTGGGCTACTCGCCGGGTTGGGTTGGCAGAAACCCTTCAGGCCTTGGCCTTTGCGCTCAATTCATATTGAGCGGTTTGGCTTCCGGCGGGCAAACGCCGTCAGGAAGTTTTGCTGGATCGGGTTTCGCCGGATGGAACGCGGCCGACACACAGTCGAGGCTAGACTTCCTAAAAAGCCAAGCCCAAATGTTGGAAAAGAACCTAGCTTCGATAAAGGCGCAAATTGCAAGCCTTGAAGGGAATGATGAATGATGAAATTAGCGGTAAGCTCGGCAGGCGACAATATAACATCGCCGATCGACCCTCGGTTCGGGCGGTGCGCATACTTCGTGATTGTAGAAGTAGACGAAGACGAAGCAATTGCGGTCCCCAATCCCGGAGCGGCTTTGGCGCAAGGAGCTGGCATTCAAGCGGCCCAACTACTGGCATCGCACGGAGTCAATGTGGTAATTTCAGGCAATTTTGGTCCGAATGCATTTCAAGCCCTTCAAGCGGCAGGGATAGATGCCTATGTTGGCGCATCCGGCTCTGTCCGGGACGCTGTAACCCAGTTTTCAGCCGGAAAGTTGCAACACCTAACAGGTCCCACAACCGGAGCTCATTCCGGAATGGTGAATCCGCCTAATTCCGGTTTTGGATTTCCGGGAGGCGGTTTCGGCAGAGGGCGAGGACGTGGTGGAGGCCGATTTACCTGATGCGAATAGCTGTGACCGCCATAGAACCAGATATAAACAGCGCAATAAGCCAGCGTTTCGGCAGAGCTCCTTATATTTTAGTCGTCGACGTGGAAGCCGGCTCATTAGAAATCCACGACAATGTGATCAATCTAAACGCGGTGCAAGGCGCTGGAATACAGACTGCCCAAAAAATCGCGAATCTTGGAGTCGAAGCCGCCATAACCGGGCATATAGGGCCAAACGCATTCCGCGCCTTATCCGCTGCCGGCATAAAATCTTATACAGTGCTGGACCGCTCAGTTTCGGAATCGATAGAGCTGTTCAAAAAAGGCAAATTGGTTCATAATGAATCAGCAGATGTTGAAGGCCATTGGTAATGGCGTTTAATTCTATGAAAATAGCGATAGCCAGCGGCAAAGGGGGCACAGGAAAAACTACCATAGCTACAAATCTTGCCCAAACGGCCGCTACTCGAGGATTTAAGTCCGCATATTTCGACTGCGACGTGGAGGAACCAAACGGGCATATTTTTCTAGGGCCCGATTTGATTGCACCAGCCCCGGTTTCTGTGCCCGTGCCAGTTATAGATGAACTGAAGTGCACACTTTGCGGAAAATGCAAAGATGTATGCCGCTATAGCGCGATCGCTGTTTTAGGCAGAAAGGCAATCACATTCTCGAACCTTTGCCACTCTTGCGGGGGATGCGCCTTGCTTTGTCCGACGGGAGCCATAAGCGAGATTCCGCGCGAGATAGGAGTCATTGAAGAAGGACAAAAAGACGGGCTGCGCTTCGTTCACGGCAAGTTACATATTGGAGAAGCAATGTCTCCGCCATTGATCAGAGCGATGAAAAAACGGATAGATTCGACAGAAATCACTATTATCGATGCGCCGCCTGGAACTTCTTGCCCAGCTATAGAAGCGGTTAAAGGCTCGGACTACGTGATACTAGTTACAGAGCCAACTCCTTTTGGGCTGAACGACCTCAAATTAGCGGTTGAAATGCTACGCGTCCTGAAATTGCCTTTTGGAGTAGTAGTTAACCGAGCTGGATTGGGCGATGAATCAGTATACGAATATTGCCGTGCGGAAGCCATTAGCTTGTTACTCTCCATACAGGATGACAGGCGGGTAGCCGAAGCTTATTCACGAGGCGAGCTAGTTATCGAAGCGCTGCCGGAATATGCCGAAGCATTCGAATCATTATTGGATGGAGTGCTAAATGCCTCTGAAAAATATTGAAAAACTGCTACCTGAACGCGAACAATTAATAACTGATGACTATTCCGTCGCTTTGGATTTCGGCGAAATACCAAAAAGTTCAACTGTTTTGGATGTAGCTACTGGATCCGGCAGGATGCTGGAACAGCTGCTTTTGAGAGGTTATTCGGTTATCTCCGGCGATATTGACCCAGATGCAATCAAACGGACAAAGGAACGTTTAGGTAAACTAGCTGATAAAGCCACGTTGGTTATCCTCGATGCTGAGAAAATGGAGTTTCGCGACGAAAGCTTCGACGCGGCGGTTTTGGCGAATGCAATACACGAAATGGATTGCCCGCGGGCCGCGTTAGATGAGATCCTGCGCGTATTGAAACCTAATGGCAAGTTTTTGGTCGTAGAGTTCAACTCGAAAGGCTACGACTTAATGGAGCTTCACCATAAAATTGAGGGCAAAGGTGTCCATCGACATGGAGAAATGCCTAGCGAAGATATCGATCGTTTCCTTCGATCTGCTTTTTCAGATGTCAAAAAAGCCGAATTGCAGCTGACTTTTGCCTGGATAGCATCCGGCAAGCTTTCTAGAAAACGGTAAAAGAATGGTTAAAGAACTGACTATCATAAGCGGCAAAGGGGGCACAGGCAAAACAAGCATTGCGGCTTCTTTTTCGGCGCTGGCATCAAGCAAAGTTATTGCAGATTGCGACGTAGACGCAGCCGACCTGCATTTGGTTTTATCGCCAAAAATTAATCGCGCGGAGGTTTTTATTGGCGGAGTGAAAGCCACCGTCAATGTAGACCAATGTATTGGGTGCGGCAAATGCGCTTCGGTTTGTAGGTTCGATGCAATATTTTTCGACGGACCCGCCAATGACGTGGTAGGCAAGACCTATTGTATTGACAGCATATCTTGTGAAGGCTGCGGGGTTTGCGCCCACGTATGTCCGACCTCCGCAATCTCTCTTTTCTCAAGCCCTGACGGCGAATGGTATGTTTCGGAAACCAGGCATGGACCCCTGGTTCACGCTAAACTTGGTGTAGCCCGAGGCAATTCGGGAAAGCTCGTGACTTTGATTAGAAAAGAAGCGGTGCGGATTGCTGAAGAAAATGGTTTGGAGCTTGTTGTAATTGATGGAGCTCCGGGCATCGGATGCCCGGTAATTGCTTCGATAACAGGAGCCAGCCTGGCATTGATAGTCACAGAGCCATCTCTATCAGGGATTCACGATCTCCAACGTGTTGCAGACTTGGCTGCGCATTTAAGGGTACCGGCGGTTGTATGCGTCAACAAAAGCGATATCAACATTGATGCCAGAGATGAAATCCGTCGGATTTGCCGCCAACGGAACATAGAAATTGTTGGGGAGATCCGATATGACACATCAGTAACTCGCGCTCAGATAGATAGAAAAAGCGTGGTGGAATACGGTATCGGCCCAGCACATGATGATATTAAGTCACTTTGGGATGCTGTGAGCAAATTGTTGGCATAAAATAGGAAAGGAATAAAAAAGTGATGAGAATAGCCATTCCTACATCAAACGGGCTATTATGCCCACATTTTGGGCACTGCGATGAGTTCACTATTTTGGATGTCAATCCAGATAATCGAGATATTAAACGAATAGAGAGTATTCCAGCTCCCGAGCACGAGCCGGGGCTTTTGCCGAAATGGCTGCGTGAAATGGATGTTTCGGTAGTAATAGCTGGGGGTATGGGAGCGCGCGCACAGTCTTTGTTCTCACAAATTGGCATTTCTCTCTGTCTCGGCGCGCCTTCCGCTACTCCTGTCGAAATTGCGAGAGCGTATCTTGAAGGCACGCTCGAAACGGGTGAAAACATTTGCAACCATTGATTTCGCAAAAAGATGATTCGGTTTCAAGCCTTCACAGGGACTGCTTCGCTTGCGGAATTGGCGTTGAAAGTTTACGGCTGAAGTTTGCTCTTGAAGATAACGGCAGTGTTTCAATTGAGTGGCACTGCGGAAAAGAATATCAAGGATATCCTGGGATAATTCACGGCGGCATAATCGCAACAGTACTCGATGCAGCGATGACAAATTGCCTTCTCTTGCGCGGGATTCCGGCGCTCACAGCAGATTTACATGTCAAATATTGCTTGCCAGCCCGAATTGGCCTGAAGACAGTAGTTAAAGCAAGCATCAGCCGCGCGCGGCCTCCACTTTATATTCTTAGATCGGAGCTTTTTCAGGAAGGCGAAATATGCGCAAAGGCAGAAGCGAAGTTCATGAGAAATGATAATTTGAATCAAAGCTGCGATGTATAACGATATCATTCTCGACCATTTTATGAACCCTAGGCACATTGGAAAGTTATCGGATGCCAATGGCGTCGGCACCATTGGGGATCCCGGCTGCGGTGACTATATGTGCGTTTACATCAAGGTGGAAAATGATTTGATAAAAGACATTTCGTTTTTATGTAAGGGATGTCCTGCGGCAATCGCCTGCGGCAGCGCGGTCTGCGAACTGGCATTTGGGACAAAACTTAAAGACGCGGTTTATATCACGGATGAAACAGTGTCTCAATATCTTGGCGGACTTCCGGGTGAAAAAGTGCATTGTTCCAATCTTGCGGCGGGGGCGCTACGATATGCGATAGCGGACTATTTAGGCATAAGGATAGACCCAAACGATAACCGTATGCCAATCATAGAACGCGTTCGGGCAGTCGTTAAAAGCCTTGCATTGGAATCCGGGTTGCTTAAAAAACCCATCGAAGTTGAAATAAAGAGACTTCCGCCAGAATCGGTACTCGGCAAAACAGCCCAAAAAGACTACCCCATTTGGAAGGGAAAAGAAGGTCTCTTAGAGGCGAGATTTTTAAATGGCATTGGTCAGGCATACAGCCCCGCCCTAGCTGATTTTTCCGGCCTTTTCGAAGATATTCTATCTATGGAACTTGATGGAACGTATGAAACAACCATTATGCGTAGAGGCGTTTTTGTTTCTGCAGTAAACGCCTTTTGCTCGCATTTGGGAATAGCCGAAAAAACGATACACTGCAAAAACGATGGTCCTGTTGAATGCGCAAAGGATTTATTGGGAGTAATATCAGCAGGTTATGAAGATGGCTCGCGCATAGCGCTTATTGGATGCCAGCCCAGAATGATCGAGGCCCTTTCGTCGGTTCATGAGCTTCGTGTAATTGACCTCGATCCAGACAACATAGGCAGGAACATCAACGGAATCACAATTGAAGGTGAAGAGAACACCGAAGAAGCCTTGGATTGGTGCGATTTGGCGCTAGTTACAGGAAACACGTTGGTCAATGGCAGTATAGACCGTTTCCTTGGGCTAAGATGCCACACGGTTTTTTACGGAGTAACCATTGCCGGCGCTGCCGCTTTGCTTCGGCTGCCGAGGTTTTGCACCAGAGGGATGTAATGACAACGAGCCCGTTTGCCGTGTTGGCAATGGGACTCGTTTATGACATTATGTTATGCGTTATTTTTTATTTCTTGAAACACATAAACCAATCCAAGCAGTAATAGTCTTGGTCCGCTTTTTCAACTCGTTCCTTCGCAACCCCGCAAGAACCCGGAGGAGAAACCATCACGTCTCCACCAGGCCGCCAGTCAGCGGAAGTGGCGAACTGCTCGGCATCGGAAGTCTGCATTGCGATCAATAGCCGCATAATCTCATCGCAGTTCTGTCCGTTGGATAGCGGGTAATAAATCAAAGCTCTGATTTTCGCATTTGGATCTATAAAAAATACGGCGCGGACCGCTTTGGTAGAATCGGCCGATAGTTGAACTGTTCCATACTTCTTGGCGACTTCCATTTTTATGTCGCTGATCACCGGATATAATAATTTCTATATTTTCCATATCCTTGTATTTGATTTTATCTTTTATGGTTCGGAGCCAAGCAATATGGCTGTATGTGCTGTCTATGGAGAGCCCGATAAGTTCGCAGTTAATGGCTTTGAACTGGTCTTGAAGTTTTACTCCGTTGTGCAAGCAGGAGTAAAGAAAAGTATAACCCATTTCCCTTCATAGTCGTCGGGAAACTTAATTTTCCCTTCAGTGGTTTCGTCTTCAAAAGCCGGCGCATCTTCCCCAATTAAGGGAACTCGGAGAAATGACAAATCAGAAGAACCGCTTACGTAATAGCGCGCGGCTACCGATAGAACAAGTACAACTAAAGCGGCGACAATTTTGAATACTGATTTCTTTCGCATAAACATCCTCTTCTTTCGAGGATGCTTCGTGAAAATCTGCTTTCTATTGCTACCGGCTATTATCTGAGCCCAACACCAATAAAATTAAATTTGCTTTGGCAAATTGTCAGCCGCCGAAATCAAAAATTATTTGCCACGCACACTTAAAGAATCTTGAGTCAGAAAATGCCAAAATAAGGGCATTGTTCTAATATGAAAGGTGATTAAGGATTTGCCACGGTGACGCGTGAGGTTGTTTTGCTTATTGTATGGCCATTTTCATCGAGCGCGCGGACTTCGATTTCGTGTTCGCCGTTCGACACTTCGGTAGTATCCCAGTCATAAGCAAAAGGCGGGCTATTGGTCATACTTTTCAGTTCGCCGTCTATGTAAAATGCCACAAACATAGTGCGCTCGAGGTTGCTTAGGTTGGCGTTGATGGTGAGAACTCCGCTGACAACGCCTTTTCTGCCGGGTGTGGGGAGCTGAACCGACTCTTCAGAATACTTGCGTTCGGAGGCTGTTAAGACTTTGCCAAGGTATTCTCTGTCAAAAACAGGGAACTTGATTCTCAAAGCGGTAACGCCGGTTTTTATTCTTCTATTCGATCCCTGCCGCTTGAAATATTCATTCAAATAACGGGCTTCGAACGCGTCATCCACCTTTCCGGTGATGGAAGGCAGTATTTCCCAATTTCCGTCATCAATTTTGCACTGGACCAAAAACGAAGATGCAGCGTTTTGCGGGTCAAAAGCCAGCGAAATAAATTCTCTAAACAGCGGAGGCCTGCCCTCCAGCGGGGTCGCGCCCGGAATTGCCGAACCGACGACCATAACCGTTGGGGACGTCTTGCCTTGCGTCTTGGCGTGGTTCGAAGGCTGAACCATAAAGCCACCGCGGCGTTCAGGACCTTGTCCTTCCGGAAGTTTCAGCCGGCTCAGTGGGGCTGTTGAGATAGTGATCACGCCTCCGTGGTTAGTATTGATAGCGCCTACACCAGTGTAGCTAGTGCCGTCATATCTACCTACCCCTCGCACGGGGCTAAGCACGGATGTGATTTGTTCTGAAGATCCGTCGGCATATTTTGCTGTTACCGCCCCATTTTTTCTGTTTTCAAATATTATTTCTTCAATTTGGCGGTCGGGTTGATTGGCAATTATGACAATTGTATCGCCGATTTTTGGAGAATAATCGCCGGGGATGAGCGAAAGGGCGCCTGATGAATCCAAAACGTATACCGGATTGCCAACAAACGGGGCAAACTGGCGGAAAATGCTTGTTCCTGCCGGGATGTCCGTATAAATACCCGAATCCCCCGGGACGTGCCCTCCGAATCCTTTTGGCGTAACGGAAAACTCTTTTGGCACGATAGAGAAAGTAAAAGGGGTTTGGACTGCGCTGGTGCCTATTCCTATTTGGCTGGTCTTTATGCGTATTCCGTGGACTGAGGTGGCGGCAACAGCGCCTGCCGGAGTGTAAGCCGCGGCTGGAAAACTTTCTATTGACTGTTTCGCCGGACGAACAACTCTTCCGACTGTGGTGAAATTGCTGCCGCCGTCAATGCTTACTTGGACAACGCCGCGGAAAGTGTTGTGGACCTTTATCCGAAAAATTTCTCTGCCGCTTTGGGCAAGCGCCGAACAAGCAAAGCCGGTGATTAGGCTTGAAACCAAAAAGAATGCAAGTTTTTCACGGAAAAAGATTCGCAGTATAGACCTGAACCTCTTCACAAAGGATTTCATTTATGAATGAAGAAGCCTAGGCGCGGAATGTTCCGAAATGGAATCTAAAGCTTTTCCTGCGACGATTTAATGAGGTCCCTGATTTCCCTAATTTTGTCTTTTAGCCCGGGAACATCGTGCGGAGCCACCGCTGGTTTTGAAAACATTTCTTCCAGAATGGGCCACCATCCGTAATCTCGCAAGTAAACAAGGTCGAAAAGCATAATTCCTTGCGTAGTTTCGAGACATGCTTGAATCGCCTTACGGAAACCTTCGGGATCGTTCCGGTGTTCCAAAAGGTATAAGCTGGCGTATGTAAAGGTATCGTCGGCGATCACACGATTAGAAAGTTGGCCCGCTGCTTCGACAGTGGCGCCTTCTGGCCTTCCAAGTTCACGAGCGTCTTCCCGATATGCTACACCATAGTATGCTCCGGTGCAGATAAAATCCGCAATGTGGGCATAGCCTGCTTCGTGGTATTTAGGCGACGCCCAATCGTATGGGACCTTGTTCAAGACACTGCCCCAGTTCACTCCTACTCCGTAGTAGTCCGCATACCACGATCCAACGTAAACGCCAACGAGCGCGCCCGGCTTCGTTTTGCGAATGACACAGGCGGCCTTTTCAAAAAAGTTTTTAATGTTTCTTGCGCGCCATTCGAGCCATTCCTTAAAAAGCGGGCCGCGTTTGAAGGGCTTGCCGGGATATGGGTCGAGCGTGAAAATATCTTCGGGCCAGTTTTCGACTTTCCTGCCGAGCCATTCCTCGAATTTTTCGCGGCTTAGGTCGCTGAAATCCGCGTATATGTTGGGGTATCGCATCCGGTCGAGAACGATTCCGTCTATATCGTATTTGGCGGCAATCTCCCGGATAATGTTCAGTTCGTGTTCTTGCGCTTCGGGATGGATGGGATTCACGAAAATGGCGAAATGTTCACTTTCGGTTTTGGATATCGGCGTCAAACGCGGTTTGGCTATCAGTTCTAAATGCAAGCCGGCATTGGACACGCTTTTTAGCCAATCCGCCGCCGGACCGCTGCCGAAGAGAATGAAGCTATCTTTCTCAATTTTAGGCAATGGATCGATGCCGCCGCCTTGATATTCTATTTTTCCCAGTGGGGATATAAGCAACCAAAAATCGGACTCGCTGAGAACCAAGCCTTCGGCTTTTGTTGCCAAAGCGAGCCGGCCGGCCATGGGCGAATTATTGACCGCGCTAATTGGATATAATTCAGTGACGCCGTTGCCAGCATTTTTTGCTTTTGCCCAGCGTTCCGCTTCATATATTATCGCTTGCCAGTGTGGATTATCATAAGCCGTACCTGATTTCAGGGCTTGCGAGCCTTCAGAAAAGACGTTTACATTGGCGTAGATTTTCAATCCCTCTTTTCGGCAGAGCTCAGACATAGTGGAAAGGAGGTCGTAGTCTTCTGGGTAAACGCGGCCTTTCCATTTGGGCGGGCGTGGAGCGAACTCGCTAAGATAAAGGACGTGGCCACTCAAGGGTTTGACGTCGACGATCAATCCGTTTATATTGGCTTTTTTGCAATTACGGACAAGTTCCGCTACATTTTCGGGTGAAGCTAAATATTCCAAATTTGCATCGGCATCAGCCCACACAAGCCTCGCTTGCAGTCCGGTTTTGTGGGTGATTGCGTTCATCAATCCTTCAGCGGATACGGGGTTTTTCATCAGATGCGCTCCAAAAGCTACAGCAGCCACTGCTGTGATGAAAAATCTGAATAGGTGGGCTGCCATATTATTCAGCTCCTTACCAGTATAGTAGCCGGATAGTTCGAACCAGAGAGCGGGATAGTTTTGATTAGGACCGATTTGGACTGGTTTGGCTCGAGCTTGTAACTTGCTAGTGCGACTTCCGCAGGAGGCTTTCGGTGAGTAGTGCTTATAACCTGGCCATCGATCCAAAATATGCCTGATGCAATGCCTGCGCTTGGCTCGAAGAGAACCTTGACAGTTTGCGCCATCGAGGTTGGATTATTCAATTTCAGCCTTATCTCGTAAATAACTCCATAGTTGCCATACAATTCGCGGTCGTGGTCTTCCAATGCCGATTTAATTGCCTGTTTGCCGATTCGTATAAAAGACCAAGGACCACCCACTGAATAGCTGCTGTCTATCAGTTTGACTGGCGGAGAGTACAAATGTCCTGTAACCGGTAAATTACCGTCTCCTCCTGAAATTGGGACCGGCAAACCGGCAAAAGCGACAGCGGTTTGCGGGGTTTTGGCTGAAACTTGGACGGTAACCGGTCCACCGCCAAGCAGGGCGAGTTCGATTATTCCGCTGGCAGTTTCCATATTTGCGAGCCTTGTAGAATATAAAGAGACTTTGGAGTTAGCCGGTATTTCGATTACTTCGCCTATATTCGCCAAGTAGTTGCGCATAAAGCCGATGCCCGCCCTATAGCCAATGAGCACAGTATCAACGCGCGGTTCAGGAGTTGCCCGGATGAGATGCATTCGGCAGTCTGTCGGCGAATTATTTATAATTTCAATGTCAAAAATGGCCGCTGCACCCATAGCATTTTGGTGATGGTATAGTAATCTGGCGGGCGCGTCCATTGAAACCCTTCCTACGTAAAGAACGCCGTATTTCGTGAGCCTCTCCGGGTCGTTGCTATACATCAAGACCGAGGCATTCGGCCGCGGCAACGCCACATTTGTGAGGAGAACCGGCAGTTCCGCAATGAACGGCAGATAATTTGCGCCCTCGACCCTGACAGGGATCTTGATGGTTTGTTTTTCGCCCGGCCGAAGCGAAGAAGCTTTGAACTTTCCGTAAGAAAAGCTTGCGCCGGGTTCAATGTTCAAGTTCCGCATCAACGCCAGCAGAGCCGCTGATTGGCATAGCTCCGCTGGAGCCGGGGTTCCCGTTACGGTTCCAACAAGAGATTTAGCGGGTGATGCCGCGTATTTCTTGACTGTGACAGATACAGAAGCGCTGTATTCTCCACATTGGACCGTAACGACTGCCGATCCCGGCTGATTGCCTGTTATGATTATTTCCCTGGCATTATCCGCCGGCACTGCACTGGCGATTTCGGGGGCGTTGCTTTGAACTGTAAATGGATCTAAAAGCGATCCTGAAACTTCTACTCTTCGCGCATCGCCTACTGGCACTGTAACGCTCGTTTTCGCCAATTCGAGCGGTGGCATAGTCAGCAGTTTTCGCAGAACTGCCGCAACCTGTTTTGTAAGAGCTTGAACTGTAGAAGATTGAAGCTTGGCGTCTTCAGGAGTTATATAAAAAATCGCGCCTCCGGGACCCATAATTTTGCCCAAGGCCGGAATGATTTCGGCTTTAATAGTGTCGAAATTCGTCTTTCTTTGCGCCAGTATCTGCAGCCGTTCAGCTGCAATTTCAGCGCGTCGTGATGGAGAGAGCCCGGCGTTGGGCGCCACGAAACGAGCCGCAATTCGCCCATTAACAATCAGCCAAGCCGGACCGGATTTATCCGCCGAAGTGTATTGGACGGATATTGACGGTTTCAATTGCGCTTTGCTTGAAACCGGCCCAAACAACGCAATTAATACTATTGCAAAAATCAGTCCGCATCTAAGGGACTTTACTGACATAACTGAACTTCCTCCAACAGCAATTGTTTCGGTTGTTGATCGCTGTGAATTGAGGGCAATTCTACCTATGAAAGACGGAGTTAGTCAAGAAATGGCGACTATTTTTCCGCGGGTATGCGTCCACTAGAAGGATGCGGGTTATGGACAGGCGTATTGCTATGAAGGTAGCATACAAAAGGAGCTTAAATGATGCCGACAACAATCACCGCTTATGACGGCGCCAATTCAATAGGCGGCAACAAGATACTCTTGGAAAGCAGAGATACTTCGGTCTTCTTTGATTTTGGGCTTAACTTCCCAAAGTATGGAATGTATTACGAAGAGTTCGTCAAACCCAGATCGGTCCGCGGAGTTTATGACCCCATCATTATGGGCATCGTTCCCCAGCTTAAGGGCATTTATCGAAATGACCTTTTCCCAACGCCCGATTTATGTGAGCGAATGCTTCCTGAAGGCTCCAAAAAGGTGGACCTGAACGCGGTGTTTTTGTCGCACGCGCATGCCGACCACATCGGCTGCCTGACTTACATCGATCTCGATATCCCGATAATCTCCTCTCCAATGACCGCAGTTATGATGAAAGCCTTGCAAGACAGCGGCAAAGGCGGCATCGAAGCTGAATATGTTTACATCAATCCAAGGGTTCTGAAGCCGGACGGAATCATTAGTTCCGATAGAAACCTGGTAGCTTTGCAAAGGCGCTTTTTATTTGCCGAAGATTTTTCATCTTTCGCGGCTAATGCAAATGATTTTTGGAACACTGTCCCCGCATCGAGCAGAATCCTGAATCCAGCTTTCCCTGAAGCTTGCGACAAATTAAACGGTTTGGCGGTTAAAGCCTTTCCATTGGACCATTCCATTCCTGGCGCAGCCGCTTTTGCTATCGAGACCGATGACGGCTGGATCGTTTATACTGGCGACTTGAGAACCCACGGGGCAAAAGGGTTCATGACTGCAAAGTTTGCCGAAGAAGCTGCCAAGTTGAGCCCTGTAGCCTTGATAATAGAAGGCACGCACGTGCAAAAGGAAGTTCAAGTTCTCGAAGCGACTGTGAGGGACCACTGCCTAAAAGCGGTTGAAGGCGCGGAAGATAAGCTGGTGATTGCGGATTTTGGTCCGCGACATATCGAACGCTTGCAATCTTTCTATGATATTGCACAGGCGACTAATCGCAGCCTAGTTATTACTTCAAAAGACGCGTATCTCCTTAGCGCAATGAACTTGCTGGATTGCAACATACCGAACCCGGTGTCCGATACGGCAATCCTGCTTTACGATGAACCTTCCGGACTTAAATACGGCTGGCAGAAGGACATAATTTACAAAATGAGCCACAGGCTGATTCCGCCCAGCGAAATACGCGGCGATCCGGGTCAATACATTTTGTGTTTCAGCCTATTTGACTTGAATGACTTAGCGGAACTTGCGCCGGATAGCGGAGGCGTATATATTTACTCCAATAGCGAGTTGTACGGCGAAGAACAAAAAATTGATTTCGAACGCATAAGGAATTGGCTAAAAAGGTTTGATTTCCAATTAATTGGCGATCCAGAAGCTCACGACATCGATGAAGTTTACCACGCCACCGGACACATAACGGGACCCGAACTCGAAAAGGTAGTGCGGACCATCCGCCCCAAAAAGATTATGCCGGTCCACACTGTCCCCGAAAAGAGCCGCGATTGGTTTGTAAACAAGTTCGGAGGAGATTTCGACGTCGTCTTTTTAGAGCCGGGCATCCCCTATAGCATATAAAAAATGGCCCCCCGGATGCGACTCGAACGCATGACCCTCTGCTTAGAAGGCAGATGCTCTATCCACTGAGCTACCAGGGGACGCATTGGCAAGCACAAGCCTACCATATAAAAATATAACTTTTACACTTGAGGATGTCAACATAAAACCGTGCGAATGAACAATTTGAAAAAGCCGGTTTTTGTTACAAGATGCCCACGAATCCGAGAACATCAAAAGTGCCGAACTCAAATAACAAGAAAGCTAACCTCGTGTAAAGACAGGATATAAGACTCCATTTCGCATTTGATAGGAAGTCAGCGCTGCTACGGACGTCCTTCCGTGTTTAGAGGAAATTCGTGTCGCAAAGGATATCACTTCGCGCTTGACGCGGAATCCATACGTTTTTTCTGGATCCTGAATCGAGTTCAGGATGATGCCGCTTTTACGTTTTATAAATCCTGAATTAGGCTGGGGTTATGGCAATCGATGTTGCGCTATGTGGGAAATCTTGCCCCGTTTCAGGCTTCGTTAAAGCGCCGACCTTTGCTTGAGTGACCGCCGACCCGTTTTAAGAGCTTTTTGATCTTAAATTTTATGCTTGCATACCTTAAAAAGCTTTCAAAAATTACCGAAAAGAATATAGAGCATTGCTCGGCTTGAGAAATATTATTTCGGGAATTGGCACAACTGGCAATATCCCCTCTTTTTAGGATCCTAACGGCCAATAAATTGTTTGCGATTAAAGAAATATCGAAGAGGCATCAAAAGCCCGAGTGCCCAATTGAGTGCGAAGTATTTCCTGGAATCCTGCTGGCCGCATTTGGGATGTTATCGCTTTTCAAATTGGGCGTATCCGACATTTCGTCTAACCAATCAGGCAATGAAGCGTAGATCGAGTGTATGAGGCAAGCAAGCATTTGCCCAATAGGTTTGCGCCGTCTAGGGAGATTGTTCAATTTAATGGTATCAATTTAGTTAATAGAAAGCGGGGGATCTTTGCGAGAAATAAGCATCTCGATGGCTTCGTAAATCGAAGATCAAAAAGGGCTTTAAAAAAAGCGTTTAATGAAATATTGATTTCGCGTTGCCAAGATGCTTCAGTGTATAGTTTTTGCTGTAAAGGCAGGCGCAGTTCATAGTTATTGATGTTTAAGACATTTATTTTTAGAACCAGTTCCGGAAGCAAAAAAGCGGAGCCGCGAAAGCTCTGGCTTTTGGAAAAGGCTCTCGTTTTTTATAGAGCGAGAATTACTTGGCGAATAGCCTTGCTAGCGGCGCTGATTGTCAGTTATTCAAACCTGCCTGCGGCTGCAAGCACTTCTGAATACGAAGTTAAGGCTGCGTTTGTGTTTAACTTTGCCAAGTTCGTGGAGTGGCCGTCGAGAGCATTTGAAAGCTCAAACTCTCCTTTAATTATCGCCATATTTGGCTCAGACCAGCTGGCTGACGCTCTCGAGCCGGCTGTGAAGAACGAGACAATAGGCGGGAGAAGGATTGTCGTCAGGCGAACGAAGCACGTCCGGGATATTATCGGGTGCCATATCGTTTTCATCGGCAGGTCGGGAAAAAGTGAGATTGGCAGAATAATTGATTCAGTGAAAGGGTCCAATGTCCTGACAATCGGAGAAACCGATGGATTCGCTAGGCGAGGCGGAATCATCAACTTCTTCGTGCAAGACCAAAAAGTAAGGTTTGAGATAAACAACAATAACGCAAGGCATGCCGGCTTAAAAATAAGCTCCAAGCTCCTTAATCTGGCCAAAATTGTGGAGGACAAATAGCGGTTTGAGATTCTTGCGAACTTGCTCTATTAAGAAAAAACTGACGATTATAATGATGATCACCAGCGGGGTCGCGCTATTGATGGCGTGCGCTGCTTTCGTATTTTACGAGTGGGGAGTGTTCCGGCAAACCGCCTCTGCCGACCTTACCACTTTGGCAAAAATAACCGGAGACAACTGCGCGCCCGCGCTTATGTTCCTCGATAAAACGGCTGCAGAAGAAGTCCTTAACTCTTTGAGCGTGAGACCTCATATTATAGCTGCGGCTGTTTATGATGAAGAAGGGGCTATTTTTGCCAAGTTCTTTGCCAAAGACCAAGATTCATCATTGATTCCCTCAAGAGCTCCGCGAGTCGGGTTCACTTGGGAGCCAAAAATCATGTCGGTGTCGCTTGCCATTTCGGCAAACAATGCGAAGTATGGCACCATTTATATCCGGGCTGATACAAACGAACTGAGCGCGAAGTTCAGGCAATACGCATTGATAGCTTCAGGAGTGATGCTTATATCTGTTTTAGTGGCTCTTGTGCTCTCTGCCGCGCTGCAAAGCGCGATAACGGAGCCGATTGTTCGGCTATCCCAGACGGCAAAAACCATCTCCGCGACGCGGGATTATTCGGCAAGGGCGCCTAAAACCAGCGAAGATGAAGTGGGTTGGTTAGTTGACTGCTTCAATGAAATGCTTTCTGAAATCCAGAAGCGCGATACAGACCTTCAAGAGGCGCAAGCAGCTTTGGAGAGGAAAGTCGAGGAACGAACTAAAGAGCTGAAAGCAGCGAAAGAAGCCGCCGAGGCCGCAAACAAGGCGAAGAGCGAATTCCTTGCCAATATGAGCCACGAGATACGCACTCCAATGAACGGCATCCTCGGAATGACCCAGCTAGCCCTCGATACCAATCTAAATGCCGAGCAGAGAGACTATTTGCAATCGGTGAAAAGCTGCGCAGACTCGCTTTTGTCTGTAATCAACGATATATTAGACTTTTCAAAGATAGAGGCGCGAAAAATTGAAATAAATCCCCATCCGTTTGATCTCCGGGATTTCTTGCACGACACGCTTTTGGGCTTAGCCGTCAAGGCGCACGAAAAAAATCTCGAATTGGCTTGTCGGGTATTGCCCAATGTGCCTGATTCACTTATAGGAGATTCCCATCGCATAGGCCAAATTGTTACCAATCTGGTGGGAAATGCCATCAAGTTTACCGAAGTAGGTGAAGTTGTCCTGACCGTGGAAGCGGAGCATTCTACCGACAATGAGGTTTCCTTGCATTTTGCGGTATCGGATACCGGAATAGGAATTCCAAAAGTTAAGTTGGCAACCATATTCCAGCCTTTTGAACAAGCGGATGGCTCTACCACGCGGAAGTTCGGTGGCACTGGCCTTGGGCTTGCAATAACTATGGATCTTATAAACTTGATGGGCGGGCAAATATGGGTTGAAAGTGAAGAAGGACGCGGTTCGACTTTCCATTTCACCTTGTCATTGGGCAAGCAGGACAATGTTACCCAACAGAAAGCTGCAGAACTAACCGGCATACGAACGCTAATCGTGGATGATAATGTTACCAACCGAATTATCCTGGAAGAAACAGTTGCGAGCTGGGGAATGGAAGCAACCACGGCCGACTGTGGCGAAGCTGCATTGGCGGCAATCGAAACGGCGCAATTAGAAGGTCGTCCATTCGCGGTTGTCCTTCTAGATTCGCATATGCCCGAAATGAACGGTTTCGAAGTTGCGGGCCGCATCCGGAAAAATCCCGCTTATGACAATGTCAAGCTGATTATGTTGACGTCTGGCGACCATTTTGGCGATGTAGCACAGTGCCAAAAAAATGGAATAGAAGCTTACCTCATAAAGCCGGTCAAACCTTCAGATCTATTGAAAAGAATAAGCACGATACTCGGAATGCGGTATTCGGCTGAAAAGGAAGCAGTGCAGGATGAAAAACCCGAGGTTCTTGAAGTCCGTCGCGGTCTGAATATCCTTCTTGCCGAGGATAACCCGGTCAATCAAAAATTGGCGGTGCACCTGCTCGAGAAACGGGGATACAAAGTGACTGTGGCGGATAACGGACAGATGGCTTTATCTCTACTGGAAAAACAGTCTTTTGATTTGATATTGATGGACGTCCAAATGCCTATATTGGACGGTTTTGAGGCAACCGCTCAGATCCGCAATAAAGAATCCGGTTCCGGCAAGCATACGCCGATAATAGCAATGACAGCCCACGCATTGGTTGGAGATAAAGAGCGTTGCTTAGAGGCTGGAATGGACGACTATGTATCGAAACCAATACAACCGGACGAGCTGTTCAAAGTTATCGCGAGGTTATTGGGCGAAACAGCACCGGAAACTCCGAAGATGGTTGACGAAGATGTTATTGACATAAATGCCGCCCTGACCCGGCTCGATGGCGACGTTGAACTCCTGCGGGAAGTCGCGCAGCTATTTATGGCCGAGCAAGCAAAGCTGATATCCGAAATGCGAGCCGCACTGGAAAACGGCGATTTTAAAGCATTGGAAGTCTCAGCGCATACGATGAAAGGAATGCTTGGCAATTTCGAGGCGAAAGCTGCTAAAGAAGCGGCATTCAAACTTGAACAGATGAGCAAAGAAGGAGATTTTTCGAAAGCGGCTTCAGCCTTTACAAACTTGGAGCGCGAGCTTGAACGCGTTGTGCTAATAATTGAAAAATTGTCTCTGAAGGAGGCTGTATGAGAGTACTTATTGCCGAAGACGATCCTGTATCGCGAAAAATACTGCAGTCTTCCCTACTGAAATGGGGCTATGAAGTAGATGTCGTAAGCGACGGTCACGCCGCTTGGGAGGCGATCCAAAGCGAAAATGCGCCAAAGATAGCTATTTTGGACTGGATGATGCCGGGAATGGATGGCCTGCAATTATGCAAAGCGATCCGAGAGCGGAATAAAGGGCCTTATATATATACGATATTGCTGACAGCCAAATCACAGCGCGATGACTTGATTGACGGATTGAAAGCAGGAGCCGATGACTTCATAATCAAGCCATTCGACCCAAGTGAATTGCAAATGCGATTGCGCGCCGGCAAGCGTGTATTAGACCTTCAGGCAAAACTTCTCGCCGAGCGCGAAGCGCAGCGGATGAAATCCATTCGGGATCCGCTGACCGGCTTGCCGAATAGGCTGCTCTTTAGCGAACATTTGTCGGACAGGCTGGCACAGGCGGCAAGAATGGGGCAACAAATCGGCGTTATGTTCCTGGATTTGGACCGCCTGAAGTTCATCAACGACAGTCTGGGCCACAATATGGGAGACCAGCTGCTCAAGTTGGTTTCCAAAAGGCTTATAGATACTGTGCGCGAGTCCGACTTGGTTGCCCGCCTGGGCGGCGATGAATTCGTGTTTGTACTTGCGCCGGCAGACCATCCCGATGAATATACCCTGCTCGCCCAACGGGTATTGTCGGCTCTTTCCAAGCCTTTTGTATTGGACGGCCAGGAATTGAAAGTAACCGGCAGCATAGGAATCAGCATTTATCCTCAAGACGGCGCCGACGCTGAAACGTTGGTCCGAAACGCCGATGCTGCAATGTACCGCGCAAAAGAGCAAGGCAGAAACGCAATTTGCCTTTTTAGGGAGGACCCTTGCCACTCGATATCCACACGGTTAAACTTGGAAAACGAATTGCGCGAAGCTCTGGAACAAAACCGTTTTGTTATTTACTATCAAACTCGGCTGGACTTGCAAAGCGGGCTAATAACCGGAGTGGAAGCATTGATAAGAATGAACCACCCCGAACTGGGACTATTGTTACCGCGCCAGTTCATCCAGATTGCCGAGAAGAGCGGAATTATCGAGCCAATCACTGAATGGGTGCTTTGCCAGGCCTGCTCACAGAATAAATTATGGCGGGATTCAGGTTACTCGCAGATGGAAGTCGCCGTGAATATATCTGAAAGGGTTTTGCACCGCGCTAATCTTGCCGACGTTGTTGAAAGCGCGCTGTCAAAAACGGGATTATCGCCGCAATTCCTTTGCTTGGAGGTGACCGAATCCGCCATCCTAAAAAATCCGGATAACGCGACTAAAGTTTTGACCGATATAAGAAATATGAATGTTCGGATCAGCATCGATGACTTTGGGGCCGGGTATTCATCCTTGGGCAACCTGGCAATGCTGCCAATAACCGGAATAAAGATCGATCCTTCATTCCTAAAAAATATTTCATCCAATAAGAAAAACCTTTCTATGGTGAAGGCGATTGTCGCGATGGCGCACAATTTGGACTTCAGCGTAACCGCTGAGGGAGTGGAAACCCTCGAGCAATTGGAACTGCTGAAAGGAATGGGTCGAGTGGAAGTCCAGGGTTATTTCATAAGCCGGCCGGTGCCATCGGATGAAGTCGTCCACCTTCTCGCAGAGGGGGCTCCGCCGATTGTAAACTGGACTTCACTTGCCGCTTGAATAAAGCCGGGTTCTCGCCCGGCATTATTGTTGAAAGCTACTTCGGTCTGAATCAACTTCCGGGAATTAAAATCTGCTGCTGGTTGCCATTTTTAAATCGCCAGTCGCTTAAAGGGATGAAAATGGCATAGCCCCGACACGCCTTAATTGTTGTGAAAAAACATAAAAATAAAGCGCTAAGCCCCGGTTAGCGAGTTTTCGCCTTGGCGTTGCAAGCCTGATTTGGATTTTGAGAAATAATTCAGATCCAAAAAATGCTCAGAAAGAGCAAAGCTTTAAACTGACACAGCAAATGCAGTTTGCGGATATGACTCAATATCATACGAATTGGGTTGCCTAAAAATCCATTGTGTATTTTGCGTAGAATGTGGGGGCAACCTTTGTTATAAGAATGCGTGGAGCTCCGTATTCGTGATGTCCTCCATTGAACAGATTCCTGCCTCCTATTACCAATTCAGAACCATTGCTGAACTTCCTTCCAAGCCTGATATCGCATCGGATGTTGGCAGGAATACGGTCTGAAGGAGAAACAGCGCGAGTGAATATGCTGCTCACATAGTAAAGCATAATGTCAAGTTCCGTGTTGTCGGAGAGGTTTATATACGAACGCAAATTAAATTGCCAGCGCGGGTTGTTGCCCTCAATAACCCTAGTGGTAGTTCCCGTATCGTTGACTCCCGGTTTCACAGTCATATTGTTATTCATATAACTCGCCGAAGCTAAAACCTTCCAATTTTGCCTCGCGATATAGGCGAAACTAACTTCGCCTCCGTATGTCCGAACAGTGCCGTTATTTTTGAAAATAATAGGTTGATATACATAAGGCTGGTCGCCCGGTACGATACTGGCATTACCAAACTCAAGATTCTTGCAATTTGTATAGTAGTTATAGAATAATGCGGCATCGACGGAGGCGTCTTTGTTCAACTGGCTACGGTAACCCAACTCATAAGCGGTCAAATGCTCGCTGTCAAAGTCCGGATTTCCGATTAAATAAATATGAACGGGCAGGCTAAATCCTAAGTCTAAACTTTCCCTAAAGATACGGCCATATCTTTCGCCGTCAGAAGGAGTCCGCGCGGCTCTTGAAACTGACGCCCACCAAGCCTCGTTTTCTGCGACCTTATTTAAGTATCTAAAAGTAGGCTGAATCTCTAAACCAGTGTTGCTGTTGTGTTCGAACTTCGAGCCAACCAAAAGCAAAGAGGAGCCATTAGAATCCAAGCTTATTTGATCTTGCGCATAAAAACTGTAGATAGAGTTTGATGTTGAAGGAACAGCAACGGAGGCTACTCCGATACCGACAATGTCTGTGTCAATCTTGCGGGCGCTAATTCCGAAAAGCAAGTCGTGCTTGTTGCCCAGCTTTCTTTTTCTCTGTATGTCCAGGTCGAAGGTATTCCTGTTTTCGCGGTGAATGGCATCGAGCCTTCTGCAACCGTCCCAGTATAAACTAACCGAATCTTCAAGAGAGGGGTTATACTTGCGGCTCCAATTCGCCATAACAGTTTTGCCTGAGAAATCTTTTGGATAATACTTCCTAACAATGCCCGGCAAATAAGTCATAGCGTAACCATATTGCCCGCCATCGCCGTTGCTGTAGTTGGCGTGCACTGTTAGAGCATCTCGTTCCGAGAGCTCCAAATCCGCTCGAAAGCCTGTGTGAAATTGGAGCAAAGAATCCAGTCCCAAGGTTCCGTCGAGCAAAACGCGAGATGGCCTGTTCATCGACCGAACATATACTCGGTAGCCACCTTTATCTCCGAGCTTACCGCCATATCTGGCAGAGCCTATCCAGCTCTCTTCCCCGCCTGTAAAAGCTGAAAGGAGTGTTCCTTGTGTGTTTTTGCTGTCCTTTGTGATGATATTTATGACTCCGTTTACCGCATTAGAACCCCACATAGTGGCTCCGGGACCTCGCACAACCTCTATGCGGTCTATATCCTCGGTTACGTAGTCGTGCATATCCCAAAAAACGCCTGAAAAAAGAGGCGTGTATATCTCACGCCCGTCGATAAGGACAAGCAGTTTGCTGGCAAACTCGTCATTATGCCCTCGTATGCTAATAGCCCAGCGATTTGCGTCCATACTTGCGACCTGGACGCCCGGGGCTAAGCGGAGAATCTCTGGCAAGCTGGTAAGGCCGGAGCGACGAATATCTTCGGCTGTGATTACATAGACTGCCGAAGGAGTTTCATTAAGCGCGCGGTCGCTTTTGCTGGCAGTGGATACAGTCATATTCATAAGGTCTTCCAGCGATACATTGAGCAGGCTTGAGGTTTCATTCGCTTTACCTGCCTGATTGGCCTGAACCCTATTAACGGATGCAAGGACCGCAAAAAGTATAAAGAAATAAAACAGGATCTTTCTCAATAAATGTAGCCTCCGAAAACGCAGTTCCGTTATCTATTATCGGACGAATACAAACAATATCTAGAAAGGTTTTTAAATTCTATACATTAACCAAGATATCGATAAATAATATTTGAATATTCGAATAATTGTATATGTAAATCTTCAATAATTTAGTGTATATACTTGCTTACTGTTCCTCCGAATCGCACGCTTAGGATAATTCGAAAAGATTTAAAGAACCCGACTAAATAGAGAAAAGTAGTGAGTTATTCTTTCAGTGGATAACAAAGAACAAATAAGAATGACATTTATCGCCGCAAAATCCCTGCTCAGGAGCGATATGGCAAAGTTTAAGCGCCGTTAGCTGAAAATCTGCAGTTGAGTATCGGTTGATTACCGTTTTATTTACCAGTTTGCAAGATTTTTATTAAAACTCGCGAGGAGGTTAATATGTTCTAAAAGCGTTTATTTACATCGTAGCTGGACCAGTAGAGTGTTTTGCTAGTTGATTGACAAGATAAGTTTTCTTCCTTATTTAGCCGTTTCGTTCGTTCACTGCATAGGCCGCAACCCAAACTTCTTTATAAAATTGCCATTATTTTTTGTCTGTGATTCTCGTAAAAATTTTTTTGTAATTGGGAGGTTTTACCAAATTGATGTGTTAATGTAATATGGTAAACGAAAATGATAAGTTCGGGGAGGTTCGATATGACTCCGGATTTTGAGTCTTTTATCTGCGGAGCTCTTTTACACGACATCGGCAAGTTTATACAAAGAGGGTATGCCCAAAGAGAAGCTAAGCATTGGGAAGTTTCTGAATGGTTTATAAATGAAAACGATAAAATGTTTGCCGATCCCTCATTAGTTAAGGCAATTGTCGGTCATCATCACGAAGGATTTTACACTCCCCAAGCGGATAGGCCGTCAGCATTAAGCGACACTAGACATCGAATAATGGCATATTTGGTCAGCCGTGCCGATAATTTCTCATCCGCAGAACGTTCCGCAGACGATGCCGAGACGAGCTTTAGCCCCGGCGCTATGTTGGATTCCATTTTCTCACAGATTGATATAGGACGAGGCCTTTGCAACGTCCCGGACGGAAAATCGTATAAATATAAACTCGCCACTATGTTCGACGATCTGGCGTATCCTGAGTTGCGTTCAAGTTCCGATCTCTTAACGGAAAGCGAGCTCCAGAATCATTTTGACAAGTTCCTAAGTGAGTTCAAAGGATTGTTTCAGAGGTATTATGAAAGGTCTTCCGACACTCTCGCTTATCTGTTGCGCAAATATTTATGGTGTTTGCCAAGTGACACCACCAAAAGCCCGCACGATGTAAGTTTGGCGGACCATCTATGCACAACAGCTGCTATCGCTTCGTGTTTCTATAAGTGGCACGAAGAATATGGTTGGGATGAAGACAAAGCAAAAGACGATTCGATTTCTAAAGTGCAGTTATTCTGCGGGGATTTATCGGGCATTCAAAAATACATTTACGGGATTGCATCCGTAGGTGTAGGAGGAGTGGCAAAAAGATTGAGGGGGCGCTCTTTCAGAGTTTCCCTGCTAACAGATGCAATTGCACTTCGTATTTTATGGGAGCTGGATCTGCCTGTCGTCTGCAGGGTAATGTCCGCCGGCGGGCAATTCTATCTCTTGTTGCCAAATACAGAAAATTGCAACAGTTTATTGAAGAAAGCGATCTCTGGCATTGAAAAATGGCTGCTCGAGGAATTCAAAGGAGAAATAGCCTTTTCTTTCGGCTTGACCGCTTTGGAAAAAAACGATTTCGGGCAGGACAAATTTTTCACAGTGCTATCGGAGATCAAGCAAAAGACGGCAGCTGCTAAACAAAGCAAGTTCCTAGCGGTTTTAAAAGAAGGCGCGAAAGTTTTCGATTTGCATTATGAAGGCCGAAGCGCTTGCCCAATTTGCGGAGTGAGACCGGAAAAAGACAGTAGTGCCAGTGAACACGAATGCGATGACTGTGAAGAAGACCGCAAACTCGGTCAGAAACTTGCTTCACAAAACGATTGGCTTGTTTTATCCAAAAAGCCTTTTAAGGATTGTTGGAGTTTGTTTGCAGAAGACAAATGGTATGCGGGCATTGTCAACGACGCATATTTTACTTCAGAAGATTTTGAACCAAGTTCAGTCGTCTTGGCTTGCAGTTTAAAGAATGGCAAGTTATCCGAAGGAATACCGTCCGGCTACTTGCTTTATACTGGTTATGTTCCTCGATGGAAAAATGCCAAAGAACTGCAAAGCGTAAAAAATTGGGAAAAACTTCCGGATGCTGAAGATTTAAGCCAGCGGCCAGAAGACTTTGAAACCGGCGAAGCTATAAAAAGCTTTTCGGCGCTCGCACAATTATCGGAAGGCGCGAAGATGCTGGGAGTGTTAAGGGCGGATGTGGATTATCTTGGATTTGTTTTTGGCTTGGGATTAGGCAAAAAGGCTTCCATCAGCAGAATAGCCACTATGAGTTCTCTGATGAATCTCTTTTTCAGCAGGCAGCTCGAGAAGATATTGGAAGAGCAGTTCCCCAATACCTATACGGCATATTCCGGCGGAGATGACCTGATGCTCTTCGGTCCTTGGAGCGATATCGTCAAACTAGCAAAGGTTATCCGAGACAACTTCATCAGTTTCACTTGCAACAATCCCAGATCAACTTTGTCAGCCGGCATAGCCAATTTCCAAGCTAGCACGCCAGTCGCTATCAGTTCAGTCCTTACAGGAGAAGTTCTTGAACAAGCCAAGAGCTCGGGGCGTGACGCCATTGCATTTTTTGGTTCTACCGTTAAATGGTCACAATTCGACAGCGTAGAGCAGTGGATGAAGAAGCTATATGCCGCGGCTAGCCGAGAGGAACACTCACTGTCAACTGGATTCATTTATGACTTGCTTTTGTATAAAGAAATGGCTGGCAAATATTTCCACGATGGCGACGTGGCTTCCGCAATGTATCGTCCATACCTTACCTATAACATTTCACGTAATCTAAGCAATGAAAAAATAAAAGATATAAGTGAACTAAAGGAGGTGCGTGACCAGGTAGTTGAACTTATCGGCGCCAATATGGACCAGTGGGAGGCGGTAGCTCCGGCGGCGTCTTGGTGCTTATATCTCTTAAGAAACACTAATTAGGAGGTTTACGATGCTACGAGTTTTCAAAGGGAATCCTCTAGCGGATTTAATAGTGAAAGATGCTAAAGACCTCGCAGACTCTTTGTCGAAATCGGCTTCCGATGAAACAACAAAATCACAAATTCGTCGGTTCTATCAGGAATACGTCAGTATCCGAGCCGGGATTCAAGGCAATAATGAGAGCGATTATAAGAAAAATGAGGTAGCCATTAAAATGATGATCCCCAAGGTTGATTATGCCGTAGGGCGTAAAGGGTCGAAACTAAGCCCAGACTTTGCGGATTGGCTAAAGGAAAACATTCAAGCCATTAAATCCGCTCAGGACGTCCACGATTTCGGTGATTATTTCGAAGCTTTTGTCGGCTATTTTTACGGCAACCAAAAGCAGCAAGACGAAAAGCAAAAAAGCTCTTCGAAGAACCATTGAGGAGGAAGGCTATGAAACTTATCGAATATATACATCTAACCGGTAAAATCGTTGTCGAAACCGGCCTTCACATCGGCGGCTCTAAAGAATCCACACAGATAGGCGGCATGGATAATCCCATAATTCGCCAACCTAAAGACAATTTCCCTTACATTCCAGGTTCAAGCCTTAAAGGCAAAATGCGTTCTTTGCTGGAACTGCATCTCGATAAAGTGCCCAAAGATGGCAAGCCTCACTCATATAAGGAAGATACTTGCAAAACTGATTGCGTGATATGCCGAATCTTTGGAGCAAGCGGCTTGGAAAAAGCCAAAGAAGAAGCCGAAATAGGTCCTGGTCCTGCCCGAATTATCGTCAGAGACTGCCTTGTGGACAAAGAAGACCCCGGAGTGAAAAAATTATTGCCAGAACGCGGAGTTCCTCTCTCTGAAGAAAAGGCAGAAACAGCGATAAATAGAATCAAAGGAGCGGCATTGCAAAACAGTTTAAGAAAAACCGAGCGCGTGCCTGCCGGAGCCGTATTCAATCTCGATATAACATTCAGGGTTTTAGAAGAATCTGACAAAGAACTTTTCGAAACCGTTTTAAAGGGATTAGCTCTTGTCCAAAAAGACGGCCTAGGAGGCTCCATCAGCCGCGGGTATGGGAAAATACGGTTTGATAATTTATTGAAGAATGGCGAAGAAATAGAACTGCCGGAGGTGTGACTGTGCGCTACTTGAGAGTTAAGTTCGAAGTGGCGTCGTCACACAGCACCCCGTTTCAAGCTGATACCATCTTTGGTCATATATGCTGGGCAATAGCCGTAACTGAGGGCGAGGAAAGGCTTAAAGAGTTTCTGGATTCTTTCCAAGAAAAAGCGCCTCTTCTGGTTTCAGACGGATTCCCTGCCATTGCAACTGAAAGTGGCATTATTCATTATTTGCCAAGCCCTTCTTTGTTGCAGCAAACCAACGATATGCAAAAGCTTGAAGACGAGTTTCTGGAAGCCTCCAACAACGGCGCCGCGGAAAAAAGAGAGCTGTATTCAGCGATCAAAATGTTGGACAAAAGCGCTTGGCTTTCTGAATCGGCCTTGCAATCCTTGAAACCGCTGACTTGGCTCTCTTTAAAAACAGCGTTTCTCAGTTTGAAAATTTGCCCTATGTCGCAATCATTGAAAACCGAAATCGGCTGCACAACAACGGACTGGAGGAAATGCGCCGCTTTCAGCGGCTTAAAAGGCAATTACGGATGCAAACGGCCAAAAAAGCCCACGGCGATACAGGCAACCGTTGCCCACAACGTAGTGAACCGGCTAACCGGCACTGCTGAAGACCCATTCATCGAGAAAGAATATTGCCCGCCAGGCAAGATACACGTGCTTGCTTCAATAGATGAATCAATCGTCACTGAAGAAAAGCTTAAAGAATGGTTCGAACATATAGCGCTTTCCGGATACGGCCGCGACGCATCCACCGGCAAGGGTTCTTTGAAAAATATTTCTATTGAACCATTTAACTGGCCTGAACAAGAAGCGGATTCTTTTTTGAACCTGTCCTCCGCGTATGTGCCAAAAGCCGGCGAGCTTCCCGTTGGCACTTATTCGATTCACGTAAAACACGGGAAACTTGGTGGGGCGTTTGCGGTTAGCTATAGCCCTTGGAAAAAACCTGTTTTGATGATCCAAGCAGGCTCAGTGTTCAATGCTTCTTCGGAAAAGCAATATGGGCAATTAGTGCGCAACATCCACTACCAGCTACCGAACGTTGTGCAATATGGTTATGCCTTTCCTCTGGGGGTGAACTGCAATGGCTGAGAAGCAAAAGAAAATATTCCAAGAGTTCAAAGTTTCGCTGATTCCCCTTACTCCGATTCACATCGGCACCGGCGAGTTCGCGTATCCGGGGGACTATTTCATATTCAACCAAGACCAGAATATTCTTTTTTTCTGCGACATAGGCGCCATTCCGCCCGAGGAATTAGGCAAGCATAAAGAAAAGATCCTATCTTGGATATCTTCAGACCCCCACAGTTGGGTTAAGAAAGTCGATGAAAACACTGAGCTTTGCGAATTATTGAAAAAATATAGCTCGTATAGCTGCAAAACCACCACTGACTGCTTTGGAAAAATAAAAAGCAGATGGGGCACGAAGGCTAGCGAATTAGCCATTGCGCGCACCTTTCATTCGATCAAAGGTCCATACATACCCGGAAGCAGCATCAAGGGCGCAATCCGCACCGCATTGGTTTATAGCAAAGCAAAAAACAACCTTCGCATACATCAACCAAACACAGTGCCTAGAGAAGCTTCAAAAAGGGAACGGCAGCACCTGAAACCGGGAGCGCCCAATAAAAAGATTGGGTGCAGACAGTTCGACGAGGAGTTCATTGCTTCAAAATGGGAACGGCAGCACCTGAAACCGGGATGCAAAGGGGATATTCAAGATGATATCCTAAGTTCCTTGAAAGTTTCTGATTCATCCGCTGCCAGAGTTTCCACTTGGGTGCTTTTGCCAGAACATTTAGGAATGCAAAATAGAGGCACGGAACTTCAGGACTATAGAGAATGCTTTGTAAAGGCTAACTTCGAGAAACCTTACAGTTTTTCTTTGAGCATTCGGATAGACAACACTCGAGACTACGGTTTTCTCTCAAAAAAAGCAATTATGGATGCCTGCAACCAATTCTATTTAGAAGTCTTAAAAGCGGAGAAGGACTACTGGCTGGATGGCAATAAACCAATAGGTAGGGAAACCTTAAAAAAATACGAAGAAATAGAAAGCTTTTTAAAAAAGAATCCCGACGGGGTGCTGCTGCGCTTGGGTTGGGGTTGCGGAATGAACTCTGTAGGAGTGAATATTGCGAAGCCCTCCGGCAAACATCCGGTGCGTGGAAAGGACGACCGTTACCGCTATTATCCAAATACTCGAATACTCTTGGCGGGATATCCCCCCGGTTGGGCGTTGCTGAAAATTGAGGAAGTATGAGCCATGCTTGCCGCGCTTGATATTAGACTATATCCAACAGAAGATTGTCAATTGCCTCATCCAAGCGCGCACCTGATTCACGCGGCACTGCTTAGGCTCATTCAGAAAGAAGACCACATGATGTCTTTCGCCTTGCACGAGGATGCGCAGGTGAAACCTTTCTCCATATCCACCTTGTGGCCTCGCACACGGGCTTTTGGGGATAATTTGGTGATTCCAAAATATACCGAATGCAAAATCAGGGTGTGCTCCATAGGCAAACCCGTCTTCGATGCGTTCGCAAAACCCATTTTTGAACGCACCGCCACACACGGATCGATCGAATTGCAAGGCCATCCGTTCGTCTTTCTCGAAGCCTCAATGGAAGGTCCGGACGGCGGCGCCTGCTGCTTCAGCGATTTATTCACTTGCGAAAGCAACAGATACGCCCTGAAGTTTGTATCGCCTACCACGTTCCGCCGAAAAGGGCTGAATGTTCCATTGCCCGATCCGCAGCTAGTTTATGGAAGCCTTTGGCAAAAATGGCAGGCGCTGTCCGATATCCAAGTCAGCGAATCGACCTTCGAAGAAATGTCATCGGTGCTTGCAATAACCGCAATGCGAGTCAATACCCGTTTATGGAAGTTTCCCCGTTTTATGATGAACGGTTTCGTGGGGATTGCCGAGTTCGAACTGACCAAGCCGGTTTCGAAAGACGCCTTATCACTTTTCAATGCTCTCACAAAATTATCGTTTTATACTGGAATAGGTTACCGGACGACAATGGGAATGGGCCAATGCCGCATATTACCTGACTATTTAATGAAAGAAGAAAACCAAGATGCAGAAACCTGAACTCATAGTCTCACCCGTCGGCACATCCCTGTTAACAAACTCAGCGCCGGATGACCTTAGAAAACAACTGCTAAGCACGGCTAACGCAAAAGAATCGGAACTCACATCAGAACAAAAAAACCTAATCGACACTCGGACAAACGAAGTCCGCGAGAAATTATTGGATGCCGATTTTGAAGAATGGAAAAAAATGAGCGCTGAATTGAACGGCATCCTAACCCGCAAAGCCCCAAATAAGGCGGATGTTTGCGTTATGGTCGGCACCGATACTTATCAAGGACGCAAAACCAGCGATGTGCTCGTCGAAGCCCTAAAAAAAAGATTCGGTTGCATAGTTTGGGACCCGTATATTCCAAATGGGCTGTCTACCAGTTCGAAAGAGGGCTTCAACAAAGCCATGACCGATTTCGCCAAATGGTGCGAAGAACAACTGTCTGTAAACCAACAAGCGTATAAAATAGTATTCAACCTAACGGGCGGCTTCAAATCGGTCCTAGGAGTTATGACTGTTCTTGGAATGGTATACGCCGATGAAATATCTTACGTCTTCGAATCCTCTAAAGAACTAATCACCATCCCAAAGCTGCCGATCCAGTTCGATACTGCTTGCCTCAAAAACTGCGCCGCTCCAATGGAACTGCTCTTTGCTGAAGATCCTCTTCCATACAATTCCGCAGATTTTTCAGTGGTGCCGGACATATACATAGAACGAGCTGACGAACTCGTATCACTGAACACCTATGGTAGGGTAGTTTGGAACAAGGTCCGAAAAAAAATATTGGCGGATGAATTGTTGAATTGGCCGCTGATAGAATACACGAAAGGCTTCAATAAAGATTTCGAAAATATCAAAGACGGTGATTTCAAAGCGGCCATACAAGAGGCTGTTGCAAAAGCATCTGCAACGCTGATAAGTCAAAACAAAAACATCAATGAGCTAAAAAAACACCCTAGTTTGCTTTATGAAGAATACATAAACCGGGATGGCATAGCGCATTTCAGGGTGGACGACAGCCGACGGATAAGCTGTGAATGGGTTGGTGGAATCCTTAAACTTCGCCACGTAGGCGAGCATAATTACGTAAACGACAATCCTTGATTTTACACGTCCTGCATTGACAAAGCCTCTTGCCCGCTAAAAGCGCGCCATTCTCTACAGCCAGGAGTTTGGGCTAAATGGCAGTTCTTTTCGTAGACGAATACGGAGCTCGTCTTAGTTATTCAAACGGGCTCATTGTAGTTGAAAAAGATGGCTTGCAAATAGCTTCCGCAAGACTGCAGGAATTGGAATGCGTCATAGTTCAGGAAAACTGCGGAATAACCAGCGCTGCGCTTAGCGCATTGTTGCGCCAAGGCGTCGAAATGGCCTTCGTGGGATGGGGAGGAGAATATTTGGGCAAGATAGAGCCGGCGCTGGGACGCAATATGTTGCTTAGAAAACGACAATATGAACTGGCTAGCGATGAAAACTTCTGCCTTTCTATCGCAAAACGAATAGTTACTGGCAAAATCAAAAATATGCGAACCATTATTATGCGGTATGGACGTTCGCGCGAGAACTTGGACTCGGATTTAATAGCAAGGCGATTGCAGGCAATCTTGCTTAAAATTCCAAGCGCTGACGCACATTCTCTATTAGGCTGCGAAGGAACAGCGACAGAGGCTTATTTTTCGGCGTTTCCGACCATATTGAAACAGCCTTGGGAGTTCAACGGGCGCAATAGAAGGCCGCCAAAAGACCCGGTAAACGCAATGTTGAGCTATTCATATAACCTTTTGGCTATCTTTATGGAAAGGGCGATATCTATAGCGGGCTTGGATCCCTATTGCGGTTTTTACCATAAAGAAGTATATGGCAGGCAAAGCCTTGTCTTGGACCTTATGGAGGAGTTTCGGCCAATAATTGCCGACTCAACAGTTTTCAAGTGCTGCAATCGGAACATGCTTTCTCCACAAGAGGACTTCCAAGAGCGAGATGGAGGAGTTTATTTGAACGAGCAAGGGCGCCAAAAACTTTTTAAGGCGTTTGTAATGCGTACAAAAGAGAATATAAGTTCGGACTCCTCAGACAAGCCCATTTCTTATGAGCAGGTCTGCTTGGCACAAGCAAGACATATGGCATCTTGCGTTAAAAATTCAAGTGCCGAATACGAGCCTTTTCTTGTTAAATGAACTTAATGGACGGATTGTGGGAAGTTCTGCCTAGAGCAAGATTTTTGTCATTGCCAATATGTTCATAATCGTATCCTATGACATAGCGTTAGATAAAACTAGGAATAAACTTGCTAAAATAATGCGGAGCTTTGGAGACAGAGTACAGTTTAGTGTGTTCGAATGCAATATGGAAGCCGAAGAATACGACAGGATGAAGAGAAAGCTAAGGACTTTGCCATTGGAAACGGGCGACTCGGTAAGGATATACATTCTTTGCACCGGCTGTAAAAATAAAATAGAAATAATAGGAGACGGGACTGTAAGCGAAGATCCTGAAATTATTATTGTGTAACGAAAATATGACAATTTCCGAGTGACGGAAAAAGTCGAAAAAAAGGCGAGTCGCTCGGAAAAAAATTGAGAATAAAATATTGACAAAGGAGGAAAAAGGGGCTAAAATGCGGAAGGATTCGGCAGTTGCTCGGATTTTGTTACAAATGAGCGTAAGTCCTGAGCGTAAAAATGGGTAGGGGTCAGAATCCACCTAATTCCCGCAAGGGAATTGAGACGTTATGACGTTACGGTGTGACCCGCCTCCAACGCCGAAGACATCAACGTCAGAATCCACCTAATTCCCGCAAGGGAATTGAGACCACAAAGTACTCCCGCAGTTCGTCTAGCGTTAACTCTTGT
>FWPV01002032.1_pt1 | contig 33771 bp, 29 predicted proteins | sample 2228371 | NCBI WGS metagenome assembly FWPV01 (sample SAMEA103939776, study PRJEB20133) | metagenome
GAACCTGCGGCTGCTGGCCGGGCTGGCGGCGGCGGTCGTCGCCTGGCGCACGCGGCGGACGCTGCTGGCGATCGGCGTGGGCATGCTCGCTCTCTGGCTGCTGCAGGCGGTATTCCCCTAGAGCGGGGCGCGGCGGGCATGGTATGATTGCCGGTGACGGTTCCTGCGCACCGTACGTCAACAGGGAGTGAGAGCCATGCTTATCCATCTCGAAGGCAATATCGCCAGCGGCAAGAGCACCCTGGGGGAGGCTCTGCAGACCAGCGAACGCTTTCACTTTATCCCGGAACCGGTGCCCGTCTGGCAGCATGGCTTCGCCATCAACTGGCTGGAGCGTTTCTACGGCGATATGCCCCGCTGGTCGTTCACCTTCCAGATCGTCACGTTCACCACGCGCATCCAGGCCCTGGCCAACCGCCCGCCGGATCGCATCACCGTGGCTGAACGCAGCATCGGCACCGATCGCTACGCCTTCGCGCCGGGGCTACATGCCACCGGGGCGCTGGACGATCACGAGTGGGCGCTTTACTGCGCCTTCTGGGAGGCCATGGCTCCTGCGGCTCCCCGCCCGGACCTGATCCTGTACCTGCGCACACCAGCCGAGGAATGCCTGCGCCGCCTGAAGGCTCGCAGCCGCGTTGAAGAGGTTGGCGTCACGCTGGAGTACCTGCAGGAACTGGGCCAGCGCCATGATGACTGGTTGCTGGATCGCCCGGACGTGATCGTTCTGGATGGCACCCGACGCTGGTCAGCCGCCGAGATTGTCCTCGAACTGGAGCGGGCGGGCGCCAACCGCTAGTTTCCCCTCCCCGGCGGGCCAGGCACGGCCAAACCTGGTAGTTTCTGAGAGTCCCGCCGTGCTACAGTGATGACCTGTGAACCGGCAACCAGCTGGTCAGCCTGCTGCTGACCGTTGTATCCCTGCAGCGAGGACTTGCTTATGCGTGAGGTATGCATCATCGGAATCGGCCAGACGCCCATTGGCGAACAGTGGGAACTGAGCCTGCGCCAGATGGCTGTCCAGGCGCTCAAGGCGGCGGTCGCTGATACCGGCGCCCCCGACCTGCAACCCCAGGCCCTGTACGTGGGCAACATGCTGGCCGCCCGCCTGAACGATCAGGCCCACCTGGGCGCCCTGATCGCCGATTACGCTGGCTGGCGCGGGATCGAAGCCGCTACCGTCGAGGCGGCCTGTGCTTCCGGCGGCGCGGCCATGATGGCCGGGGTGCGGGCGGTCGCCAGTGGTCTGGCTGATGTGGTGGCCGTGTGTGGTGTGGAGAAAATGACCGAAGCCACCAGCAGCGAAGTCACCACCGGCCTGGCGACCGCCGCCGATGCCGACTATGAGGTCGCCCATGGCGTAACTTTTGTGGCGCTCAACGCGCTGGTCATGCAGCGTTACATGTACGAGTACGAGGTGGCGCACGACGACTTTGGCATCTTTAGCCTCAACGCTCACCAGAACGCCGTCAACAACCCCAACGCCATGTTCCGCAGCCCGATCACGATGGAGATTTACCGCAAAGCGCCGGTGATCGCGCCGCCGATCAACCTGTACGATAGTTCCCCGATCTGCGACGGCGCGGCAGCCGTGATCCTGGCCCCGCTGGAGATGGCCCGTGACCTGCCGGGCGTGATCCCTGTGCGCGTGCGGGCCAGCGCCAGCGCCACGGATAGCCTGAACCTGGACGATCGCCACGATCTGCTGGCCCTCGATGCCGCCCGCCTGAGCGCCCGCCGCGCCTACGAGCAGGCCAGACTCAGCCCGGCGGACATCGATGTCTTCGAAGTGCACGACGCCTTTTCGATCATGGCCGCCCTGAGCCTGGAAGCGGCGGGCTTCGCCCCGCGCGGGGAAGGCGTGCGCTTTGCCCACGAGCAGGGTATCAGCCTGGAGGGACGGCTGCCGATCAGTACGATGGGCGGACTGAAGGCGCGCGGCCATCCCGTTGGCGCGACAGGTGTCTACGAGATCGTCGATCTGGTCACGCAGCTGCGCGGCCAGGCCGGCAAGAACCAGATCAAAGACGCCACCATCGGCATGACCCAGAACATCGGCGGGACGGGCGCGACCGTCGTGACCCACATCCTGAGCGTGGACTAGCGAACCATCACAGGAACAGCAGGGCCGTCCCGGCGAAGGCTACCACCGTCCCCAGGACGGCCCGGCGGGTCACCCGGTCGCCAAAGAGAAGGCGGCTGATCGGGATCAGCAGCACGGGGGAAAGGCTCATCAGGGTGGAAGCAATGCCCATCGGGGCGTGCTGAACCGCCAGCAGGGACAGCCACACGCCGATGAATGGCCCGAAGATGGCCCCGCCAACCAGGAACTTAAGCGCATCCGGACGCGCCCGCAAAGTTTGCAGGCCGGGGCGCACCTGTCCGCGCACCGCTGCCAGCAGCCAGATGGCCAGCGCGGCAGCGATCAGGCGGATCAGATTGCCGGAAAGCGCCGGGAAATCCCCGACCAGCCCCATCCGTGAGGCGTACAACCCCACCGCCTGGCCCAGCGCACCGCCCAGCCCGTACAACACTCCCAGCACGTACTGGCGCGGCGAGTCCACCACCACCGCCCGCGAATCGCCATTCTGACGATCGGCGACGACCAGCACAATCCCGCCGAGTGTCAGAGCGATACCCAGCAGTTCAGGCGTTGTCAGCACTTCTCCCAGCAGCACCCAGGCCAGCACGGTGGAAAATACCGGCGCAAGGGCCATCAGCAACATCGACAGGCGCGGGCCGATCAGAACAAACGCCTGAAAGAGAAAGCTGTCCCCCAGCACAAACCCGATCAGGCCGGAGAGGGCCAGCCAGCCCCAGCGGAACGGTTCCGCGTCCAGCGGCAGGAAGCTGCCGATCGTCAGGCGATGGGTGATGGCCACCAGGAAGATCGCCAGCAACAGGCGGGTACGGTTGACTACCTCTGAACCGAGGCGACGGCCCGCCAGCGTGAACAGCACAGAGGTGAAACTCCAGGCCACAGATGTGCCCAGCGCGGCCAGATGACCCAGATAAGTGATGAACACAGGCGGCTCTACCTTCTTGCAGCGCAGGATCAGGGAAACGGCGGCAAGTGTACCGCAGGCGGCGGCAAAGAAAAGAGGCCGGATTCCCCGGCCTCGCTGTCAGGTCATTGCCCGGAAGCAGGGGTTGGCAGCGGGTGCCAGACGATGGAATCGAGAATGGCCTGCAGAACAGGCATGGCCGGGTTGAGGCCACTCAGCGGCTCCGTGTAAATGTAGAAGGCGTAGTTGCCGCCCTGAACCTGCAGGCCGGCGAACCAGCCGGCGGTATCCGGCTCACCGCTACACCCTACTGCCTGGAAGTATGTCCCCACGGCGTCATCCCGCCCGCCCACGCTGAAGTGCCGCGCCAGGTCCAGGCCCACGTTGCAGGAGGGATCGAGCAGCGCCCCGCGCAGGAAGCGCACACCATCCGCCCAGGGATCGGGCGCCGGACTGGCGCTGATGCTGGGGAAGCCCCACAGCACCACGATCCAGCCGGTGATCTCCGGGTGCTCCGGGATCGGCCCGCTGTAGACGGCTACCGGCACGCTGCCCATCACCGGCCCGCTGCGCACTGGCAGCACGCCTGTCCCTGTCTGCCAGCCCTCCGGCAGTGTGATGTCGAACGGTGGCGGTGTGGCCTCCGCAACGCTCACCAGCGTGGCATAGGGGGTGGGTGGGGCGGCGGCGCTGGTGGGTGTCAGGGTGGGCAGGGGCGTGCGCGGGATAGCCGTCGGGGAGGGAACGAGCGTTGGCCAGGGCGTGGCTGTGTCCGTCGGCCAGGGGGTGAGGGTCGGCGTGGCCGTCGGGGCCGGGGCGGAAGCGCATCCGGCCAGCAGTACAGCCAGCAGACAAAGCGCGGTCAGGGAGCTGAGGCGAACAGATCTCACAGCGTCCGGTTCACTGTTCATCATCGACAGGCGAAGCCGCCGGGGATGCCGGCGTCAGGCTGATCAACGGCCACATCGGCTGCACATCCATGTCCAGGCTATCGCGTTGCCCCCGGACGAAGCGGAAATACCCCGCTGCCGCGATCATGGCCGCGTTGTCGGTACACAGATTGAGGGGCGGGTAGTAGACCGGCAGATTCGCCTGGCGGCGCAGAGTCTCCCGCAGTGCCCGGTTGGCGCTGACTCCGCCGGTTAGCAGCACGGCGGTCGCCCCGAATTCCGTCGCAGCACGGACGGCCTTTTCCACCAGGGCATCCACAACCGCCTGCTGGAAGCTGGCGGCCATATCATTGATGCGGATATCAGGGCGCAGGGCCGCTTCCCGCTCTTCGACGCGCTGGCGCGGCAACCCGCCAGCCGGCTGGACGGTTGCCTGCCGCAGGACGGCGGTCTTCAGGCCGCTGAAGCTGAAGTCATAGGGGGCATCGGTGCGGGCCTTGGGGAAGTCATAGGCGCGCGGGTTGCCGCCCTCCGCCGCCTTCTGGATGGCCGGGCCGCCGGGATACCCCAGACGCAGCAGGCGGGCGACTTTGTCAAAAGCTTCCCCGGCAGCGTCATCCTGTGTGCCGCCCAGGTGTGCATACTGGCCATGATCGCGGATCAGCACCAGTTCGGAGTGGCCGCCGGAGACAATCAGGGCCACTACCGGGAAAGTGATCTGCTCCGCCGCCTCGGTTAACCACAGGGCGTAGAGGTGTCCTTCCAGGTGATTGACGCCGATCAGGGGCAATCCCTGCCCAAAGGCCAGCCCTTTGGCGAAGTTAACCCCGACGAGCAGGCTCCCGGCCAGGCCGGGGCCGCGCGTCACCGCGATAGCGTCGAGCGCATCATAACCGATCGTGGCCTCCTCCATCGCCTGGCGGACAACCGCGCCGATGACCTCGATGTGAGCGCGGGAAGCCACTTCCGGGAAGACGCCGCCATAGGGCGCATGCAGGTCAACCTGGGAGGCAACAACGTTGGAAAGGATGTGCCGTCCGTCGCGGATGACGGCAGCGGCGGTTTCATCGCAACTGGTTTCGATGCCCAGGATCAGCGTCATGGGGTAATCCTCACTGCTCAGGCTGCCAGCTGGCTGGCAGGCATGATCGGTCTACTGCGGGGCAATCATACCGCATTTGTGGGCCAGCAGGGCAAGAAACAGGAAGCGCAAAGCGAGCCAGGTCTTGCCAGGAACGGGCGTACTCTGCAGGAAGGGCCGAATCAGCCTTTCTTCCGGCCTTCCTTTCGTTTCTTGCGCCCGGCTTCAAGCGGGTCGGCGGGGGTGAAGTTCAGTTCTGCGCTCAGGATATCCACCAGTGTCCTGATCGTTTTAACCCGCGCCCACCATTTGTCGTTGCCTTCCACAACCGTCCAGGGCGCCGTGAGCGTGCTGGTCTTGAGCAGCATCTCATTAACCGCCTGCTCGTATTCCGCCCAGCGGTTGCGGTTGCGCCAGTCCTCGTCGGTCAGCTTCCAGGATTTGTAGGCCGTGCTCTGGCGTTCCTCAAAGCGGCGCAATTGCTCATCGGCGCTGATGTGAATCCAGAACTTGACCAGGATCGTGCCGAAGTCCACCAGTTGCCGTTCGAAGGCGTTAATCTCGCGGTAGGCGCGCTTCCATTCCGCCTCCGTGCAGTATCCCTCGATCCGCTCCACCATCACCCGCCCGTACCAGCTGCGGTCGAAGATGGCGATCTGCCCGCGTTCCGGCAACCGCCGCCAGAAGCGGTACAGGTAGTGATGGGTCTTGTCCTCGCCAGCGGGGGCAGCGATAGGATAGACCACGTAGCCGCGCGGGTCCAGCCGTTCTGTGACGCGCTTGATCGCGCCGCCCTTCCCGGCAGCATCCCAGCCCTCAAAGACGATGACTACCGGGCGCTTTTGTACGTAGACCTGGTAACCGAGCTGGCGCAATTGCAGCTGGTAACGGGTCAGGTCGCGGATGTAGGTCTCGCGATCCAGCTTGAGGGTCAGATCAACCGTGTCCAGCATGGCCATCCCCTCCGGCGGTCCTGGCCGCCTCCACGGCTTCGGCCACCTCGGTCTCAAGCGCTTCCTCGGCGTCCTCGCGGATATCTTCCGGCGGTGGGGGCGGGGCGTTTTCGCCCAGCGCTTCCTCCAGGCGGGCGATGATGGTGTGGAAGATCTTGCGGCGGGCGAACCAGCGGTCGGTCGCTTCGACGATGGTCCACGGCCCCCATTCCGTATCGGTGCGCTCCAGCATTTCCTCAATGGCCAGCACGTAGCTGTCGTACTTGCGGTGGTGCTCCCAGTCCTCCGGCTGGACATGCCACGCTTCCAGCGGATCGGCTTCCAGAGCCTTGAAGCGCCGCTTCTGCTCCTTTTTGCTGATATGCAGGAAGAACTTGATGATGACCGTATGGTCATCGGCCAGCATGCGCTCGAAGTCGACGATGTCGCGGTATGCCTTGCGCCATTCCTCTTCGGGCGTCAGTTCTTCCACGCGCTCGACCAGCACGCGCCCATACCAGCTACGGTCGAAGATAGCCATCTCACCGTAGCTGGGGATCTTCAGCCAGAAGCGCCATAGCCAGGGATGGTTCAGTTCGTACGTGCGCGGGGCCTGGATGGGATGGAGCTTGAAGCCGCGGGGGTCCAGACGGGCGGTCAGGGTGGCGATGGCCGAGCCTTTACCGGCGGCATCCCAGCCCTCGAACAGGATGATCGACGGGATATGCTGATCCCAGCAGGCTTTTTGCAGGTCATACAGCCGGCGCTGCATGGCGGGTAGCTCCTGCTGGTACGCCTTCCTGGGATACTTGCGGCTGAGATCGACTTTTTCCAGCACGGGCAGCTCCTTCCCTCAGGGGACGGGCGGACAGGAAGGACGAAGGCGGGGATGACTCTGTCTCCTATTATAGGGGAATTCGCGCCTGGCATAACGGTCGGGTCTGCTCATAGTGCTATAATCACCGCCTGGAACGATCCGACCTGCTCAATGGCGCACGAATGGTGCGGGCGGTCATCGCTTCTGAACGATGAGGAAGGTGCGCTCTCCATGCTCTGCGTTTGATCCGTGCCCTTCGTGCGTTATTTGCGTGTTCATCGCACTCAGGTGACCGTGCCAGCTATGTCGGAACAACCGACCGATTGCCCCCCTGCCGCCCCCTTCCTGAAGTGGGCCGGCGGCAAAAGCCAGCTCCTGGCCCAGTATGCGCCGTTTTTCCCCGCGGAGCGTGCGGCCCGCTACTTCGAGCCGTTCGTGGGCAGCGGGGCGGTCTTCTTCTATCTGCGCGGGCGCGACTTCGCCGGGCGCTACGCGCTATGGGATGTCAACCCGGAGCTGATCAACGTCTACCGGGCGGTGCGCGACGATGTCGAAACGGTGATTGCCCTGCTGGCGGCCCACCGCGACGCCCACACCGCCGATAGCCGCCGCCATTACTATGCCGTCCGTGCCCTGGATCGCGACCCCGCCTGGCCGGAGTCACTGCCGTCGGCGGCGCGCGCAGCACGGATGATCTACCTCAACAAGACCTGCTACAACGGGCTATGGCGCGTCAACAGTCGGGGGCACTTCAACGTGCCCGCTGGCCGCTACCGCAACCCGCCGATCCTGGACGCCGGGCGGTTGCGGGCGGCGGCTGCCGCGCTGCAGGGCGTCGAACTGGCAGCCCGTGACTTCCGCGCTGTCGTCGATGAAGCCCGGCCCGGCGACTTTGTCTACTTCGATCCGCCCTACGTGCCGGTCAGCCAGACGGCCAGCTTTACCAGCTACGCCAGGGAAGACTTCGGCGAGGCCGATCAGCGCGCCCTGGCTGAGGTCTTCCGCGTCCTGGACCGCAAGGGCGTGCGGGTCATGCTCAGCAACGCTGACGCGCCGCTGGTGCATACCCTCTACCGGGGCTTCCGGATCGAGATCGTACAGGCGCGGCGGGCGATCAATTCTCGCGCGGCCCGCCGCGGCCCGATCACGGAAGTCGTCGTCCTCAACGCCTGATCGTTCCCCGGCCTGCAACCCCGCCGCGCCTGCCTGCGTATACATGGACAGAACATGGCGTACCGCAAACTAACGGGGAGGTAAAGGTATGGGTCAGGCACAGTCTGGCTCGGGCAGGTCGGCAGCGGCGATGGCCATCATCGGCGTAGGCGTGTTCCTGCTCCTGGCCCAGTTTGGCGTTTTCTCTTTCAATCTGATGGGTCTGCTCTGGCCGTTCTTCATCATCATCCCGGGGCTGGCCTTTCTGTACCCGGCATGGAAGGGCGGGCCGGATACCGCGCCGCTGGCGATCCCCGGCGCAATCATCACCGGCACCGGCGCGCTCCTGCTCCTGCAGAGCGTCACCGGGCGCTGGGAAAGCTGGGCCTATGTCTGGACGCTGTACCCGGTCTTTCTGGCCTTGCCGCACCGGCAACCGCCGGACGCTGGCCTCCGGGCGCGGGCTGGTGCGCTGGGGGCTGATCGCTTTCGTGATTTTCGCCGCGTTCTTTGAGTTGTTCATCTTCACCGGAGCCAGGTTTGGCCGTTACATGCTGCCCGCGGCGCTGATCCTGATCGGCATCTGGCTGCTGCTGCGCCGTGACCGGAATGCCCGTCGCGACGAGATGGCCGACGAAGGCTTCACCACGCCGCCGACAGGCAAACCCAAGCGCAGCCTGACCTCTGCCAGCGATGAACTGCGTCGTCGCATTGACCTGGCCCTGGCCGAAGAAGAAGAACCTGAGGAGCCAGAACCACCCCACGAATAAGCGTGAAACAGCCAGAGTGTGACACAGAGCCACGCGACGACATGGCGGTGCGATCTCAGCGCGCCGCCATGTCGATTCCGGCGGCACTCCCCGGCACCCCGCTACTCTCCTGCGCATAGAGGCAAAGGCAGCCAGTGATCTGGCGGCTATGCCTGCGCAGCAGGTTCCTCACCCGACCTCAGTTTTCGCCGGTCGCCGCCTTGGCGCCCTTCCCCCCGCCTGCTATACTCCCCCCGATGGAACCTGTCCCGGAGAAGCCCATGCGCGCGCTGCTCAACACCCGCGGTGGACGGTTGTTGCCGCCACTTATCTTCGGTCTGCTGCTGATCGCCGCCTGGGAACTGGTTTACCGCAGCGGGCTGTACCCGCCGTTTCTCGTCCCCGCACCGGCGGAGGTCGGCGCGCGGCTGGTGGATGCCTTCACCGATGGCACGCTGTTCCGCCACGCCCTGGTCACCCTGCAGGCAGTGTTGCTGGGACTGTTCCTTGGCGCGGGCACGGCCCTCGTGCTGGGGTACCTGATCGCCCGCAGTCTGCTGCTGGAACGCACCCTGACGCCCTATATTGTCGCCCTGCAGGCCGTGCCGACGGTCGCCATTGCGCCTCTGCTGGTGATCTGGTTCGGCTCCGGCCTGACGAGCAAGGTGCTGATCTGCGCCCTGATCGTCTTCTTCCCCATGCTGGTCAACACGATTGTCGGCCTGCGGAGCGTGCCGGTTGAGTTGCGCGACCTGATGCGCGTCCTGGAAGCTTCCCGCTGGCAGACACTGCGCCATCTGGAAGCGCCCGCTGCACTGCCTGTCCTGATGGGCGGGCTGAAGGTCAGCGCCACGCTGTCAGTCATCGGGGCTGTGGTGGGGGAGTTTGTCAGTGCGCGGGCCGGGCTGGGCTTTCTGGTCAACGCCTCACGCAATGTGTTCGACACGCCGCTGATGATCGCCGCCACGCTGGCGCTGGCCATCCTGGCCCTCAGCCTGTACGGGCTGGTAGCCCTGCTGGAGCGCTGGCTGGTGGCCTGGCAACATCGCCCGCGCTAGCCTCTATCTCCGGTCAGTCGCTACCCTATCTTAGTACGGCTATACACAGTCTTGACATCCCCACGCCTTTGTCTTATGCTGACAGATACATATTCTCGAACGCGTTGACCGGGACATGTTCGCCGTCCTGCCCGCCCAGAGAGGGCGCGCGCGGAAAGTCCCTTCCGGTGGGAGGGGCTTTCAACTGCGCTGAGAGCGCGCCCGCGGCCCCAGCCGGCGAATACCCCCCGCGAGTGGCAACCGCAAGCGGCAGACCCTGCAGTGAAGGTTGCCCGGTTGGCCCCGTTATCAGCTGCCTGAGGCGCTCCCTCCCGTTGGAGGGTGCGTGAAGTTGGGTGGAACCGCGTGGTCTGATCGCTGACCTCGCCCCAATACCGGGGGCGGGGTTTCGCTTTTTGGGGCCACGCGCTGTAATGAACAGGTAGAGAGTGGCAAGATGTATACCGTAAAACGTATCTGGCTGGACGACACCGAAGGGATGCGTACAGGCAGTGTGGATGTGCTGGCCGAGATGGATGACCAATCCCTGTGGATGGCCCGCTTTGTGACCATCCCCTATCTGCAGGAACAGATGGACTACGGTCTGCAGGCCAGCCGCAGTCTGCGCAACACACCGGAAGTGCGTTACGCCACCATCGAAACGCGCCATATCATTGTCGACCGCCTGGATATCGACACGATCGAGGACGTGATTGACAACCTGCTGGCTCTGGATGTCTTTGAGAGCATGTTCGCGCTGGTCTCCGACCCCACGATGGCCGCGCTGATCAGCACCCAGCCAGCCATCGTGCGCCGGGTGTAGGCGCTGTACGGGGAACGTACCGAGGAGCAACTCCTATGACTGATGATGATACTGGTACCACCATCACGCGTCGCCCCCGGTAAGGACCGTCTGCACGGGTTCTTGCCGCGCCGGGGGCCAGCTCAAATTGCCGTTCCGGGGTGGGCAGGGCGCCGTGCAGACCGCCTTTATCCCCCACCACATTGCCAACAACATATCCTGCAGCATATCCTGCTGGCCAGCTGCCGAGCGGGTACGCCGTCTGGCAGCCGGTGATGCCCCATGGTTCACAGACAAGGAGCAACCATGCAACGCTACGAAGACTCAAAACTGTACCGCATCCGTCACTCGGCGGCGCATATCATGGCTCAGGCCGTCCTGGAGCGCTTCCCGGACGCCCAGATCGCCATCGGCCCGGCCATCGAGGACGGCTTCTACTACGACTTTGACCTGCCCCGCCCGCTGACGCCGGAGGATCTGGCGGCGATCGAGCAGCGCATGCGGGCCATCATCCGCGAAGGACATCCTTTCGTGCGTAAGGTCGTCAGCGCGGAAGAGGCCCGGCGCATCTTTGCCAACCAGGTTTACAAGCTGGAACTGATCGATGGGCTGGAGAAGGGGGCCATGGACGAAGACGGCAACCCGATCGAAGGCCCGGTGACGATCACGACCTACACCCACGACACGTTTGAGGATCTGTGCCGCGGGCCGCATGTGGAGAACACCCGCGAAATCAACCCGGACGCGGTGAGCATCACCTTCCGGGAGCCAGCCGGGGCCTACTGGCGCGGCGACGAGAAACGCCCGATGCTGACGCGCATCTACGGCACGGCCTGGGAGACGGCCAGCGAGCTGGAGGAGTACCTTAACCTCCTGGAAGAAGCCAAGAAGCGCGATCATCGCGTGCTTGGCCAGAAGCTTAACCTGTTCGTGATCGACCCGCTGGTCGGTAAGGGGTTGCCCCTGTGGAAGCCCAAAGGCGCGCTGGTGCGGGAGGCGCTGGTGGATTTCATGCGGGAGGCACAGCGTGAGGCCGGTTACCTGCCGGTTGTCACGCCGCACATCGGCAACCTGGACCTGTACCGTACGTCCGGCCACTACCCCTACTACAGCGACAGCCAGTACGCGCCAATCCAGGTCGATGAGGAGCAATTCCTGCTCAAGCCGATGAACTGCCCGCACCACTGCATGATCTACAAGAGCGAGATGCACTCCTACCGCGATCTACCCCTGCGCCTGGCCGAGTTCGGCACGGTCTACCGCTACGAGAAAAGCGGCGAGCTTTCCGGCCTGACGCGCGTGCGTGGCTTCACCCAGGATGACGCCCACCTGTTCGTCACACCGGAGCAACTCCTGAGCGAGTTCATCGGCGTGGCTGACCTGATCCAGCGTGTCTTCCGCACGCTGGGCATGGCCGACTTCCGCGTCCGTGTTGGCACGCGCGACCCGGAATCGGATAAGTACGTTGGTGCGCCGGAAAGCTGGGAGAAGGCCACGGCGGCGATCATCGAAGCCTGCCAGCATATGGGCCTGGACTACACGGTCGAGGCCGGCGAGGCGGCCTTCTACGGCCCCAAACTGGACTTCATCGTGCGCGATGTACTCAAACGGGAATGGCAGCTGGGCACGGTGCAGGTCGACTACAACCTGCCGGAGCGCTTCGAACTGGAGTACATCGGCGCGGATGGCGAGCCGCACCGCCCGGTGATGATCCACCGCGCGCCGTTCGGCTCGCTGGAGCGCTTCATGGGCATCCTGATCGAGCACTTCGCCGGGGCGTTCCCGGCCTGGCTCTCGCCGGTGCAGGTGACGCTGATCCCGGTAGCCGACCGGCACATCCCTTACGCCCAGCAGGTCGCCGCGCAGCTCAAGGCCGCCGGCTTCCGGGCGGAGGTGGACGACTCCAACAACCGCATGAGCAACAAGATCCGCATCGCCCAGGGGCAGAAGGTGCCTTACATGCTGGTCGTGGGCGACCGCGACGTGGAGGCGGGGGCGGTGAGCGTCCGCCTGCGCAGCGGGGAGGACCTGGGGGCTATCCCGGTGGGCGAGTTCATCGCCAGGCTGGGCGAGATCGTGAAGTCGCGCGCGCTGGAACTGTGGGCGTAAAGGCTATCCTGCCGTCCCTGTCCGCGCTATAGAAATCCGTTAGAACCGCCCGGTTTCTCTTGAAGCCGGGCGGAAGGCATTTAGAATCAGAAGGTTGAGGGAGCTTTACTGTGGTGTGGGATACGGGAGGGTGAGGTAACGGCCATGTTCTTCGATCCGAACTATCTCCTGTGGGTGTTGATCCCCGGCATGCTGATCTCATTTGCGGCGCAAATGGTGATCCGCAATGCCTATGGCAAATGGAGCCGGGTGCGTAACGGCGCCGGGCTGACCGGCGCACAGGTCGCCCAGGTGATCATCGACCGTACGCCGGTCGGCGATGTGGCCTATGGGAGCGCGCGGCTGCGCTACACGGGTCGTAGCGCCTCCAGCATCAGCCTGGAGCGCGTCCGCGGGCAACTTACCGACCACTACGACCCGCGCACGCACACCGTCCGCCTGTCCGATTCGACGGCTAACCAGCCGTCAGTGGTGGCGATGGCGGTGGTGGCCCATGAACTGGGTCACGCCCAGCAGCATGAGGAAAACTCGATCCTGATCCAGGCCCGTAACATCCTGATCCCGGCTGTGCAGATCAGCCCGATGATCTCCTACAGCCTGATCCTGTTCGGCCTGCTGTTCAACCTGCTTGACCTGTTCTGGCTGGGCATTCTGTTCTTCGCCGTGGCAGTAGGCTTCACTATCCTGACCCTGCCGGTGGAGTTCGACGCCAGCCGGCGCGGCCTGCAGCTCCTGCGGGACGCCGGGCTGATGTTGACAACCAGCGACGAGCAGGGTTCGCGGGAAGTGTTGACCGCGGCGGCACTGACCTATGTGGCTGCCGCGATCACGGCGGTGCTGCAGCTGCTGTACTTTGTCAGCCTGGCCCAGCGCCGCGATTGAGCACCCACAAGCGATCCATCGATGAGCAGGAGGACGCACCGCCGCCGCGCGGTGCGTCTTGCTTCTGGCCTCCGGCGGATTCCCTGCCAGCCTGGTCTATAATGAGGGCAACGGAAAACACAGTCGTGGAGGCGGCCATGAAAGCCAGGCTGGTCAAATTCGGGCAGGTCAGGATCGCCGGGCAGACCTACGACTACGACATCGTGATCGCCGGGGGAGCGGTGAGCAAGCGGCGCAAAGGGCCTTCCAAAGCCTACCGCGAGCAGTTCAACCATACTCCCCTCTCTGTCGAGGAGGATATCCCCTGGGGCGGCAAGAAACTGATCATCGGCACCGGCGTGGAAGGCCGGTTGCCGATCATGCCGGAAGTCTACGCAGAGGCCATCCGGCGTGGGGTGGAGATCGTGGCCGTCCCCACGGAGGAAGCCTGCGCCCTGCTGCGTGAGATGGATCCCGCCGACGTGCATGCCATCCTGCACATCACCTGTTGAGCGGGGCGGGCGATGACGACACTGCTGGGCATGGGACTGCTTTCCGCAGCGGCGCTGCTCCTGCAGGTAGCGCTGACCCGCGTTTTTTCCATTGCCCAGTTCTACCACTTCGCCTTTCTGGTGATCAGCCTGGCCCTGCTGGGTTTCGGAGCCAGCGGGTCGCTGCTGGCGCTGTGGCCGGGTCTGCGTCGCCCGGAGCGCGGGGCATGGTATGCGCTGGGGTTTGCCCTCAGCAGCGTCGCCGCCTACCTGTTCGTCAACAGCCTGCCCTTTGATTCGTACAGCATCGCCTGGGATCGGGCGCAGGTGGCTCTGCTGGCGGCTAACCTGCTGGCCCTGGCCGTACCCTTTGGCTTTGCCGGGGCGCTGATCGCCGCCCTGCTGAGCGCAGAAACCGCCCGCGCCGGACGGATCTACAGCGCCAACCTGGTCGGCTCAGCGGCGGGAGCAGCGCTGGCTCCCCTGCTGATCGGTGCGCTGGGCGGCGAGCGGGCCGTCCTGCTCGGCGCGGCGCTGGGGGCAGTCGCGGCGCTTATCCTTGCGGAGCGCGGGCGGCGCCCCTTACGGATCGTGGCCTGGGGGGGACTGGCAGGGGTCCTTTTCCTGCTGATCCTGCTCCCCGCGCCGTTCCAGATCCACCCCTCGCCCTACAAACGGCTCAGCCAGTTCCGCCTGAACCCGGAGGCCACGATCGTCGCCACGCGCCAGAACGCTTACGCCCGGCTGGATATTGTCGCCAGCCCGACCATTCACGCTGCGCCAGGCCTCAGCCTGACTTACACTGCCAGCCTGCCGCCACAGGTTGGCCTCCTGATCGATGGCGATGCGCTGCTGCCGGTCATGGAGACGCACGGCGCGCCGCTTGCGCTGGCCCGCGCCCTGCCAACCGCCCCCGCCTATGCCCTGCGCCCCGGTGCAAGTGTTGTCGTGCTCGGTTCCGGCGGCAACATGGAAGCCTGGGCAGCGCTGGCGAACGGCGCGCGGGCGGTGACGGTTGTCGAGCCAAACCGCCTGATCTACGACGCACTGACAAACGACCTGCGCCGGGTGGCCGGGATCGCCGGCTACCCCCACGTCGACATCCTCCACCGTGAGATTCGTACCTTTGCCCAGGAGCGATCGGCCCGCTACGATGTAGCCGTGCTGACCCTGACCGACAACTACCGCCCGATCACCTCCGGCGCGTTCACGCTGACTGAGAACTACACGCTGACCGTTGAAGCTTTCCGCGCCTATCTCGATCTGCTCAATCCGGACGGCCTGCTGGTCTTCAGCCGCTGGCTGCAATCCCCGCCCAGCGAGACGCCGCGCGCCCTGGCGCTCGTCCTGGAGGCGCTGGCCGATCGCGTCCCTGACCCGCGCGATCACCTCTTCGTCTTCCGCTCCTTCCAGACGGCGGCCTTTCTCGTCAAGCCGGAGCCATTCACGGCGGCGGAGGTCAGCGCATTGCTGGATGCCATCGAGCGTCTGCGCTACGACCTGGTTCTGGCCCCGGCGATGCCCGCTCTGGCGGAGCGGATGGCCGGGCTGGTCAACCGCTTTGCGCAACTGGAGACGCCGGTCTACCATGAGACGCTCACCGCCCTGGCCGATGCGCCAGACCGGGCCGCCTTCTACGCCGCTTACGACTTCGACATCCGCCCGCCAACGGACGATCACCCCTTTTTCTTCCACTTCTTCCGCTGGCGGCAGACGCCGGAGGTCCTGCAGAATCTTGGAACGCGCTGGCAGCCGTTCGGCGGGAGCGGTTTTTTCGTCCTGCTGGCCCTGCTGATCTTCGCTGTCGCAGCGGCGCTGCTGTTCGTGCTGGTCCCGGTGGGATTGCGGGCGCGCTTCCGGGAAGCACTGCGTGGGTCGGGACGCGGGCGGGCGCTGCACGTCGCCGTCTACTTTGCCGCGATCGGGCTGGCCTACCTGCTGGTAGAGGTCGCCCTGATCCAGGCGTACATGTTGACGCTGGGCCAGCCAACGCTGGCCATAGCGATTGTGATCGGGGCGCTACTGCTGTGGTCGGGTATCGGCAGCGCCCGGCTGAGCCATCGGGCCGGGTGGGGCTGGATCGCGGCGCTGGCCGCGATCATCGCCCTGACCCCGCTGTTCGTCCGGGCGCTGACGCCGCTGTTGTTGCCGCTGCCGCTGGCGCTGCGCGTTGCAGCGGTGATCGCCCTGATCGCGCCGCCGGGTCTGCTGATGGGCACGCCCTTCCCGCGCGGGATCGCCGCCCTGCGCGACATGCCGGACCTGGTGCCGTGGGCCTGGGCGGTCAACGGCGGCGCGTCGGTGATCAGCGCCGTGCTGGCCGTGATCGTGGCCCTGTCGTGGGGCTTCACGGCAGTGCTGCTCTGCGGCGGCGGGTTATACCTGCTGGCAGCGGTGCTGAGTGGCCGGCTGGCGGTGATACAGAAAGAAGGTGGAGCATGATCCGCATTTTGCGCAGCGGGCCTGGAGCCGCCCTGCTGGCCCTGGTCGCCCTGGTGATCCTGGTCGTGGTGCTGGTGGACGGCGCATTCACGCTGCTGACACGCCCGCAGTACGTGACGGTCGATATTCCCCTGCCGTCAGGCGAAGTCTGGGGACCCGCCCAGACCGCCCGCGCGACCTTTAACGAGGGCACGGCGGCGCTGGACGTGCGCTGGCAGGAGGCAACACTGACCGGCGTGGCGACCTGGGAAGACGCCCTGACCATCTTCCACGACATCCTGACCGAACAGGGCTGGGCGCCGCTGGCCGCGCCTCCGGCCATCGATCCCTGTCCGCCCATCCTGGAGGAACTGGGGATGGCGGGGGCAGCGACGGCCTGCTTTGGCCCGGCGGATCACGACCGTCCGGATCGTCAACCGCCGCTGGTCTGTGTGGCCGGGGAGCAGAGCGCCGATGGGAGCCTGCGCGTGGCGCTGATCACGGCTTCCGCTCCTCATCCCAACTGGTAGACGGTCAGGGCCAGATGCCGTCCGGGGACGTGCGGCTCAGCGCCGATTCGATCACCCGCCGATCCATCCCGAAGATGCTGCTGAGCAGTTGCGGCAGCGGATGGGCCGCCGTGACCGCCAGGTGCACCGGCTCTTCCCGCCCGACCGTGCGCCGCACCAGCCCCTTGTCCTCGCTGTAGCGCCAGAACTGATCGCCCTTCAGCTTCTGGATGATCACCTCGTCCAGGAAGAGGCCGTCCGGCGCGTGGTCGCGCAGCAGCCGGGCCTGGAAGCGGGCCGGATCGATCGGTGCGCCGTTGACCCAGAAGGAGATCTGCTCAAACTGGCGGCTGGTGCGCCGGATCAGCCAGCGATCGGCGGCCACCGGCGTGGCATGATAGTCATAGACCGGGGTGGTAACCGATATGCTGACTTCCGGGTCAAGCGGCAGGGCCGCCGGGATCGGGTAGCCCACATCGGCCACATAGCGCATCCCCTCCAGCGTGACGATCAGCGCACAGTGCGGCTCGATGGTCTTGGTGGTCATGTCGCAGAGGGCCAGCGTGCTCTGGAAGCCGATCGCGTCCAGCACCGCCTTGAGGGCCAGGTTGCTTTCGAAGCACGTCCCGCCCGTCCCCAGCCGCAGCGCGTCGGCAAAGAACGCCTCCGGCAGGCGGGCGTAGTCAGCGGGCGTGCCGGGCCGCTGGTGGCGGGCGATGCGCGAGGCCGATTCCCAGGGGATGCAGGTGGCCCAGGCGAGCAGCAGACGGTTGAGGAAAGGCAGTGTTGGCGCGGGCGGCGCATCATCGAGATGGAGGTGAGCCAGGATAGCGGACAGAGGCAGAGACATCGTGCATGTTTCCCGGCAGATCAGAGGACTGAGCGCGTTGAGCCTCAGCGACGCAGAAGCGGGCTAGACATCTTCGCTTTCGCGCTTGCTGAAGTAGATCACGCCCTCAAAACGGCTGTAACCGGCCTTCTCAAAGAGGGCGATACTGGCCTCGTTCCAGGCTTCGATCACGCAGGACACGCTCGCACTCCCGGATCAGACGCAGGCCCAGTCCGCGCCGCCGGTAATCGGGATGGACAGCCAGGCGGTTGATCCAGCCACGGCGGCTATCCGTGGTGGCCAGCGCCACGCCTACCAGCCGCGTCTGACCGCCCTCCACTGCCTCCAGGCCAATCGCGATCTGGCAGCCGGAAGCAAGCTGAGCGGCAAACGCTTCCCGCGAGTCGCGGCCCACCGGGCGGATATGCAGCCCGGCAGCTTCCCACAGAGCGCGCACGGCGTCGTAATCGGCGGCGGTCAGGTGGCGGACGGTGATGGTCTCGGTCATCGGTGCTCAAGGCCTTTTGAATCGGCAGGGGCGTACCGCAGATCATACGCCCCCGGATGTCTTCCTGTCTCTGGGCTACCGGGAGGGGGAGTTACCCGCCGCTCCCGTCGCCATCCTGACCTGCCTGCCCGCCAGCGGCGGCGGCCCGCCAGCCCGCGATCAGCTCGCGGATCACGGCCATGTCCAGGTTCTCGTAATAGTGGAAGTTGCATTGCAGGACGGGTGCTTTGTCACAGGCGGCCAGGCACATCACCCGTTCCACCGTAAACAGGCCGTCGGCGGTCGTACCGCCATCTTCCACCCCCAGCTCAGCCAGCAGCTTCTGGTAGAACTCCTCGGCGCCGCGCAGGGCACAGGGCAGATCGGTGCACACCTGCAGCCAGTACTTGCCCTTCGGCTCCTCACGGAACATGGTATAGAAACCGGCGATCGAGCGCACCTGAGTGGGATCGACGCCGATTAACTCGCCGATCTCCACCAGCGCCCCGTCGGTGATGTAGCCGTATTCTTCCTGGGCCAGGTAAAGCAGGGGCATGACTGCCGAACGCCGATCCGGGTACTTGGCAAAGATCGCCTCGATGCGATCGGGGTATTTCTCTTTGAGCATGAGCGCGCGTTACCTCTTGAAATCGCGTGGCCGGGCACTGCCGCAAACTATAACACATCGCGCCCGCTCCGCCAGCGGTTCGCACAGGTGCGGGCGCTCGGCTTCCTGCTCTGGCAGGGCCGCAACCCGTACAACACCGCACTTGAGCAGCGGATTGCGCCCTGTAGAGCCAGCCAATCAACAGATGGGGCCAGCCGGTTGTGGCTGGCCCCTGTGATTTGCCGCGTTGTGATGTGGCGGGCGGTTAACGGGTGAAGTTGAAGAAAGCGAAGTGACTCGTCCCGTCGACCAGCGTGACGGTCAGCTGCCGGCAGGTGCCGCCCCAGCTCCGGTCTGTCTTCCAGACGTACACATACTGGTCAGCGAGCGGGTCGTAGGTCAGGCTGCTGTTGCCGGCGGTGACGGTTTCCTCGATGTTGTCGATCACGGTCAGGCCGTCGCACGAAATAGCTGACGATGCAGGATAGCCCGCCGCGAAGATGCTCAGCCCCTGATTCCCGCTGAGGCTGAACTTGACCGGGATAGCGCTGCCGGCCTTGACGCGGTTCATCACCGGCGGGTTGTCCACCGGGCGGAAGAAGCCGCTCCAATTGTAGATCACGCGGTAGGTGACACTGGCGCTGCCGGAATTGCCTGCATAATCCAGTGCGCCGCTGCACGTGGCGGTGAACGTCCCAACGACTGGCCCGCCGGTGAGGCTCAGGCTGGCCACAGTCGCCACGCCGGATAGCGCATCGGTGGTGCTGCACCCTGCCGCAGGTACGGCGCCGAGCGTGTAGGTTGCGCCGTCGCTGACGCCAGTTACGGTGACCTCCGGCGCGGTCTTGTCGATGTTGATGTTGGAGGCCGTTGCCGAAGCGCTGACGTTGCCCGCCTTGTCGGTGCAGGTGCCGGAGGCCGACTGGCCCGCCCCTTCGCTGCTCAGGACAACAGCCGCGCTGCAGAAGTCAATGCCGGACAGGCTATCCGACCCGCTGAAGGACACGGTGACGTCCGTATTGTTCCAGCCGTTGGCATTGGGGCCTGGCGAGGCGCTGGCGGAAGCGGTCGGCGCGGTCTTGTCGATCTTGATGCCGCTCACCGAGGCCGAAGCGCTGTTACCGGCCTTGTCATACGCTGTGCCGGATGCTCCGAGATTGTTCCCCTCGATGGCGCCAAGGGTGATATCAGCAGGGCAGGAGGCGACACCGGACAGGGCATCTTCACACGTAAAGTGGATGGTAACGTTAGTCTTGTACCAACCATTGTCGTTAGGGGGTGTAGTCGGCGCGGCGCTGATGGTCGGCGCGGTCTTGTCGATGTCAATGTCTTCAACCGTCACCGACGCACTGTTACCTGCCAAGTCCTCGATTGTCTTGCTAACTGATTGATTTTCCCCTTCTCCCAGAGTTACGGGATCAGGACATGCCACTACACCTGATAGATTGTCACTGCAGGTGAAGGACACGGTGACATCACTCGTATACCAGCCGTTGTTGCCGGACGTGCCGCTGACAGTAGGCGTGATCACCGGTGCGGTCTTGTCGATATTGATGCCGGATACGGTTGCCGAAGCGCTATTGCCTGCGTTGTCAACAACCGTGCCCGTTGCAGATTGGCCTGCGCCTTCGCCACTCAGGGTCACGTTTGGACCACAGGAGGCGACACCTGACAGGTTATCGCTGCAGGTGAAGGACACGGTGACATCGGTGTTGTTCCAGCCGTCAACAGGCGCGGGCGCTGCTGTCCCGCTGATGGTCGGCGGGGTCGCATCACGCTTGATCGTCACCGACTGTGAGCTGGTTCCCCCTGCGCTGGTCGCGGTGCAGGTGAATGTCTGGCCGGTTGTATCACTCGTCACATAGGAGGTATCGCAGCCAGAAGTAGTGAATGAAGACTCAGGGTCGGTCACAGTCCAGCTTACGGTCACATTGCTCACGTACCAGCCGTTGTTGCCGGACGTGCCGCTGACGTTGGGCGTGATTGCGGGTGGGGTGGTGTCTGCTGGCGGGTTCACAACCAGCGTAAATGCCGCCGGGCTGGTGTTCCACAGACTGCCGAGCTTGCCACCGCTTACGCTGGCAACCGAGATGGTGTAGCTGCCAGGGGTGCTGGATGAGAACGTCACGTACTGGATGTTTTCGGTGCCGCAGCCAGTGAATGTGAGTGCTGTTGAGGAAGCGGTAACGCCGGTTGGTACGCTGAGGGTGACTGTCGCAGGATCTGCACCGGTGGCGTTGCAGCCATTTACGTCCCCTGCTGGAACATTATTCTCCGTCTTAACATAGAACCCAACTGTGGTTGAACTACCTGCTGCAATTGTCCTTATCTCTAAGGCACCGTCGACTGTGTTGTCGATAGTGTTGACGATCGAGTCAGCATATACGATCAACGCAGTGGCCAGCCCTACCAGCACAACCATCCCGATAAGAAATACCCGGAACCGGTTCAAACGCTTTCTTTGCCTCATGATATAGCCTCCGTATGACGCATAAACAGACAACAGATAATGTGGCACCAGTACCCTACCATGCGGCAGTCGCAAACCCGGTATCAGGAGTCACGCCGCCGGGTCGCAAAAACATGCCCGCGGTCGCAGCCTGACCGGGGCGTTACCATTAAAGGTAGAAATTGGTTTGAAGTCCGTCGGAAATGCGCTGGATTGCCGCCTGGGGGGAGTTAGCTGTGGAACATGTACCCTTCGCCGTTGACGGCCAGGATGTGGCGTGGCTCGGCGGGATTCGGCTCGATCTTGCGGCGCAGGCGGTAGACCACGTTCTTGACGAGCGTGTTATCCCCCCCGCCCGTGTAGCCCCACACCCGGTCGATGATCACGCTGGTGGGCAGCACCTGCCCGGCGTGGGCCACCAGCAGGTACAGCAGGCGTAGTTCCAGGTTGGTCAGCCGGATCGTCGTCCCGTCTTCCGCCACCAGCTGGCGCCGGGCCGTGTCCAGCCGCAGCGGGCCGATCTGGAACGAATCGAGCATCTCCGCCGGAAACTGCCACGCCCGCGCCAGCCAGGCGCCCACCTTGGCCAGGAAGAGCCGGGGTTCAACCGGCTTGGCAATGCATTCGTCCACGCCAGCCCGGTAGGCCTCCAGAGCGCGTGTATCGTTGTAATCGGCCAGGAGCAGCAGGATGGGAACGGTGGCTTCCCCGCGCAGGGCGCGGATGGTTGCGTTCGGGTCCTGGGTCGGGTCGCAGGAATCCACCAGGATCAGGTCGCTGGCCTGTTCCGCCCGCCACTGGATCGCTTCCTGTACGGTGAGGGCGAGCGTGATCTCGTACTGTCTGGCTTTGAGGAGTTCGCCCCACAGATACCCGCTTTCGGCGTTGTCGGAGATGACCAGGATGCGCGCGTTCAGCTTCTGGCCGACTGATCGGAGTTCCGTTTGCGTGTCTTTACCATTAACCATGACGCAATTCCGCTATCAAGATCGGGCAGTTCTTCCATCTTCATTATCGTTCGGCGGTGCGCGCCGGACAATATGCCGCAGCGGAATTTTTCATAAAAAACAGGGCGTGAGATGAAGCGAATATTGGTTTCCCACATGGATTGAACCCGCTATAATGACAGTGGCAAATCATTCCGATCTGAAAACCACCAAGTCGAATTGAAGATATGATGGCAATATCCACAGTACCAGCGTACCGCGAGATGTTGGTTAGTCTGCTAAAAGGCGATCTAGATTTCCACGATCAATTGAGCAATTATGCGTCCCATAACTTTCACGCTTTTCCCGCTAAATTTCCTCCACAGCTACCGCGGAAATTCATCGAAGGGTTGACAAATCTGGGTGATGTTGTTCTTGATCCTATGATGGGATCTGGGACAACAGTGGTTGAGGCTCTGCTGGCCAAACGGCAGTCGGTCGGGTTTGATATTGATCCTCTAGCCGTTCACCTCTCTAGAGTAAAAACAGCCAGGCTGGATGTTGAGCAGCTTAGACAGGTGGGGCGGCAAATCATTCGTGAGGCATTATCGGCTCTAAATAACCGAGAGATGCTTTCAAATCACTTAGCCAGGTGCTTTGACGACAAAACACGGAATTTCATTAACTATTGGTTTGCCCCTCCAACCCAACTTGAGTTGGCTGCTTTAGTAATGCAGATTCAGAAATTAACAAAACCTGAACTAAGAGATTTCTTCTCAATAATTCTTTCTAGTATCATTATTACAAAATCGGGTGGAGTTTCTTTGGCTTTTGACTTGGCTCATACACGACCACACAGGGCAAAATTGGTTTTGTCTCAGTCTGGAGAGGTTATTCTGAAAGATACTACTGACGGCAATTCGAAGCGCGTTAAGCTACTCACTAAGACTCTGCGTTCCCCTATTGAAGAGTTTGAGAAGCGGTTACACCGCAATTTATCGGGGGTTATTCAGTACGCACCGGATATGATTTCCCCACGGATTCAATGTGCTGACGCTCAGCAAATGCCGTTGGAAGATGAAACAGTGGACTTGATTGTGACTTCGCCACCTTACATATCGAACGCTATTGACTATATGCGTGCCCACAAGTTTTCGCTGGTATGGCTGGGCTACCCAATTCAAGAGCTTGGAAACAAGCGCAAAGCGTATATCGGTGGAGAGGCAATTTCGGACGTGGCGTTCCTTGACTTGCCAAGTTTTGCCTGCCAGGTAGTAGACAGTATAAGCCATGTTGATAAGAAAAAGGGGCAAACTGTTCACAGGTATTATTCGGAAATGACCCTTGTGCTCAAAGAGATGTACCGCGTTCTGCGTCCTGGCAAAGCGGCAATCGTGGTTGTTGGCACTTCTGTTATCAGGGGAATTGATACGCAGATTGACCTGTGTCTAGCAGAGATCGGCAAGCACGTTGGATTTGAGATTCCTGCTATTGGCGTAAGGAATCTGGATCGCAACCGGCGCATGTTGCCAGCTGGTGCGACTGTGGATAGCGATTCTCAAATTCAGCAGAGAATGCATGAGGAATTTGTCATCGGCTTTTTCAAACCGGTAGTAAGGTGGAACAACAATGGCCATAAATGATCTGCGCCAAATCTATCATCAACAGATTGGCAATAAGATCATTCGAATAAGAATCAGAAAAAAGAAGTTTTGCCGACGGAGATAATGCTAACAGCATCAGAATCGCCTGGAACATTGTGGAGCAATTGAACTTCAGCTCAAATGAGTTAGCGTTGTCTGAACAGGGAGTCGGAAAGCTTTTTGAGCAAGTAACATGTGATTTTCTTGAGCAAGCCTTTGGGACCCTTACTCACCTGCGACCAGGGCGTTGGCTTTACAAAACTACGGACACGGAGATTTCTGGCTTTGAACAGTATGAACATTTGGCTAACGTGGCGTCTATTCTGAAGAAGAACAAGGAGTTGGCTTCTGTTTTAGGCAGTGATTACATCGTGACTCCGGACATTGTTATCGCTAGATATCCAGTCTCAGATGGGGAAATCAATACCAGACAAACACTTGTAGATGATACAGCAGATATTGTTAGCTTTACGCCACTTCGAGAATGCAATCGTCAGCAGCATCTTCCCATTTTACATGCCAGTATTTCGTGCAAATGGACCATACGCAGTGATCGTTCACAGAACACACGCACAGAGGCTCTTAACCTGATTCGCAACCGTAAGGGCCACCTGCCCCATATTGTCGCAGTGACTGCTGAACCACTTCCAACTCGGATTGCTGCTCTTGCGCTTGGCACTGGTGATTTGGATTGCGTATATCACTTTGCTCTTCCAGAATTGAAAAAAGCTGTCGAGGATACAGGCAACGAAGATCAAGGCGATATACTTTGCACCTTAATTGAAGGAAAGAGGTTAAGAGATATCAGTGATTTACCCTTTGATCTGGCTGTCTAGGCGCCCGAACAGCCAAAGGTAATTGGGTATCGCGGCCCGCACCCTCACGCTCTGGCATGCGCCCGCGCCTGTTCCAGCGTGGAGCCGGCCATCATCAGCCCCAGCACTTCCACGTCGGCTTCCTCGCGGGCCAGTTCGCCCATGATCCGCCCCTCGTAGAGCACCACAATCCGGTCGGAAAGGGCCATAATCTCGTCCAGGTCTTCCGAGATCAACAGGATGGCCACACCCGCGCTGCGCTGTTCCACCAGCACCTGGCGGATGTACTCGGTAGCGCTGATATCCACCCCGCGTGTGGGCTGGGAAGCGATCAGGACGACCGGCTGGCGGGAAAGCTCGCGGGCCAGGATCAGCTTCTGCACGTTGCCGCCGGAGAGGTTCTTGACCGGCGTTTCCGGGGAAGGTGTCTTGATGTTGAAGCGGTTGATCAGTCCCCGCGTGTGGGCAGCGATGGCGCCAAAATCCAGGAAGATGCCGCGTGCGAACGGCTCGCTGGCGTGAGTCTGCAGGATCAGGTTCTCCGCCACGGAAAAGACGCCGATCGTGCCGTGCCGGTTGCGCTCCTCCGGGATGAAGGATAGCCCGGCGGCCAGCCGTTCGCTGACCGGGGCGTGGCTGATCTCGCGCCCGGCCAGGCGGATGGCCCCGCTGTGGACCGGCCGCAGCCCGGCGATCGATTCCGCCAGTTCGCGTTGCCCGTTGCCGGAAACGCCGGCGATGCCGACGATCTCCGCAGCCCGGACGTTCAGGGTGACGCCCTGCAGGGCAGGCAGGCCCTGATCGCTGAGCACCACCAGGTCTTCCAGCGCCAGCCGCACTTCGCCCGGCGTGACCACCGGCCGGTCAGGCTGCAGCTTGACATCGCGCCCGACCATCATCCGCGCCAGCGTGCGCTGCTCGATCCCGTTGTTGAGCACGGTGTCTACCACCCGCCCGTCGCGCATGACCGTGATCCGGTCGCACAGGGCCTGCACCTCGTAGAGTTTGTGGGAGATGAAGATCAGGGCGTGGCCCTGGTCGCGCATCTGGCGCAGCGTGGCGAACAGTTCCTCCACCTCCTGCGGGGTCAGGACGGCGGTCGGCTCGTCCAGGATGATCAGCGCCCCGCCACGGTAGAGCGCCTTGATGATCTCCACCCGCTGCTGTTCCCCCACAGAAAGCTGCCAGATGTAAGCGTCCGGGTTGATCTTCAGCCCGTAAATGCTGGAAAGTTCCAGCAGCCGCTCCCGCACTTCGGCCAGGTTGAGCACGGTGCCCGCCGGTTGCATCCCCAGCGCCACGTTCTCGGCGACAGTCAGGGTCTGGACGAGCATGAAGTGCTGGTGGATCATGCCGATGCCCTGCGCCAGGGCATCCGAGGGCGATTCCAGCCGCACAGGGCGCCCGTTGATCAGGATTTCGCCCTCGTCCGGGTGGTAGAGGCCGTAAAGAATCTTCATCAGGGTGCTCTTGCCCGCGCCGTTCTCGCCCAGCAGGGCGTGAATCTCGCCTGCTTTGACGTCGAAGTTGACGTGATCGTTGGCCAGGACGCCGGGGAAACGCTTGACGATATTGCGCATCTGGGCGCTATCAATACGGGTGTGGCCGGAGGGGAGCGTAATGCCTGAGGACATCGTCAGACCCTTTGCAGCTGGCTGCCACACGGCGGTGGCGGTCGGCGGGTGATCGGCTGGCCCCGCCGGGGGCCAACCGTGCCCACATATATACCACCGGTTGGCGGGCAGCTACAAGCGATAGAGCGGCAGGGGACAGGCAAAAAGGGGAGGCCGGGCAGGATTGCGGGGTGAGCACCCTGCCCGGCCCGCCGGTCAGGTGCTAGCGGCGGCGGATCGTGGTCCCGATGCGCGTCAGGGAGAGGACGCGGCCATCCGGCAGGGTCAGCACAACCTCCGAAGCGTAGTACGAGCCACGCTGCCCCGGTCTGGCGAAGTCGTTGGTCTCCTGCACCTGGATGCTATAGCCCTGCTCCGGGGCAGTGGCCCAGCCCAGGGCGCTCCGTACGCCGGGATCGGAGACCCACAGCGTGCCAAAGCCCCGGATCGGCTGGTAGAGGCCTTCCGGCGGTGTCTGGTCGAAGGTGACCTCGCCGCCCGCCCAGCGATCCGGATCGATACGCCCATTGCCGCCACTGTCCAGCCACCAGATCCGCCCCTCGAACCAGATCATCAGGCCGCGCTCAAAGGGCTGGTAAGCGGCCTGAGCCAGGCGAGCCGGCGCGTTAGGGCAGAAGGTCTGCTGTTCCCCGGCGGCAAACCAGGGATAGGTGCAGGTGATTGTCACCGGGATGCCCTCCTGGCCGGTGCCGTCCTGCCCGAAGATCGTAAAGCGGGCGGAGGTCACCTCTGTCGGGGCATTGATGGTCAGCGAGCCGGAGAGCGGCAGCAGGGCGCCTGTCCCGCTCAGTGAGACACGGCGGGTGGGCAGGGCTTCGTGCCACATCCACAGGCTGACCCCGTTGACGCCGCTGACATCCCAGGTGAGCGTCAGTGGCGCGCCAGCGGCTACCGTGCGCGGCTGCACATCGAAGGCGTTGATCACCAGTCCGCCCGGCGCTTCCCCGGCAGGGACGATGTAGGACAGGCGCTCATCGGAATACTCGTAGACCCAGCCGACGGCCCCGCTGACCTCAGAGCGTACCTTCCACTGGCGGTGGCCCAGCGTTTCCTGCGTGGCCGGTTCGATGCGCAGGCAGTAAGGGCCTTCGATCACGGTGAAGGTCTCGCCCGCCTGCAGGCTGCCGGTTGTCTGGCTGCCGCCGGGTTTATCCACCGTGTCCTGCATCAGGCTCAGGCCGTACTGCATCGTGTCGGAGAGGCGCGCTCCGAACCCGACGCGGATACCGCGATCGGGCAGGAACGGCGCGCTGTAGCACTGGGCCGCGTCATAGACGCGGTAGCCGCGGAACACGGCGAAGTAGAGGCGATACTCGGTGAACGTGCCGCTGTACTCGTGAACCCAGCCCTCCAGGCCGGAGCGTTCAACCCGCACTCGCCACTGGCGGTGGCCCTCGTTGCTGCCCGGTGCACGGTAGCAGAACGGCCCTTCCAGAACGACAAACGTCTCCCCGCGCGGCAGGCTAGCGATGATCCGCCCACCCACGCCGCTGATGGCCGTCACAGGCAGGCCCGCCGGATTCTGCTGGCTGGCGATACCGCGCGCTCCGACCTGGACGCCGGTGCTGGGGATGTAGGGCGGCTGGTAGCAGGCGTCGCCGCTGGCCGTGGTGAAGCCGCCCTGAGGCAGGGGATTCACGGGGACGCGCAGTTCAGCGCGGGCCAGCGTTGCTCCGGTGCTCATGGCGATCACGCGCAACTGCAGGCGAATCTCCGTCGCATCCCCGCCGGGCAGGAGCGGGATCACGCTCCCGCTGCCCTCCGAGGGCACTTCCACGAAGTGGCGGGGGCGCTCAACGTTGAAAGTGCGGCCGTCAGGGAAAATCTGTTCAAAGACCAGATTGGTGCCCGGCGCCCGGTTTTCCACCCGCCAGGTCAGGGACACTTCTGCCCGCCTCAGGGCCAGGTCGAGCGCATCCACGCCGATGGTGTCCGTGGCGAAACGGGTGATGACCGGCGGTAGGGGCGTGTTGCTGGGTAGCGGCGTGTAGGTGGCCGACGGGATCGGTGTGGCCAGGATGCCCAGATCAACCACGGTGGGCACTGCCCCTGGCAGGGTGGGCGTGATCGTTGGTGGCGGGGTGGCAGTGGGCAGGGCGGTCTGCGTCGCGGTGGGGCTGGCACGCAGCGCGGCCAGGCTGATCGGCGTGTTGGTCGGCGCGACCGTGATCGGCGGCGTTTCGGTGTCTGTTGCCGGAACCAGTTCGGTGACCGGCGGTGGCGTCCCTTCCGTTGTGCAGGCCACCAGCAGAACCAGCAGGCCGGCCAGCACTGCGGCGGCGCGCCTGTTCCAGGTACTCATAAAATCACTCGCCGGAGACCCCCGGCTTTAGCCGGGGGAGGAAGGCGAGACTTCCTCCTTTCTATACTTGAGAAATCAGGACAATTGTGCTATACTGAAAGGCATGAAACTGATTGCGCAAGTTAAGCTTCTGCCTACGCCAGAACAGGCGGTATATCTGCTCCGCACGCTTGAGACGGCAAATGCGGCGGCGAACTACGTGAGCGAAGTCGCCTGGGAAACCAAGACGTTTCGCCAGTATGACTTGCATCATGCCTGTTACTACACCGTGCGCGAGCGATACAGGTTGTCCGCACAGATGACTGTCCGCGTGCTGGCGAAGGTCGCCGACGCCTACAAGCTCGACCGCAGAACGCAGCGCCGCTTTCACCCGCACGGCAGCATCGCCTATGACGAGCGTATCCTTGCATGGAAGTTGACTGCGCAGACCGTGAGCATTTGGACGGTCGGCAGGCGGCTGACTATCCCGTTTATCGCCGGTGAGCATCAGCTTGCTCTGCTGCGCTTTATGCAGGGTGAAGCAGATTTGATCTACCGGCGCGGCGAGTTCTACCTGCATCAGGTCTGCGAAGTAGACGAGCCGCCAGAGGGCGAGGTTGATGAGTTTCTGGGCGTTGATCTGGGCATCGTCAACATCGCCACCGATAGCGACGGAACGGCCTACAGCAGTCGCGCGGTGAACAACGTGCGCCACCGTCATCGCCGTCTGCGTGCCAAATTGCAGCGCAGGGGGACAAAGTCGTCCCGTCGTCGCCTTAAAAAGCTGGCGGGCAAAGAGCGCCGCTTTGCTACGAACACCAACCACACGATCAGCAAACGCATCGTGGCTGCCGCGAAAGACACCGGACGCGGGATTGCTCTCGAAAACCTGAGCGGCATTCGCGAACGGGTAACGGTTCATCGCGCCCAGAGAGCCACGCTGCATAGCTGGTCGTTTTACCAACTCCGCGCGTTTATCGAGTACAAGGCCCGGCTTGCCGGTGTGCCGGTGGTCGCGGTTGATCCCCGCAATACCTCGCGCACCTGCCCGGTCTGTGGATGTATTGACAAACGCAATCGGCTCTCTCAAGACACGTTCTCCTGTGTGTCGTGCGGCTTCTCTGGGCTGGCCGACCACATCGCGGCGACCAACATTGGTCGCCGGGCGGCTGTCAACCCGCCACACGTCTCGGATGCGCCCTCAGCGGCGTAGCGCCAGGGACAAGCTTCCCGCTTTAGCGGGGAGTAGTTGACAATTCTCCTGCTCCTCCCAGAGACAACCTGCGTTGGCTGGACAGCCTGTAGAGAGCGCCAGCTTCTACCTTCACTGTACAGGAAAAACAGGCCGTCAGAACCGGAGCGGCGGCAGTGCGTCGGGCAATCGTGGGGATGGCGGTGGCTGGCGGGCCGGTTCAGTCGACACTGTTGCGACTGACGTTACTGGCTGGACGGTTGGCGGCGGCTTTGAGTTGCCGCAGCGCCTCATGGTGAGGGGCCAGCCAGTTTTCCTCCAGGGCGCGTTCCAGCAGGTCGGGTCGGCAACGGATCGCTTCCTGCAGCCATTTGCGGGCTGTGTCCAGGTCGCCCAGCTGGGTATGGGAGACAGCCATGCGGTAGCAGATGATGCCGTGCCGGGATGGGTCGATCATGTCCAGCACGCGGTCGATGGTCAGCGCTTCCTGCCATTCCTGGCGGATAAGGTGGAGCGAAGCCAGGTTGTTCCAGGCCTGACTCAGTTCGACGATGGCGATCTCGCTGGCTCGCTGGGCGGCAGCCAGCGCCTGATCATGCTCGCCCTGCTCCTCCAGCGCCCCGGCCAGCAACAGCCAGGCGTCATAATAGGTCGGCCAGATGGCGATCGCCCGTCGGCAATGCCTGACGGCGGCGTCCCATTCGCCGCGATCCATGTGATCCAGGGCAAACGCCCATTGCTCGGAAGGGTTCTCTTCCCAGGGGATATGGCGGCGGCTCTCGAGGATGCTGCGGGTATCGTCGGGGGGCATGGGGCGCGCTCCTGGTTCACACCGGGCGGACTACCCCTCATTCTAGTATGGCCCCTGAGAGCGGGCAAACGCGCCTCTCAGGCCAGGGGGAGCGTGAAGCCGAAGGTGCTGCCCTGGCCGTACACGCTGCTGAAGAGCATCTCCCCGTCATGGCGGGTGATGATATTGCGCACCAGATGCAGCCCCAGGCCGGTGCCTTCGATCTCAGCGCTTTCGCTGCTCCTGGCCCGGAAGAACGGCTGGAACAGCCGCTTTTGCTGGTCTTCCGGGATGCCGTAACCGGTGTCGATGACCTCAAGATAGGCCCTGTCCCCGTTGGCATTCACATGTACCTGCACCGCGCCGCCCGATGGCGTGTATTTGATGGCGTTGCCGACCAGGTTGGAGATGGCCTCATAAAGCAACGAAGGCTCGCCCTGTACCATCACCGGCTGCGGGGAAAGCGTGATCTCAAAGCGCAGTTCCTTGCGGCGGGCCTGTTCCTGGTATTCGCGGAAGACCTGCTCGGCGAGCGTCTGCAGGTCCAGACGTTCAGTCCGCAGGGTGCCTGTGGCATCCAGGCGCTCCAGAGAGAGGATGTCGGTGGTGATCTTCTGCATCCGCTCTGTCGATCGCTCGATGTAGTCCAGGTAATCCAGAGCCTGCTGGTGGGTGGCCGGATCCAGTTCGCGCCGCAGCAGGTAGACGAAGCCGATGATGTTGTTAAGCGGGGCGCGCAGGTCGTGGGTGGCAATGCGGATCATGTCCGTCTTCATCTGTTCCAGGTCGCGCACCTGGTTGTATAGCTCCTGCAGCTTGGCCAGCTGGCTGCGCGACTTCTCATAGAGCTGGGCGTTATCGACAGCGGTGGCGATCCGCGAGGCCAGCAGCTTGAGAAAATCGAAGGTCTCCTCATTAAAGCGGTTGGGGTCGGTGGTTTCCAGGTTGAGGAAGCCGACCAGGCGATCCTGGGAGAGCAGGGGGATGGCGATCTGAGCGCGGGTCTGGGGCAGCAGCGGCAGATAATCCGGATCGGCGTTCACATCCAGGACGCGCTGAGGCTTGCGCTCACGCAGGGCACGGCCCACCACGCCGCGGGTCAGGATTTCCTCATTGCCCAGCGCAGTGAGTTTATAGTTGATGTTTTTCACCAGGCGCAACCGCTCGTCCTGCAGCAGGCCGATCAGACCGGCGCTGGCCACGCTCAGGCGCACGGCGGTATCAAGGGCCATGGTCAGGACGTAATCGAGGTCCAGGTAGCGGGTCAGTTCTTCGTCGACATCGCGCAGGATGGCCAGGCGGGTGTTCTGGCGGCTGCGATCGGCCTGCACGCGCTGGCGTTCGATGGCGTAGGCGATGGACTGGGCCAGGGCGCGCATGTCGGTATGGCCCTTGACCAGGTAATCTTGCGCGCCGTTCTGCACAGCGCTGAGCGCAACCTGCTCATCGTCCAGACCGCTGAGCACCACGATCGGCAATTCGGGATCGGCTTTGTGCAGCCGGCTGAAAGTCTCCAGCCCTCGCGCATCCGGCAGTGTCAGATCCAGCAGCGCGGCATCAAAGGTGCGTTGCTTGATCTCGACCAGCGCGTCGCTGAGATAGTCGACATGCACCAGCTCGTAGTTGCGCCCGCGTGCACGGCGCAGCGCAGCTGCGATCAGCCGGGCATAACCCGGATCATCTTCTACCAGCAAGACAGTGGTAGTGGTGCTTTCGCTACTCATGCCCTTGTGCTCCAGGTTGCTGCAAACCCTGCTCCAGATGATATGTCGGGCCGGATCGATTAGGTCGTTGACCTCGCGCCTGTTCTGCCGTGACCGACTCCATTGTAGCATGCAAACAGGCCTGCAACGTTGTTAAGGAGAGACGATTAGAATCAAGCAACAAAAACCACACCGCACCCGGCGCAGAGGCGGCGTGGTCAGCTTCTGACTGATGGTTTGCCGGGGACTTCGTGTGCCCTGGCCCTCAACCGCCCAGCGCCAGACTCACCCCGCTGGAAACCCCGGCCAGCAAATCCGGGAAGACGCCCAGGAGCAGCGTTCCCAGGGCCGCCACGATCAGCGCCACCGCCAGCGATCGTGGCAGGCGCAGCATGCTGATGTTCGCCGGGCCTTCCTGCAGGAACATGGCGACCACCACCCGCAGGTAGTAGTAGGCCCCCAGGACGCTTGTCACCACACCAAGCACGGCCAGCCAGATCATTCCGGCGTCCACAGCGCTCAGGAATACGTACCACTTCCCCACAAAGCCCGCAGTCAACGGGATGCCGGTGAGGCTGAGCATGAAGAGGGTCATCAGCAGGGCCAGCAGGGGACGCTGCCGTCCCAGGCCGACGAAATCGCCCAGTTCGACGCCACTGCCGTCATCGCGCTCCACGGCAATGGCCACGGCAAAAGCGCCCAGGTTGGTGAAGGTGTAGGCCAGCAGGTAGAGCAAAGCCGCCTGTACACCGCGATCAGCCACCGCGGGATGGCCCGCCGCGGCCACGGCGACCAGGACATAGCCCGCGTGGGCAATGGACGAATAGGCCAGCAGGCGCTTGATATTGGTCTGCCAGATGGCCACCAGGTTGCCCAGGATCATGGTCAGCGCGGCGATGACCGCCAGGGCATCGACCCAGGCTGCCCGCGTATCCCCCGCCACCATCAGGGTGGGCAGGCCAATCAGCAGGACGCGCAGCAGCGCAGCAAAGCTGCCTGTCTTGGTGCCGACACTCATGAAAGCGGTGACCGGCGTCGGCGCGCCTTCGTAGACATCCGGCGTCCACATGTGGAAGGGCACCGCCGCTACCTTGAAGCCCAGTGAGACGGTGATCAGACCCAGCCCCAGCAGCAACAGGTACACCGCCGGCGAGCCGCCTTCCACGATAGCGCTCACGGCCTGCCACACGGCAGGCAGGCGGGTGGAGCCGGTCGCACCGTAGATCAGGGCGACCGGCTAGACGATGAAACCGCTGGCAAACGCGCCCAGCAGGAAGTACTTGAGCGCGGCTTCCTCGCTCCGCAGATCTGGCCGGCGGATGCCACTCAGCACATACAGGGGGATGCTCAGCAGCTCCAGGGCCACAAAGATGATGATCAGGTCGTTAGCGGCGCCCATGAACATCATCCCGGAGGTGGTGAAGAGCAACAGGAGATAGTAGTCGGTGCGGTGTTCGATCTGGGCGCGTCTGAGGTAGTCAATCGCCAGCAGGATGCCGATCGCCGCCGCGCTCAGAACGGTGATATTGACCAGGCTGGTGAAGGAATCGGCCCGCAGC
>FWPV01003759.1_pt1 | contig 33764 bp, 36 predicted proteins | sample 2228371 | NCBI WGS metagenome assembly FWPV01 (sample SAMEA103939776, study PRJEB20133) | metagenome
TTTGAAGGATGGATTACACTTTCACCCGAGTTTCTTATTGACCGCTCAAAAGACCAGACTATAAAGTGGGGGAGGGATTAAAAAGAGAATTTTCGCATATTTATTGTAAAAAGAATCTAAAGGAAGAAAATACTCGACTTGAAGGTAAGGTTTAAAACTTTAACTAAAACTTAATCTCAACAGCATCAACATGTGCGTTTTTCTGATTCAATCTTTAGTTTATTAACCCAAAAAATTCAATATCTGCATTCTTTGGGTTAATAAATAAGGTAATCAAATTTCACTTCTGACAACTTGCACCGATATTAATATAAAAATACCCGAATGTCCCTCCAAACTTATCCGTAAATCTAAGCACAGGGTATAAGAACTTTATCTGAAAGGGTAAGAGATGAAACCCCCTGTATCTGATTATTTTAAAACCGCATGTTTCGAGTTCCTTTCTCAGCCTTCTGTACCCAACCCAGTTTTCCATACCTTTGTAAGGTCTTATTTTTAATGCATTCGCAATAACGCATGACCATTTCCAGAATCTGTTTGGAACAGTTAAGGCGAGTATACCATTAGGTTTTAATACTCTGTAAAACTCTCTGAGAGCTTTATAAGGAGACTTAGTATGTTCTATTACTTCTGATGATACAATAAAATCAAAATAATCATCATTGAATGGTATGTCTAAAACTGACCCTAAAACCCGCTCAGAGTTACATTTTTCAGCCACCTTTTCAAGAAGCCTTTCCCCGATGTCCATAGATATGACGATAGCACCTTTTTCAGTTGCAATCTTAGAGAAGTGTCCTGTTCCGCAACCTGCGTCAAGTAGTTTTTTCCCTTCAATGCTTTCGGGTAATAGTTCATTGAAGACTATGTCGAGTCTTCTTTGCAGGTCATATTTATTCATCTTTTTATCAAATTCATCTGCAAATTCATTATAGAAAAGCTCTTCTTTTAAGGTAATTTTGAACATACTGAGACTATGGCCTATATTCTTCGTCGAAGCCCTCTTTTTCGTCAATGAGGTAGATTGGTCTCATCTTAACCTGTTCATAAATCCTTCCTATATACTCACCGATAAGACCAATAAATAGTAAGATCGCACCACAAAGAAGGTTAACGGTGACCATTAAAGATGTCCATCCTATTTGGAGTGTTTCCGGTTTTGTAAACCAGATAGCTATCGCATAAATGGCATAACCAATCGCACCAAAAAAGATAAGAATCCCGAGTATAGTGCTGATTCTAAGTGGAACTATTGAAAACGAGGTTAAACCATCGAGTGCAAGATTAATCATCTTTTTTAATGTATATTTTGATTTCCCTGATTTACGAATCTCGGATTTATAATGTAATGTGCAAGTCTTGAACCCCATCCACGCAACCATTCCTCTGATAAATCTGTGAAATTCTCCAAACTGCAAAAAGGCATTGACTGCCTTACGAGACATAAGTCTAAAATCAGCAGTGGCGTGCTCAATTTGCGTATTGCTCATGGTGTTTATTATGCGATAAAAAAGATTTGATGTAAATCTTTTCAGAAAACCAGAACTCTGGCCATCTTCTCTTATAGTAATTACGAGATCAAATCCCTCATCCCATCTATTGATCATTTCAGGTATCAAAGAAGCTGGATGCTGTAAGTCACAATCTATTGTTACAACCGCATCTCCAGAGGTATACTTTAACCCTGCCGTCAATGCTGATTGATGTCCAAAATTTCTTGATAAAGAAATCCATTTTACCCTATTATCTTTACGACGAAGTTCTCGCAAAACATAGCGTGTATTGTCCGTTGAACCATCATCTACAAAAATAAATTCCCATTCATATAAGCTTAAAATTTTTTCTATAGAATTTAATAAATTTTTATAAAAGACCTCGATAATTGTTTCTTCATTAAATGCAGGGATAACTATTGAGATAAGCTTTTTATTATTTTTCAAAGACATGTATTATTATGCCACAGAAGACTCTATTGTAAAAGTGTTTAGACCCTAAATACTTAATTGTTAAGTTTTAAAGGCGGGTAACATGATTCAGAATTTATGGTAAATGAAGAGTTACCTTCCAACAATACCCTGGTGCAGAAAGATATTCCATCATGAAATATGCGCCTGTTAAAGAGCCTGGGTACTCTGTTATATTTGTTATCGCCCCATAACCTATACCAGTGCCAAACCCATAGGAGCCTTGAAGGGTAAAATTATACCATGGTGGGCCTCCAGATTCTAATTCAACCATATGTAAAGTCATAAAGCATTGGTTACCATGTGAATTAGTGTAAGGTTTAAGAATTTGCAACGTCATGTAATAATGACCGACAAGAGTGTCAAATTCATTATAAACATCTCCATAAATAGCTCTAAAATAACCAGGAGTGCCTGATGTGCCCATTGAACCCATATCAGATTCAGAGAAAGTCAGTTTATATACTACATCTGCAGCCATTACACCCGACGATAGCACTAATACTAAAATGAGAGAAGATATAAATCTTTTCATTATTAACCCCTTTCTTTTTAGATTTCTAAAAATTTATACCCGCCTTTAATGAGATAAATCCTATCAAAAGCCTATAAGCCTGTCAAGAAAATTGACAGGCTTATAATTGATTTTTTAGGACATAAAAGACAGAATAGTAGGGTCATTAAAATCTAAGGATCATCTCCAAAAAAGTTGGTAAGATCATGAGGATTCGAGGGGTCAAGGAGTCAAGGTTCGAGGAAAATGCTTAAGAATTACAAAGACTTAAAAGTTTGGCAAAGGTCTTATCAACTATGTTTAGATATCTACTATAAATTAACAAAAAGGAAATAAGCACCTGAATCCTGGAATCCTTGAATCCTTTTTAGCAACTAAATTGGAGAAGAACCAAATCTAAAAATTATCTATGCAAAATCGAAGACTTGTTGAGATAGATGGGCTAAGGGCAGTTGCAATAACCCTCGTTGTCCTTTTTCACTATACAAAAGAGTTTTTCCCTGAACAAAGGCTTTTCTCTTTTGGATGGTCAGGGGTAGACCTCTTCTTTGTTATAAGCGGGTTTGTTTTATACTATCAGGTAAAAAGAAGATATTACAAAGACAGTAAAACCTATTATCTCGACTACTTTCGCAACAGGGCTCTCAGGATCATTCCTGCCTATTATGTATCTGTAATCGCAACTATCCTTTTTTTTGGAAGAGATAAATTTTTATCGCCTATCTTCCCTTTGCACCTCAGTTTCCTTTACATCTTCGATTATAATATAGCTACAAGCGTTCAACCCCTTTACTGGACACTGGCTGTAGAAGTCCAATTTTATATCTTTTTAATCATAGTTGCCCCGATTCTTACAGGAAAAAATGGAGTTAAATGGCTTTTTTCTCTAATTGCAGTAAATTTGATTTATAGAATGATATTTCCTTTTTGGCATAGTGCTTCATCAAATAATGGTTTAGTGCTCGGGAATATTCTACCTGGCAGGCTGAGTGAATTCTGTTACGGCATGATTCTCGCAAAGATTTATCTTGAAAAGACAGTGCTTATGAATAAGCTTAGAAAAAATTTATATATTTTCATAACCGGAATTTTATCATTTATATGTATATCTCTCTGCTGGTACATCTGGCTTAAACTTGGAGATGCTGTTCTTGATAACATGATTGCAAATATTATTTATTATCCATCTATTGGACTGGGTTTCAGCTTATTTTTTCTCCTTGCGATCACCTCGCGCCGTTTAAATAAAATATTGTCACTAAAACCTGTTACCTTTATTGGATTAATCTCGTATAGTATATATCTATGGCATGTCTTTATTCTTACATTAATTGGGGAGGCAATCAGAGGCGTTTCAGGTTTTCTGATTTCAATAATTGCAACAATAGTAATATCTACTGTATCATATTACTTTATTGAAAGAACATTTCTTAAATTTAAGGTTTAAGCATCACCTTTTTCGGAGATGAAGACCGAAGAACAGATATATCCGTATACGTTAAGCGACTTTTCTGATAAAGATGCTATCGTACTTGCACCTCATCCAGATGATGAATCTATAGGATGTGGTGGAAGTATTGTTAGACATGTTAGGGCAGGCAGAAAAGTTAAGGTAATATTCCTTACAAAAGGCGGGAAAGGTGATTTTGAGGGCAGATTCGGTAAGGATTATCTTAAAATTCGTCTTGAGTGTGCTGAAAAGGCACTTGGCATTTTAGGGGTAAAAGAATACGAATTCTGGGATTACGAAGATAGAGAACTTATTTCAGCAAAAAATGAGATTATAAAAAAATTAATAGAGACAACAGACGATTTTCTGCCTTCAATAATCTATGCACCTTCTCCATTTGAGCTACACCCTGACCATAGGGCAACCTTCTCGATAGTGTGGAATATGATTAAAAAAAGACCTTTTTACCTTCTTCTTTATGAAACACTTGTTCCTTTATATCCTGATACATTAGTCAATATTACAGACGAATGGAAATATAAAAAACAGGCTATAGAGTCCTATTGGACTGAAATTTATTACAATAATTATTCTGAAAAAATCGAAGGACTAAACAGATACAGGACAGCGACTCTAAGTAAAGAAGTACTCTACGTTGAGGCGTTCCAGTTAATTAATCCCGAAGAACTTTTTAAGGACACTGTGCAGTCAAAACTACTCTATTCTTTAATTGCCTTTCATTCGCTTTAATGCATAAAAATATTACGATCAGACAAACAACTGAAAAAGATATAAATGGAATAAGAGACCTATTTAAGACATGTTTTGCTAAGGAACTCTCTCAAGAGGAATGGATATGGAAGTATAAAGACTCATATCTTGGAAGTTCTTCTATGGTAGCTGAAGACAATGGTAAGATTATAGCTCATTATGGAGGTTTTAGAATAAAGCTTTATTCGAAGGGGAAAATATTTAACGGCTTTCAAGGGTGTGATGTTATGACGCATCCTGAATATCGAGCACGACTTTTTACAAAGAAAGTCGTAATTGTTAAATTAGCTGAAGCCTTTTATGAAGCAAATCCAATGGATTTCATCTTCGGTTTCCCATCCGAAAGGCATGGAAAGCTTATGAAATTACAATTGGGATGGGAACCTTATAATTTTATTTTTATTCTTTCCAAAGATGTAGAACCTGTAAGCAAAAATAATTATTACAATTTTACCTTTGGATGGGAGTCTTTAAATGATAAAGATGTAGATAGATTTTGGGAAGAGAATAAGGACTCTTTTGAATTAAGCTTTTATAAAGATAGTGGTTATATATTTTGGCGTTATCAGAAACATCCTGCGAGAAGGTATGAAATATTATCTATTTTCGGTGGTCTGTTAAGAAAAAAATTGAATACGTTAATCATATATACAGTTAATCAAGAGGAAATGCTGATTTTAGATTTTTTAGTATCTACCAAAATAGACATTTTAAGAATATTTTCCGATTTAGAAAGAATTGCGGCTCAAAGGGGGATAAAAAGGCTCAGACTATGGATAAATCCAATAGAAAAAATATATAGCCTGCTGAAAGGATATGGATACGTCGAGGAAAAAGGATTCCCTTATTCGATAAGGGTCTTTAAGGATTCAAATCTCTCTCCTGATTTTTTTATGAAGAATTATTGCTACAGGGCAGGCGATTATGATGCATCCTGAGTGATTATTTTAATTGAATTTTGGGGATAAAAGAAATTAAGGTTGATTGCCAAATAATAAAGCTCCGCCCCTTCGATTGCTTGAAGATCTTCTTCCATCGGGAAGCTTGAGATTTTTTATATCAGGACGAACCTTTCGTTCTATTCCAGATTTAGAACTCTCTCTTTGCAGCCGCTCTGCTAAAGGGCTCTCATTTTGGGGCCTGACAACCTGCGACGGGGCAGATGGAGGTGTAGTAGATGCTTGAGTTTGCGGTGCAGGAGCGGCGGTAGTTTCCTCAGCAACCTTCCTAATTTTCGGTCGTGAAGGGTCATTTAACCTAACAACTATACTTTCATCGCCTCTCACCATTACTACTTTTTCTGCCTCTATCTCTTTAAGTGTAAATCCGCTCATTTTATCACCTTTTCTCAAAGAAGCCTGTCTTTTCCCGCGACCTGGTGTACTAAGCGGTGCCTTTAAATCCTCGATATACGCAAGTTGCAAATCATCTGTTATTAATGTCCCGTAAAGCACAAATTCGGGTTTTGGTAAAGGTTGTTCTACTGGTTTTTCGACTGGTATCTTCCTCTCGGGATGAAAAAGGTTTTCATCAGCAATCTTAGCGTATTCTTCTATAGATGGCATTTGATATTCTTCGGTAATCTTCGCCTGAGGTTTATTCTCTTTCTCAGGAGTTGGTAATGTATATTTTAGTTTCACATCGAGAATGGGAAAAAGTATATAAAATGCAAATATAACCACTATTGAAAATAAAAGTAGATTAAGTAGATTTATATTTCTTAAAAGTGTCCTGAACATTTTACTGTAGCCTTATTTTATTTATAAAATCTTTAGCCACTTTAATAGCATCTTTCACGGTATCTATGCCTTTTAAAAGTCCTCTATATACCCTGTTTTATGTAACTCAATAAAGCTTCCCTTTTTGCTAATGAACAAATTTAAACTACTTTATTATATCACAAATATGCCGAGGGTTATGATGATGATATAATTTCAAGTGTAAGATTCACTTTTTGCATACAAATTAATCCAGAAATGTAATTATTCGGGTTAAACGGATAATTCATTTTTGGCTTAGCGCTTCATATTAGATGGCAATGTAGAACATAGAAGGAGGTAATCGATTGTTAAGGTTCACTATCTGCTACTTGTTAGCGCAGAAACATCCAGTTTCACTACAATCTCTTTTGGATCCTTGAAGTTCCTGATCCTTACATCCAGGTCTTTTATTACCAGATAAGGAGTTCTCGTTTCAATTGAGTAAAGAACATCTCTCAAGGCTCGTGAGTCGGGTAATACCGTATCTATACTAACGCTTATTGCTCGAAATTTACCCACATCTTCAGGTTTGCCAACTCGTTCACTCGATATTGTCCCCCCACTGCGGGTTATAATCTCTTTAACCATTTCCTGTAAAGATGCAGCTGCAAGTGACAGGGTCTGTCCCTCTATGAGTTTAGAATCTTCAACCTTCCTTGTATCCTTTAAAGAGGATAACGTCTTTTCGAGTTCGGGCTTTTCTGCTATGAGGTTAATGTATTTCTCGAGTGTTTTGATTTTTATTGTCTGACTCTCCTTGATAGAAGCCGCTTCTGACTGGATTCTCAAATACACATATTGATATATAATTAAACCAGCTAAAATCAGCATTAATGGTATGGTAATTATCAGTGTTCTACTCTTCTTCATCTTCTGATTCCTCGTTGTCTTTCTTCTGAACAAATGTGTGTTGAATGCCTTCTATCTCAGCTTTAATATTGAACCTGTCCGCATTCATCCTGGTATCCCTAAAGGTTGGAGAAGCAAACTCCACCTTTCTGAAATAAGATGATGCCTCAAGTTTTGGTAAAAGTCCTGTAGCTGAAGATGCATAACCTTCTATATATAAATTGCTTGCATCTATCCTTACCCTTGATAACCATGCATTTTTAGGAAGGATTAGTGTTAATTCCTTCAGTATATCGAGAGCCATTGGTCTTGCTATTTTAAAGTTATTTATTGTAGAGATCTCTTCCTGCAAAGACTCTATCTCTTTTTTCATCGCCTCAATCTTTTTTATTTCATCCTTTCTTATTATGATCTGATGGTCTATTTCTTCAAGCCTTTTTCTTTCTATCCTTAGAGGAGCTATTAAATAGACTATCCACAAGGCTAAGATAGCCAATACAAGAATCAAGGATAGAAATTTTGGCACACGCGGTTTTTCGCGTTCACCTTTAGTTAGAAGATTAAGTCCTTCAGCCTTAGGCCATAGAGACTCAAAGACTCCTCCTATTCCCGAATAGGGGATCTCCTTAATTTTTTCCGGAATCTTTAATTTCGCATCCAATTCATTCAAGTATCTTATGGGAATATTAAATTTTCCCTTTAAAATATCCTCTAACTCGATATTACCTTCTTTTTTATCAGAAAGCATGATAATCTGTGGTGATTCAGTATAACTATTCAGTTTTTCTAAAAGAGGCTTAACCTCTGTAAAGATTAAATCTGCTTTTGATTGTTCCTCTTCGGTTGTAAAAAAGCCCGAGAAAGATTCAATAATAGAACCTTTGTAAAATAAAGCCCCTTCATACCCATCTTTTTTTATATCGATAAAAGCAGCATCAGACTTTTTTCCAAAATAGCGACAGAGGGTTTCAATACATGAAAGATTTATCGTAACCCTGCTGACATTAATATCATTTTCCCTTAATGCGTCGATATATGGCCTTATTGTATCTGCCCTTGCCGCCACAATCAGGATCTTAATCTTGTCATCCTTCTCTTGTATTACTTTATAGTCGTAAAAGGCCTCATCGGAAATAAAAGGTGTAATTCTATCGAGTTCATATGAAATAACCCTCGATAAGTTCTCCTTTACCGCTACAGGGAATTCGACACTCCTGATAACCGCCCATGCCTTTGGTATGCTTAGAGTTACATCGACTTTCGCCTCACCAAATTCATGAAGACTCAGCGCTAAAGATGAGGCAATGACTTCAGGCTGAGGATATGTATTCTCCTCAAGAGAGTGAGTTTTTAGATTTTTTATTTTGACCTTCGAAAAAAATCTTGAGCCGAAAACAATAGCAAAACTACCTTTTTCTATAGATATTGATATATTTTTCTGAGGGTATATAGCGTCATCGGCAGGACTGAATGTAAGAACCTTTGAAATCGGAGCCCAAACCCGTTTTAAGGTCATTGATACATTGGATACTAAATCTGATAATCTATTTACTGCTTCTGTCTCATTCATCACTTTATATTTGCAGGGCTTTTGTAATATAAGTAACTGTATTCATTAATGCCTGTAATTTGAACAATCGCCCTTATTCCATATCCTCCCTTTTTATCTTCTTTTTTCCCGACAGAATCAATAGTAAAGGTATTTGTCCCTGTTGTGGAAACATAGGGTGAAACAATACTAAAATTTTCTCCAAGAATATCATGAATCTCTTCTAAATTCTCTATCTCTTTATTCTCTCGGTATTCAATAATAAATTCAGCCATCTCATTTGTTATTCCTGGTATCGAAACCAAGACTTCTTTGGGTGCAGCATTGATATTAATTGTATTCGTCTTTGAATTTATAGTAATAAAATCTATCAAACCTTTTTTTTCTGCAGTTCCGTATAGTATTTCGGGGGTTAATCCTCTTACAAGAATAAGTTCTTCCAGTGTTTCGAAATCTGCATTTTTTGCCCTGTATGGATGTTGTAGTGACATATAATAATCGTCCTCCGCCCCATGAAGCCTGTAAAGGTCATCAGCGTCTTTCCAGTCCATAATTGAATCCACAATAATATCAGCGTCCTCAATAGCAACCCCTAAATTAAATAACAGGTTTTTTAATACTACATCAGATGCTGTATTAATGTCTACTTTACCTGATTCGTCGGTAATTCTTACAACATAGTACCCTGAACCGATCACTCCTTTATAGGGAGAACCATTTGTTTTCCATACTTCTCTTCCCTCAAATTCAATATTTTGAGTTTTGTAAAGGTCTCTGTAGAAAAGCTCTGTTATACCTCTTTGAATGCCGGCTTCAGCAAAAAATTTTTTCTCGATACCTTCTTTAAAAGAGACTGTTGAGTATGTTTCAGTTCTTGACATAAAGGAAAAAGACAGCACGATAACCGTTAATATCGTCAATACCCATATAACCATAATCAAAGCCACACCTTCTTGTAATTTTTTCTGCATTTTTTATTCTGTAAAAGGTCCTATAAATTTCTGCTTAGCTTCAAATAACTGAATTGTTGAACCCCTTGCCATAACAGGAATAATCATCGAAAAATCCCTGTATCCATTGACAAGGTGTAATTTAATCTTTTCAGGAATTATATTTTCTTCCTGCAGATATTCTGTCCAAAAACCTTCTTCAAATTCATTACGAACAAAATATTCAAAATAGATTCTATCGACTTTCTCAAAAAGACGGACATCTCTATACTCATTCATACCTATAACATTTTCGGTGACAAATAGCATCTGTTTTCCATTTTCGTCATTTTCAACAACATAGGTTGCTATTACATAGCCCTTTTCTCCACCCCAGATAGAATAGTTTGTTGCAAATTGCATAAAGTCAGATTCTCCTTTAAAATAGTTCTCTTCTTCTCCATCTTCATTAACAAATTTTAACGGAATTTGAGATTGAATCTGGGCATTTATGATATTTATAGAGGTTCTTATCCTCTCGAAAGATTCTATCTTTTTTTCTCCCGATTCGACCGAGCGGAATCCGAGACTCAAAGCACCCACAATAATCAAAACAATAAATCCTATCATCGTGATAGATATTGTAAGTTCGAGAAGCGTGAAACCTCTTGATGAGCAACTTGAAGATAATGGTTTAAAAATTGAAATTAAACTCTCTTTGCAATGTATAATTTTATATTTCGTATTCATCGCCATTAGAACTCTCTTTCCAACATTTTCAGTGTACTTAACGTCATTGATTTTTGTTTCGTCCCCTCTATCCAGCGAATTGTTAGATCTACCTGTAAAAGCTTAAGATTCAGATTTTCTGTCCTTTCATTAAGCACCTCGGAGATGGCTATGTCCATTGTATAACCGTCATCTGTCGTCTCACCATATATACCCTCGGATAATGTTCCATCTAATATTTCTCTCATCTTTGCCTCTGCTTTTATAGAAGCAGTCACATAATCACCAGATGCCTTTATAGCTCGAAGATTGGAAGAAAAAAGTTGAATAATAATGGTTATTGCGATACCCAATATTGCTATCGCTACCAGAATCTCAAGAAGGGTAAACCCATCTCTTTCTGAATTTAAAATTGGAAGTCTAAAATTAAAAAAGATAGATAATTTCTTATTTTTCCTCGATATCTGCATTTTTCTAAGTGCATTTTTCGGGTTAAACCAAAATGTATTATCTTGTTCTCCCAAACAATAAGATTATTTAATAACCAGCGACCCAACCACAGGATCTATCTGTATATAAGCCTTTCTTTTATCGTCCCATAAAACGATAGTTCCACCTTCGATTCCTATCGAATGTACAATAAAATGATATTTACCTTCTTGGATATCGCCTGATAAAGGGTCTGAAATCTTTATCTTTACGTCAGGTGGTATGTATTTTTTAGACCTTCCCTCGATACCATACTCCTTTGAATCAAGATTAATCGTGATAATCTGTCTTTCACCGTGTATATTTGCAAGAGCCCTCGCCTGTCTGATTGTTGTCGAGATATCTCTGACCGTTGCCTTAAATCTGTTAGAAGGAAGAAAATTCGCAAAATAAATTACTGACATTCCAAGAATTAGACTGATCAGAAAGAGGACGATTATAAGTTCAAGAAGCGTAAAACCATTTTTTTCCTTTAGACGCATGATACACGATACACGATGCACTATATATGATTCTTTATGGTTCTTTACCTTTTTATCTTGCATCATGTATCTGACATCTGTATCTTAGAATGGCAACTCTGTAATACTGAAAATCGCAATAAGCATTGAGACCACTATAAAACCAATAATCAGGCCCATGGAGAGTATCATTACGGGCTCAAGAAGATTAACGAATCTCTTTATAGCAACATTAAGACTTTTCTCATAGGTAGTTGCTACCTTTATAAGCATGGTATCCAGTTGACCTGTTTCTTCTCCGACTTTAATCATGGATAAAGCAAGAGGAGGAAAAACCTTTGTATCCGATAAAGGAACAGCTATACCTTTACCTTCTTTAGCCCCCGTTGAAACTCTGTCAATAGCAGATGCAATAACCTGGTTGTTTAAAACATCTCTTGTGTTATTAAGCGCCTGTAGAAGAGGCACTCCACTTTTTAATAGTGTCCCAAGCGTCCTACAAAATCTTGCGGTTTCAAGTTTTCTTATGATATCTCCCAGTATCTTAAGTTTAAATGAATCCCATTTATATCTACCCTGCTCAGTTTTTATATATTTTTTAAACAGAAACCACAGGGTAAACAAAGCTCCAAACAAAATCCACCAGTACGACTTGATGGTATTGCTTATTGATAACAATATCTGAGTTGGTAAAGGTAAAGAACCTCCTAATTCGTCAAACATTACCGAAAATTTAGGAAGAACATAAGTAAGAAGAACGATAATTGAGATGCCACCCGTTACCATTAGAATCGTCGGATAAATCATCACTGAATAAATATGGTCTTTCAGTTCCTTAGTAGACTCAAGAAATTCATTTAATTTTTCGAGAACCACCTCGAGCACCCCACCTGCTTCACCCGCCCTTACCATGTTCACATAAAGCTTGGGGAATATTCTTGGATGTTTCTGGAGTGCATCAGAAAAAGAACTACCCTCACGAATAAACTTCAAAATCGATTGAATAACATTTTTCATCTCCTTACTTTCTGAAATATTTGAAAGAATGTTCAGGCTTCTATCAAGAGGCAATCCAGCGCCAAGAAGTGCAGAGAGTTCAGTTGTAAAAGTAAGGAGGTCGCTTCTCGGAGATTTAAAGCTTATCTTTTTTCTTACACCTTCTTTAGGGGCTGTAACCCTTAAAGGAATGTATCCTGTATTTTTTAACTTATCAATAGCCGTCTTTTCATCAGTCGCCTCTATAACACCTTCAAGTATAGAACCATCTAATGTCGTAGCTCTGTAAGAAAAAACAGGCATCTATGCCTCCTGCGTAACCCTCAAAACTTCACTAAGAGTCGTTATGCCCCCTCTTATTTTTTCTGCGCCATCCTCTAATAACGTTTTCATACCATTTTTTCTTGCTACTTCTCTTATCTGATTTGAATCAGCACTCTTTAAGATAAGCTTTCTTATGTTATCATCTACAACGAGTAACTCGAAGATTCCTGTTCTACCATAATAGCCTGTGTTTGCACATCGCTCACAACCCCTCCCTCGATAAAGCAATACATCTTTATCAATACCGAAGATCTCTAACTCTTCTTTGTCCGCACTCGACGAATCAATCTCTTTGCACGAAGGACAGATCACCCTTACAAGTCTTTGGGCAAGTATTCCTCTTATCGTTGATGAAAGCAAAAAGCTCTCCACTCCCATGTCAAGAAGTCTTGTAATTGCACTTGGCGCATCATTTGTATGTAATGTCGAGAAAACGAGATGCCCTGTAAGTGCTGATTGGATTGCTATTTCGGCTGTTTCAAGGTCTCTTATCTCCCCAATCATTATAATATCAGGGTCCTGTCTTACAATGTGTCTTAGAGTATTTGCAAAATTTAAACCTATCTGAGGCTTAACCTGTATCTGATTTACACCTTTAAGCTGATATTCTACAGGATCCTCAACTGTTATAATCTTTTTATCAGGAGAATTTATCTTGTCAAGTGCACCATAGAGTGTGGTTGTTTTTCCACTTCCGGTTGGCCCTGTCACAAGTATGATTCCATTTGGTTTCTTTATAAGCTGATTAAAGATGTTCAGTATTCTTGGCTCAAATCCGAGGAGGTTAAGATCTATAACTATCCCTTCTTTATGTAAAATTCTCATTACTACGCTCTCCCCATAAAGCACAGGAATAGTGGACACCCTCAGGTCTATCTCTTTTTCACCGACCTTAAGTCTTATCCTGCCATCCTGTGGAAGTCTTCGTTCGGCTATATTCAGCTTTGCCATAATCTTAATCCTTGATACAATTGCAGGCTGAAGCCTTTTAGGGGTAGATTCGATATCGTGCAATACACCATCAATGCGATATCTAACCTTTAATTCATCTTCGAATGGCTCTATATGTATGTCACTGGCTCGACTTTCTATCGCTCTTGTGATTATCATGTTCACTAATCTTATTATGGGAGCTTCCGAAGCAAGGTCTTTAAGATGTCCTATATCTTCCTCTTCCTCTTTTAAAAACTCAATGCCACCTATATCTTCAATGATTCTGTTTATATTCTGGGTTTCCTGTTCGTAAAATCTCGAGATGTATTCCTCAAGCACCTTATCATCACAGGTATATATGATAATATCTGCTGAAGTAGCCACTCTTAAGGCATCAATAGTTGCTGTGTCTTCAGGATTCGCCATAACTACCTTGAGGATATTGTTTTTAAACTCTAACGGGATAATCCTATTCTCTCTAATAAAACGTGACGATATACCATTTAAGACAAACGGAACCTTTGGCAGGTCTTCTGGCATAAGATATGGAATACTTTTCATCATAATTCAAAAATTTAGATTCTAAAGATATCTTTGTAATTATATCACAAAGTCAACTATTAATACGCTCCTTCAGCCTTTAAAACAACCTTTATCGTCTTAAATAGTATAGCTATATCAAGCCATAATGACCAGTTCATCACATACCAGGCATCAAGTTTTATGCGATATCTATATCCTGTATCACTTCTACCCGAAACCTGCCACAAGCCCGTAATACCTGGCTTTGCACTACATATAATCTGAAGATTATCTCCGATGCTCTCGACCTCTCTTGGTAGATAAGGCCTTGGACCAACAAGACTCATTTGTCCTTTTAGTACATTAAATATCTGTGGAAGTTCATCGAGGGAAGTTCTTCTCAAAAACCAGCCGACTTTTGTTATTCTGGGGTCATCCCTCAATTTCCAGTTATTAAACCACTCGTTACGTATCTCCTGATTAGTCTCGAGTATTTCTTTTAATCTCTCTTCGGCATCTCTTTGCATAGTCCTGAATTTATAACACTTAAAAATCTTCCCCCCCTTACCTATTCTTTCGTGAGCATATATGGCAGGTCCTGAAGATTCGAGCTTTATTATTAAGCCAATAATCCCTATCGCTGGTAAAAGTACAGGCAACGTTACTATGCTTAGAGTAATATCAAAGATTTTTTTCATTAGTTTATTTGGTAGTGATTTTAGATTATTTCTTATATTCATAAGGAATAATTCTTCTCTAAAAAGATGGAGTAAGTCTGTATTTAGTAAAGCGATACCTTTTAAATCAGGTATTACCATGGTATCGGAGATCGTTTTTTGAATATTTGCCGTCAACAATGACAATTGCGATGCGGAAAGGGAAGGAATTGCTATTATGGCTGTATTAATTGACAATTCCTTGAAGAATTTCGGGAATGTAGAAATATTACCGAAAACTCGTTTCCCATTAACAAATTTACCAATCTTCTGTTCATCATCATCAAGAAATCCCATGATTTCGTATCCCATATGCCTTTCTCTTTCAAGGCCTTCCGCGACAAGTCTGCCCGCATTTCCTGCACCAATAATAAGCACCTTTTTTTTCCATATCCCGATTTTATATAAAAATTTTTTACCCCAGAGTCTGAAAATCGGGAACAAAAATACCGATATTATCCATAAACTCGAAAGAACAATCCTTGATACCCTGCCACCCATTTTCCCCAATGTCACAATAGCCATTAGAGTAATGCTTGCAAGAGATAAAGCCTTTAGCAGATCCCTTACTTCGTCCCAGAATGGTAGGTTACGGTCATATAGGCCTTCATAAAATATAAAAGATAAAAATATAAGAGGGATCCACCATAATGATACGTAATGTGAATATGTAAAAACAGGCAAATCAGGCAAAAATATACTGAAAAACTCTGCCCTCAAAAACCAAGCAATGAATAAACACACATAAAAAGCGACAAGATCAACACAAACAAGACAAAAAAAACGGATAAGGTCTTTAATTATCTTATATACTTCTGTCACCCTGCAATAAATCCAATCCTAAATCCGATATATTTTGTAAGAGACTCCATCAGGATATATGGGATCCACTGATACTTTCGTTGTTTTATAATAAAGATTAACTGTGTTTTAATGAGTCTTAATCCCTCTTTTTCAGGTCGTGCATAATTTAATATCCATTCACGATTTTTAAAAGATGCTCCAATATTATAATACCGCTTAAATTGCTTTAAAAGAGAATATTTGTGAGAATGGATTATCATTGCCTCCGGCACATATGCTACTTTATATCCTCTTAATATAAGTTTTGCAGTAATCAACATATCTTCGTTAGCTTTAACGTCTTGGGGAAACATACCTACTTCAAAAAAAGGTTCCTTTCTATAAGCAGAACAAGCGTTACTCAAAAAAAAGGTTTTAATACCGAATTTTTGAATATCCTCCCTTCCCTTTATAAAACCCTCTGATGGATAGTTAAACTGCCTTGCGAAAATCTCAGGAAGTGGAGCATCTTGCTTCGGTATATGCCTTCCAAATGTCGCTGCTATCTCTGGATTTTTAAGAGGTTCGGTCAAGTTTCGAATAAGTTTATTATCAACTGGAAGGGCATCCTGTGTCATAAACACCAGGATTTCGCCGCTTGCCTCCATCGCTGCGAGATTTCTGGTCTTCCCGTGATTAAAGGCCTTTCTTGATATTACAATACTCTTAACATTGTTAAATCTTTTTGCAATTTCTAATGTTTTGTCTACAGATGAAGAATCTATTATAATGATATCAGTTGGTATAATATCCTGAGACTGAAGTCTTGTTATCAGTTCCTTGATAGAGTCTTGTGCGTTCAGAGTCGGTATTATGACGGATATCTTCATTGAATCTTATTTTAGCAATTGACTCTAACATTTCTCAAACCGAAGTTTTAATAGGCTAAAAGCCGAAATTGTTGGAAATATGGGAATTGACTATTCTGAACAGAAATAAAATTTTTAATATGTTAAAATTGTTATGATATTAATAGTAAAATTGCTTATTGATTAAGTATAGTTACAATTTTAAATGAGTGACGGAAAGAAGCCTTATGTAGAGATTTTTGCAGATGGTGCATGTAGTGGGAATCCAGGGGTTGGGGGATATGGAGCGATTTTAAAATATGATAATCGGAAAAAAGAACTTTCAGGATGTGAACGGTTAACCACAAACAATCGCATGGAGCTAACAGCAGTTATAAAGGCGCTTGAATCACTTAAAAAACCATGTAAGGTAAAGGTGGTCACAGATTCTAATTATGTTGTTCAGGGGATGAACTCATGGATAAACAAGTGGTTAAAATCAGGTTGGAAGAACAGTCAGAAACAGGATGTAGCAAATAAAGATCTATGGGAAAAATTACTGAAACTTTCCAAACTTCATGAGATCACATGGGAATGGATAAAAGGACACAATTCAAATATTGAAAATGAAAGATGTGATAAGCTGGCAAGATTAGCAATCAAGCGATGCAAAAATAATCCTGATGTCTAAAGACTAAAATTATGAAGAAAATTGATGTTAGAAATCTTAGCGGGATGTTTCTCATAGCAGTTCCCAGTTTAAAGGATCCCAATTTTGAACGAACCGTTGTGTTAATTTGTGACCATACAAATGAAGGTGCTTTTGGACTTGTCATCAACCGAATATTACTGAACAGCTTTATCCCCTTTCATGGAGGAATTGACATAAAAGAGTCTTTAGTTGATATCCCTGTTTTTTATGGAGGACCCGTCAAACCTGAACAAGGATACGTATTATTCTCCCCTCCAAGTATGAATTACCCATCTGTAGAAATAAACAAAAATCTCTTTTTAACGGCTGCTAAAGAAATTCTTATAGATATAGCTTCTGGAAAAGGCCCTTCCCAATTCCTTTTTACGCTCGGTTTTGCGGGATGGGCGCCAGGACAGCTTGAATATGAGCTTATGATCGATAGTTGGCTTGTAGCGCCGGCAGATAACAAAATTATCTTCGATACGCCTGTGAATGACCGCTGGAAAGCAGCAGCAGAATCAATAGGGGTAGACCTAAATAGATTTTTCTGCAGGCAGGGCTGGGTTTAAGTTGACATTTATTTGATTTTTTTATTATTCTAATAATCTTATAATTCCCATATCGGAAGGTGTTATAATGAAAACGGAGTTTGCTAAAAAAAGAGATATTCAACAAAAATGGTATTTAGTTGATGCGAAAGACGCTATTCTTGGCAGGCTTGCTGTAAAAGTAGCAAAGGTCCTGCGCGGCAAGGACAAACCTATTTTTACTCCCAATGTAGATACAGGTGATTTTGTAATAGTTATAAATGCGGAAAAGATTAAAGTCACGGGTAAAAAACTTGATGATAAAATATATTACCATCATTCGGGTTATCCTGGTGGACTAAAATCTGAAACATTGCGCGAACGTCTCCGCAAGAGTCCGGAAAAGATTATATCGGAAGCTGTATGGGGTATGCTTCCAAAGGGAAGACTCGGGAGAGCAATCTTTAAAAAACTAAAGGTTTATAAAGGACCTGAACATCCGCACAAGGCGCAGAAACCAGAGATACTTTCAGTATAAAATTCTCAAGAGTCCAAATAAAGGAGAATCAAATGACTGAAATTCAATATAATGCCACTGGAAGAAGAAAAACATCGGTAGCAAGGGTTACGATAAAACCAGGCGATGGTCAAATTCTTGTAAATAAGAAACCTGCTGACATTTACTTTCCAAGAGAAACCCTGAGAATGATGATACGTCAGCCTATCGAGATTGCCGGTTTAACAGGAAAATATAACATAATTGCTTCTGTTAAGGGAGGCGGCCTTTCTGGACAGGCAGGAGCCGTAAGGCATGGAATAGCAAGGGCTATAGTTGAAATGAATAGTGACCTACGCACAAGGTTAAAAAAAGAAGGCTTCCTGACAAGAGACCCAAGAGAGAAAGAGAGGAAAAAATATGGTCAGAAGGGCGCGCGTAAAAGATTCCAGTTCTCCAAGAGATAATTCAATCATTTCGGAATGTTAAAGGTTTTTATTTGTGGAGGTAGCGGATACACTGGTGGTGAATTACTGCGCATTCTCTCTAATCATCCGGAAGTAAAAGTTACAGGGGTTTCTTCTGAAAAATCTGCGGGTAAAAGTGTAGCAGAACTCTTTCCAAATCTTAAAATATATTCAAATCTCTTTTACGAATCATTAATTCCAGAAAAGATAGTAAATAAAGCTGATTTATTTTTCATGTCCTTACCTCATGGAAAGTCACAAAAAGCAGTTGATTTCCTATTTAAGAACGGGAAAAAAGTAATCGACCTGTCGGCTGATTATAGATTGAAAGATCCTGAAATCTATGAACAATGGTATAAGGTACCTCACAATTTCCAAGATACGCTCAGAAAAGCTGTCTATGGTCTTCCTGAACTTTACAGAGGGAAAATTGCAAAAGCTACTCTCATTGCAAATCCTGGGTGTTACCCCACAAGTGCTATACTTGGTCTGTATCCAGCGATAAAGAATAAAATAATCGATTATAATCGAATAATTATAGATTCAAAATCAGGCGTAAGCGGAGCCGGAAGGAATCCCGACATAAGATTTACTTATTGTGAGGTAAATGAAGGATTCAAGGCCTATGCAATATCTACGCATAGGCATACTCCCGAAATAGAACAAGAACTTTCTTTTTTAGCTAAAAAAAATATAAAGATTGATTTTACGCCTCACCTCGTACCACTTGATCGAGGAATATTAACAACAACTTATGCCCCTCTTAAAAGGGCAATGAGTACAGCAAAGATTATTGAATTGTATAAAGCGGTATATAAGAACGAACCTTTTATAAATGTCCTCGATGAAGGTAAATTGCCTGATGTAAAAATTGTTCGAGGCACTAACTTATGCGAAATAGGTATTGTAGTCAATAAAAGAACTAAAACTTTGATTATCGTCACTGCAATAGATAACCTTGTAAAAGGGGCATCGGGGCAGGCTGTTCATAACATGAACATAATGATGGGTTTTGAGGAAAAAACTGCGCTCGATACAATTGCCGTGTTCCCATAGGCATTTATACTGAATATTGCAGATAATTTAATTTTACAGGTTAAACCAGAGAATGCATCTACAAAAAAATTCATGAGTTTGACAATTGTTCCAAAAGGTTTTCTGTTCTCAACTGTAGAGGCCTCGATAAAAACGAGTGGGAGAAAAGACCTCGCTCTCATATATTCTCAGGTAGAGTCAAATATAGCCGGTACTTTTACCACAAACAATATCAAAGCTGCACCTGTCAAAGTTAATATTGAAAAAATCAGATCAGGAAGAGGGCAGGCTATTATAATAAATAGTGGCAATGCAAACGCCTGCACCGGTAAGAGGGGAATTAAAGATACATTCGATATCACAAGACTTTTAGCCCGACATTTAAAAATAAAATCTTCATTGGTATATATGTGCTCAACAGGAGTTATCGGAGTTCCACTTCCCATGAAACGCATAATACCCAAGATTAGCGAACTCGTTGAACAGTTAGGACAATCATCTATAGAAGATGTTGCGAGTGCTATAATGACTACAGACACCTTCCCCAAAATAGTTCATAAGAGATTGAAGATTGACCGTCAGGTGGGGCGAATTGTCGGAATATCAAAAGGAGCAGGCATGATTTTCCCAAATATGGCCACCATGCTATGCTTCATAATGACTGATATTGCAATCAATCAAAAAACCCTTAATAAAGTTCTGCACGAGGCAGTAAAAAAATCATTTAATCGAATTACTGTTGACGGCGATAGGTCGACCAATGATACTGCCCTAATAATCGCAAATGGATTGCTCGGTAATAAGCCAATTACAGAAAAATCTTCTTCATTTAAGATCTTTAAAAATGCGATAGATGAAATAACTTATGAGCTTTCGAGAATGATTGTTAGAGATGGAGAAGGAGCAACAAAGGTTATAGAAATAGAAGTAAAAGACGCTCTGAGTGAAAAAGATGCTGAGAAGATCGCTTTCTCGGTAGCTAATTCAAATCTTGTTAAAACCGCCATTTATGGAAATGATGCTAACTGGGGACGAATTATGTCGGCTATTGGATATTCAGGGGCAAAGGTAAAGGAAGATCGAATAGATATCTATATTGGAAATATAAAAATTGCTGATAAAGGAATCTCTACAGGGAAAGACAACAAGGCTAAAAGGGCACTAAAAAATAAAAATGTGAAAATAATTATTAACCTTAACAAAGGTAAATATTCTGCTAAGGTTTTAACATGCGACTTAAGTGAAAAGTATGTTAAACTGAATGCTTCTTATAGAACATAAATCAAACCGTTAAATACAATTTCTATTTTTTACTCCAGTTACCATCTGCATCCTGTATCCACCATCCCTTTTTTGCAGATTCACGCCTAATTGAAGCAAATTGATCAATAGCTTGAGGCATAACCTTTCTTAGATTATCTTCATTTTCTGGAAGTCTGTTAATGCGGACAATTGCCTTTGCCATACCTTTGATTACAGTCATTCTATTGTCATTTTCCTTTTCAACCAATTTTTTATCCGATGGGTTTAATTGGCCCTCTCGGGGTATTAGCAAACCGTTATTACCTTCACCTACTATCCCGCTATCCCTTAATCTGTCAATTTCGTTTATCCTTGCTCCCATTTCCTTATATGCATTTACTACATCTGGCATCTTCTTGACTATTTCAGCAATTTTCTCAGCGAGATCTTTATCTTGTGCATATGCGTAAGGAAATAAAAAATTTCTAATTGAACTCTCTGAACCGTTATTTTTCTTATCCTCGATTTTTTCATTCGGTTGCATAAGCTCTTCTTCCAGTTTTTTATAAGCTTCCTTCACTTCCTTTTCTGGAAAATAAATATTAACCGTAATAACAGCACACGCCACTATTATGAAAAAGATTGTAGAGATGAGAACCTTAATACATTTTTTCATAAATTTATTCCTCCTTTATTATTTTTCACTTTTCGCTTTTTGTTCTTTGAGCTGCCTCAATGATTGTCCAGATTAGATCGTCAATCGCTATTCTATTATTTAATGGTGCTACTTTTACTGAAAGATCTGTAATACCGAAAAAATTCTTATTCGATATTTCTAATTCTTTAAATACGATATATCCATTCATAAAATATAATCGCATTATTCCCTTATCAAATGACCTATCTCTCATGTAGGCTTTAAGAGACGGACCACCAATTTTACGCAAAAAATTCTTGTTTATTGTTGTCTTCTCACTCTTAGTACTATATGTCCAAAAATCTGCCTTGCCTGTAAATTCAGATATATCTCGAACTGAACCTTTTAAATTACCAATTCCATCAACCTTACCTGATAAATATCCCCTGATAGGTTCTATCTCCTCGCAAAGTCTCTTTAAGCTTAGCCCGTTTACTATGAATCCCGCTATAAACTGGAAATTATCTGAAAAGTTAATTATAGCAGACCCTTTTAGTTGCCCTCCAAATATATTACCATTGAAATATTTTATATTCAAAATATTTCCTTCCTGTTTTAACCAAACATTGACATCTTTCAATAATCTGAACCCGTAGATTAAAGAACCTATCGTCACCAAACTATGATCTCCTATTGACATATCTTCTGAATAGTACTTTTTAAGCTGTTCAAACTCTGAAAGCTCAAAAGAAGGAATTTTTATACTCTTAGAGGAGAACCCCTTACCATAAGCAATAGGAATGATGCCGTTAACAGGCCCTATAGAATATTCATTGTTTTCCCCAACAAGAAAAAGATCTTTAAGAAAAACTTTACCCTGAATGGAAAGCTCATGGTTATATAAAATTTTTAGACTTGAAGAAAGAGATCCATTAAGGTCTACATAAAGTAACTTGTCAGGGAATATATCCCAGAAAATATTTCTTATATCAGAAAGTCTAATATCAGGTATATCCAGATTTAATGCAACAGATCTGTCCTTTTCCATAGCCTTTTCTATGATGCCCGATGTTGATGCAGATATGCTGCCCATGTCAATTCTTGTGGTGAAATGGATATCCTGACCTTTAACTTGAATCTTGCTCATCAATATAGCTTCTTTTACAATATCCCTCTTTTTTTTAACCTCTGATATTGTTATATTTTTGGCATTCAATAATCCATTTCCCCGAAAGTCTCTCAGAGAAAACAACATGCCATTAAGACTTGCATACTCTATATCTCCGCTAAAATTGTATGGAACTCTCATAAAGTTCGAAACAATCTGATGTAATCTCCTTATTTCTATATTTTTCGCCTCCGTCTTAATACTCAAAGGGAAGATTTGTTTAGTTTCGCCCTTTACTTCAAGGTTCATATTTCCACCGGCAACCTCCGATCCGTGAATGGATACAGAAAATTCCTCTTTATCGAAACCTCCTCTACCTGAAACAAAAAAAGAAATCGCATCCGAAACAATAATTTTTCCATTCGAAAAATCAAATCTACCATTAAGACCTCTCTTCTCTCTATTTATTTCTAAAAAGATGTCTGAAGTAAAAATTTTAATCTTCTCTTCGTCAAATGCTGCACCACCGTTCTTTATTTCGATGCCTGTGTTAATTTTCTGATGTAAATTCACATTTATCGAATCAGCAAAAAAGTTTGCTCTTTCCGTTTCAATATATGGTTTCTGGATCATCAAATGATCTTTTCTTACCTCTATATTCGAAGTGGTTCTAAGAGAGTCAATGTGATAATCAGAATAATTGAAATCATTTATGATCAGGGAATTTTTGCCCGAAAAAGCCTTATTTTTTAGCATTCCGTCAAACCTTAAAAAGGTTTCTCGAACAGAGACCCTTTTATCTTTATTAAGAAAAAGCTGTAAAGATGACAATCTTGTAAAAGAATTTATATATGTCTGTCCCCTGCTTTTCTCAATCTTCATAGAAATTCTGGCGGTAGGGGATTGCTGAAAAAAATATCTCCCTGCTTTTGATATCCTTGTTGAAGCATCTATTTTAAGCAAATTATCCCTATTATATGAAAATTTCAATTGTCCGTTAAATTTTTGGAGTGTAAGGATATCTGATTTTATGGTTGAATCTCTTATAAAAAATGTTCCTGTGATGAAAGGCGATGTCTTTATATTTTCTCCTTTTATCTCTATCGTGTCAGAAGTAATATAACCTTTTAAATCTGCATTCCTGATTAGATTTATTATAGAAAGGTCTAATTTATGAATAACCATTTTACCTTTGTATTCAGGATTTCTATATAGATGTGAAATAGTACCTGCACATTTAATCGCTAAATACTTATCGGATAAAAGTGCACAGTCTTTGATATTAAGTGTGTTACTCTGTAGATTTAAAAAGGCTTTAATATAAAGAAAAACAGGATTTATTTTATCTTTTGTATAATTCGATTGAATATCTCTAATCTTAAACTCTGAATCTATATTTACACCGTCTTTAAAATCGCCAATGATGCCTATTTTTACATCAGCTTTTGTATTATCTAATTCGACTTTATATCGTTCAAAAAATTTTTTAAAAGAAATAAATGTGAAATCTTTAGATAAAATGGTTATACTGATTTTTTTTGGATAATTTTTAAGATATATCCATCCTTTTATTCCTATTCTATTATTCAAAAAAAATGAGCTTGCATCTATAAGCGTCTTTGTCCCTGCTTCGGAAGAAAGGTCTTTAAGTGTTATATTAATGTTATTGATCCTATAATCATCTATATTATTAAGATCGAAAAAACCATCTTTGATTGTAAATATATTTATTCTATATTTAAAAGTTGGTTTTCTTTTAAAAAATCTTTTGAATTGTTCAGAGATGTTAACTCTCCCTTTTTCATCTATCATTAAAGTGATTTTAGGTGAGTCAACAATTATTTTTTCAAAATAGATCTTTCTTTTTAAAAGTTCTTTTATATTTACCTTTATATAAATTTTTTTAACATGTAAAAGATCCCCTGATATAAACTCTTCAGGATTTTCGATCTTTATATCATAAAAACCCAATGTTCCAAAGGGTGTAATAGAAAAATCTTTTATATGAACATCATGGCCTATGAGGGCTGAAGCCTTGTTGGATATTGATAAAACAAATGTTTTTTTTAAATCTTTATAATAAAAGTATATTAAAAGAAGGAAAAGAAAAATTAAGCTTGCCAGGAAAATTAATGAAAGTTTGGCAATCTTTTTTAAATTGAAGGAATACATTTCGATTTCAATCCCCAAAAAACGCGTTTAAAATAATGCAGATGTTGTGAAAAAAATTATTTCTCGATTCCTTAGTGTACCACATATTCGTTTTCTGCTTTATCACTATCTGTTATCGCTGTGGAAACATGTTATTACGGAGATGGAAAACCGCCACAAAAATTGAACCTCTTTCAAGCAATGTCCATTGTTGGGGTTAAAATATTTGTGGATATTCAAGCCTCATTTTGTAGATCATAAAATTCTGGACAACCTTATTAGTAAAGCGGATTAAATTAAACTTTTTCTTAAATTATTCAGCCAGACTATATGACTTTTCTCCTCTTTAATGATCGCATCTACAATTTCTTTTTGTGCTGTAGCTTCTCTTAAGGTATAATAAAAAAGCAATGTCTCCCTTTCAAAGCAAAGTGCATAGTTGATTGCTTCCTGCACCGTTTTCACATGCTCGAGTGATGGAAGGCATTTATCTTTACCCAAGAAAAACTCAGAATCAATCAAGGCTCCAAGATAAAGCGTTACTTCATCCCAGCCTTCAGGTTCTTTATCTGGTAATTTATCCATCAATTCAGAAAATCTCTCACCGTGTTTTGATTCATGTATGGCAAGTAGTTCGAAAAGCCTCTTGAGATCGCCATTTTCACTAAATCTTTTAGACATCTCGTTATAAAATTCATATCCACGCTTCTCGGTCTGAATCGCCATTTCCACAATTTCTCTTATAGAAAATTTTTTCACTTTTCCTCCTACTCCATTTATTTATGGTTCTTCTCCAACTTAGTTGCTAAAAAGGATTCAAGGATTCAAGGATTCAAGGGTTCAAGTGCTTATTTCCCTTTTGTTATTTTGTAGATATCTAAACATAGTTGATAAGACCTTTGCCAAACTTTTAAGTCTTTGTAATCCTTAAGCATTTCCCTCGAATCCTTGACTCCTTGACCCCTCGAATCCTCATGATCTTACCAACTTTTTTGGAGATGATCCTTATTTATTAACCATACATTTTGCTCGCTTGCTTAAGGCTTTAGCAAAAATCTTTCTGATATAACATTGAAAGTCTATATTATATCGACAATGTTGTCAATTGTAATGAAACCCTCATCAAGAAGATGTCCTAAAAAAATAAAACCACCACATGGTAAGGATTTATTATTTTGTATAAAATCACAATCTTCTTTAAAAAATGGGCACTGGATGCACATATGGTCTCTAAGTACAATCTCGGTATTTCGATCAATATCTGTTCTATAGTCTTTGAAAACGATTTTATCTCCCTTCTGTAGAAACTCTTCCAAAATAATATATCCCAAACATGCAAGCTTATCATCTTTTGAAGGCTTATAATATGAGCAAAACTTAAGGCAAAGTTTTTCTTTTAAATTGATTCTTTCCATAAGCTTATTAAATTATTTCAACAGTGTCAGAATAAAATAATATCACCAAAATCGATATAATTTCGCAAGAAAAATATTCAGCTATAGGTGGTTGAGATAGTTATAATTTGGGAAAATCTGTTATTTTAAAAGATGAAATACTTTCTTTCTAAAAAAGCTGTTCTTAAATGGCTTGAACGTCCTTCTGTATATCATATAGCAAAAGATGAACTATACGAGGTAGACAAAAAGGCATTCGATTTCCTTAAAGGTTGTGCATTAGATAGTGGATGCTTAACAGATGATAAAGCCTTTATCAAATACTGTATTAAAGAAGATATCCTTACAAGGGAAAAAAACATATTAAAAAGACCCCCAATTATTAAATCCCCTGTTCCTTCTCTTCGCTATATTGAACTGCAAATAACAAATAGATGCAATCTAAGATGCAAACATTGCTATATCAAAACTGAAAATTTTTCGGAACTATCGATTGAACAAATAAAAATTATTTTAAAAGAATTTGAGGAAATGCAAGGCTTAAGAGTTCTTATTACAGGTGGAGAACCTCTAATTCACAGCAATTTCAAAAAAATAAACGAAATACTTCCCGACTTTTTTATCAGAAAAGTTTTACTCACAAATGGGGTTCTCCTAAACAAAAGAACCCTCGAAAAACTTAATGTTGATGAAATACAAATTAGCATAGATGGCCTCGAAGCCGCACATGACTCCTTACGAGGTAAAGGCACATTCAAAAAAGCGCTTACTGGTGTAATACAGGCATTAAACGCTGGATTTCACGTATCCATTTCGACAATGATTCACAGATTAAACCTGCAAGATCTTCATCATATGAAAAGATTATTTAAAGAATTGGGTATAAAAAACTGGACAGTAGATGTCCCGTGTATAACCGGCCGACTAAAAGAAAATAATGGTTTCCAACTGAGCCCAGAACAAGCAGGAAAATATTTCAAATACGGATATGGAGATGGATTCCATTCCAGTTCAAAAGGCTATGCATGTGGGTTACACCTCATGGGAATAATGGCAAATGGAGATATAACAAAATGTTCTTTTTATTCGGATAATCCTGTAGGCCGAATAGAAGAAGGATTAAGAACCTGCTGGAAAAAAATTAAACCTATAAAGTTGAAAGAACTGAAGTGTGATTGTCAATATATTGAACTTTGCAGAGGTGGCTGTAGATACAGGGCATCCCTTTTAGGTGACCCGCTGGGTAAAGATCTTTACAAATGTTTTTATTATGTTAATATATAAATGAAATATCGCGGCATGAAGCCCCGATTCCTCTAAGAAAGGGGGTGTCCATTTTGACAATTAGAAAGATATCAAAAAAACATTCACTTACCTGTAAATGCAAAAGTTCCTGTTAAATGAGTGAGGCTATATTTGATTTAAAAATAGGGATTGGAAGATTCCAATCCCTATTTTTTTATAATAACCCTATTCGAGGGTTATCGCTTGAGTAGGACATGTGTCAGCAGCCTCCTGACAGTCACATGTATCGCATTTGTCAGGACCGATAACATGGGCTTTTCCATCATCCCCTACTTTAAATACTTGCGGACAAATTTCCTCGCAGGTTGCACACCCTTCACATAAGTCCTCGTTAACGACTGGTTTTGGCATAAGTATACCTCCTTTTTTTGATTTTAAATGAACAATTAACCCCTCTACACCCGAAATTATGGGAAGAGATGTTAAATTATAATATAAACCCGGAAAAATTTGCTATATTTAACTTATATTTTGGTGGTTAAATATTTTCAAAATTCTTTATAAACTGACCAATCTGTACCCCAAGATATACACATTTTATGTTGTTCATGCAATCATCTGCATCTTTTTTTTCGAGATGGGTTGTTAGTTCGTGCTTGTCTTTTTTTAACTTAATAATATAGGCGTTTTTTGTCTCATCGAAGTTTAAACTAAGCGATATACCATGTTTGGTAATTTCGGGATACATCTCGAGTATTTTTTCTTCCAAAGCAACTTTTGTATAACCCATATAACCCCCCCTTCTAAAATATCATTTACAATTTTCTCCGTGCTCTCTGCTCTATACTCTACGGTTACGCCCACGGAGTCCCTCCATCCACTATACTGTGTTCTTCCCACATAAACCAGTTCCCTGTATCAGACAAGAAAAAATATGTATTAGCAAATATGTCATAGTGCTGTTGCTCTTCCTTCAGCAATCGCTCGAATAATAACTTTTCTTTTTCCGATTTAGCCTGAGTCTGGGCATTCTTATAAAAATCTATTCCTTCTTTCTCCATCTGCATTGCTATCTTAAAAGCTTCGAGTTCATCTGTAGTTGCTTCTATCCTCTTCATCATTGCATCCTTCATTGATTTGAATATTGTCTTTATATTCTGCATGGGACTTACTTCTTCGATACTAATATTAATTTCCTTAAATATCTGTGAAAGTAGTTCGAGATGTCTTTTTTCGTCTTCTGTTATACTCAAAAACATTTTTTTCCCAACAGGATGTCGTGTTTTCTCTGCTGCTTCCTTATAAAAATTTATTGCGTCCGTCTCCATCTTAATTGCTATTTCAATCGCATTCATTTTTCTCTCCTCCTATTTTATATAACAAAATATATATTTATTTCAATTACTCAAATCTTACAAATTCCTTTATATCTCTTCTAAATGCTCTCGGTAAAAGATTAATTTCCGGCTTTAGATATCCGACAGCTATCAACATCGGTATTATCTTATATTCTTCTATATTAAATTCTTTTTTGATACACTCTTCTTTAAAACCATCCATCGGGTGAGTCTCCAGCCCCAATCCTTTTGCTGCTAACATGATATTCATCGCAAAAAGGGCAGCATTTTTTACAGCAAATATCTTCCTTTTCAAACTATTTTCCTCTGCATAAAGGGTATTCGACATATCCCTATAAGTCTGCCTCATCTCGGGCTTCATGTAACCTAATTCCTGCCAGCTATCCAATACCCTTTCGAGATTTTTTTCAACAGCTTTAGGATCGGCAACGATGATCAAAACAGCGGAGGCCTCCTCTACCTTTGGCTGATCAAAGGCACATTTTCTTAAAACCTTCTTTCTCTGTGGATCTATTACTACAATTACCTCCCAGGGCTGAAGATCAAAAGAAGAAGGCGAAAGATTTGCTATTTTCAAAAGTTCCTTTAATTTCTCCTCTGATAAAGTTTTACTGCTATCAAAAAAATTGATAGAACGTCTTTCCTCTATTGCTTGTATCACATCCATCTACTCCCTCCTATCTTGTACACATAATAACTATGTTCATCTTTTTATACGGCTTTGCTGACTTGTAAGACATTTTGTTATCTCATCTTCAAGCTTTTTAAAAATTAATTACTTCCTTAATCTATCTGTCATGAACTTCAAACTGCCATTAAAAAAATGCGGGTTTGGATTCGAATCTTTTAACCTTATTTTACCTAAATTAAGGTTAATTTTGTCGGCAGAAAATTCTACCCTTCCCTTTTCCTCAATAATACTTGTAGAATTTTACTCTGTCTCCCTCTCGATCCATTGCATGGATTCCTTTTTCCCAATATGTTTCATAATCGTCTCCAGGCATATAAAATTTCCCATATTGGTCTCCACGAAAAAGGCTAAAATAGAGATAATTGCAACACTCTTGTCGAATTTTGTAGCATTAAAGTATCCTAGATAATTCCTCTAAATTCTTTATTAAGATTTTTCTTTCTCTTTCTTCCAAAATACCGCGCTTCTTAGCACTGCTTATAACCCTGATAGCTGTCTCCACTGTTGTTCCTGCCATCTCAGCGAGCTCTTCCCGTGTGAGTTTCAGGTCAATAAGTACCCCCTCTTTAGTCTTCTTTCCATACCTCATCGCAAGCCTTACAAGCTGAGAAAGCAGTCTTTTTGTTACGTCATCGGAAACCACTGTCTTAAGGGTATCGATCCCTGACCGAAGCCTCATCACAACCCGCGCAAGCACCTCCCTTTCAAGCTCCGGATGGTTCTTGGCTACTTGAAGAAACTTAGCAGCAGGTATTTTCCCCACTACTGCGTCCTCCATGGCTGTGGCAATCGCGGGATAAGGAATGTTTTTAAGAATTGCAAAGGCACCGAAAACATCAGGCGGATCGATAAGCTCAAGTATTATCTCTTTGCCTGTGTCTGAACTTTTTGATATTTTAACTCGTCCCTCCAATAACACACAGAACCAGCGAGCTTCCTCCCCTTCATAAAATATAGCCTCCCTCTTTTTGAACCTCTCTATTTTCATGTTTTTCTCAAGAAACTCAAGCTCTTCAGGACTTAAAGTTCTAAGGACTTCTACTCTTTCAAGCATGTAGAAATTGTAGCAGATTTTATGATCTACATCATGGTTTTAAGAATATTCAAAAACTAAAATTAAATAAATCTATCTGGAGGTTAAATATGAAAAGAAAAATTATAAAAATCAATGAAGAAAAGTGCACGGGTTGTGGTCTTTGTGTGGAGGCATGTCATGAAAAGGCTATAGAGATTGTAAATGGAAAGGCAAGACTTGTAAGTGATGAATACTGTGATGGCCTTGGGGCATGTTTACCAGCCTGTCCTGAAGCTGCAATTGAAATAGTTGAAACTGAAGCAAAGCCTTTTGATGAAGAAGCTGTAAAGGAGAGACTAAAGAAATTAAAAACTGTCTGCGCCTGCGCTGGTGCTTCAGAAAGGGAAATCTTAAGACCTCATTTAAAAAAGGAACAAATTCAAGACTCTGGAGAACCTTCTCAACTCAGAAACTGGCCTATTCAGATGAAGCTTATCAATCCCAAAGCAAGGTTCCTCGAGGATGCTGAACTCCTTATCGCAGCAGATTGCACTGCATTTGCTTATGCGTCATTTCACAGAGACTTTATCAAAGACAAAGTTACACTTATTGGTTGTCCAAAACTTGATGAAACAGACCTTTATTATGAAAAACTGGTAGAGATTTTTAAAACTCAGCCAATCAGGAGCGTCACAGTTGTAAGAATGGAAGTTCCATGCTGTGGAGGAATCGTCTCATTAGTAAAAGAGGCTATTAATGATGCAGGGATATCGATTCCTTTGAGGGAAGAAATAATAACAATAGCAGGAGAAGTTAAACAAAAGAATGTATCCCACGCCCTGTAGACAGTAAGAACAAACAGCAAATTCTGTCGCACCCAGCTGGACTTAACGGGTTTATAATAGCAAAAGAAAGAATCTGAGATACGTGTTAATACTTGATGAAGCCTCTTTACATATTCTCTCTCCTGTTAAAATCTTACATAAGCCTGTCTTGTCTTTAACTCGCAACAATAGTAGAATTAAGAAAATATATGAGCCGGTAAGATATTTGATTAAATATAGAGCTTTTAGAGATTAGAATTTTCGATGAATATAAAAAGCAGCAAGAGTTACTTCTTCAGTAATTGAAAGGGGGTGAGTATGAAGAAAAGGCTTCTAAAATACGTGTTTTTCATTGGGGTTACTTTAATTATTATAGTGTTCATATCATTAGCCGCCTTTGGATTTTTAGACAAAACCAGTCAACCTTCGTTTTGTGGAAAATGTCATGTAATGCAGGATCAATATACCACATGGATAAAAGGAGGACTTCATAACAATATAAAATGTATTGATTGTCACATCCCAAATGATACAAAAGTAAACTTTTACATATGGAAAGGCATTGATGGAACTAAAGATTTATTAATATTTCATATGGGAATAGTTCCAGAAATGATTAAGATATCCTCTCATGGGAAAAGGGTTATTCAATCTAACTGTATAAGATGTCATGAAGGAATGGTATCTAAGATGTTGAATATTGAAGATAGAAATTGTTGGGATTGTCATAAAAGAGTCTCTCATAAATTATCAGGTTTAAGAGAAACCGTTTAAAGGGGGAGTTTATGAAAAGGTTAAGTTTTATAGCTTTTTTACTTTTCATTTTATCGTTTTGCTTTGCCTGTCAACCTGAAAAGGCAAAAGAGTTTAAGCCTGTTTCTCTTTCTGAAAATGAGATTGATCCTGAGGTGTGGGGTAAAAATTATCCAGTTCACTATGAGATGTGGAAACAGTCTATAGAACCAACACCTGCTGATAAAAGTAAATATAAGAGAGGATGGGATACTGACAAGGTTATTTATGACAAACTTTCAGAGTATCCTTTCATGGCTTTGCTTTATAATGGATGGGGATTTGGCATAGAGTATAACGAACCAAGAAACCATTATTATAGAATTATCGATCAGCTTGAGATCGACCCTTCCAGATTAAAACCAGGAGGAGTTTGCTTAACCTGTAAGACAACCTATGCACCTGAGCTTGAGGCAAAATATGGGTTGGCTTATTACAACAGACCATACAAAGAAGTATGGACCTGGATACCTGAAAAACACCGCAAACTTGGGGATTCTTGTATAGATTGCCATAAACCAAAGGATGCATCTCTTCATATAAGAAGAGGATTTACTCTCGTGAAGGCACTTCAGACGATGGGAGTCGATACAGAAAATATTCCCCATCAACACATGAGAAGCCTCGTATGTGCTCAGTGTCATGTGACTTATGTTGTTCCAAGAGATAATGATATGAAACCAACAGGATTGTTTTTCCCTTGGAAGGATAGCAAATTAGGCAACATATCAATCGAAAACATCATCAAGGTTTTAAGAAGTGATCCTGCTTATCGTGAATGGAAACAGGCTCTAACAGGATTTAAGCTTGCTTATATAAGACATCCTGAGTATGAGTTCTTCTCAAATAACTCTGTCCACTGGAATGCTGGTGTAGCCTGTGCAGACTGTCATATGCCATATAAAAAGGTTGGAGGCTTTAAGGTTTCTGAGCATCGGATAATGAGTCCACTCAAGAATGACATGAGGGCCTGTCTTCAATGTCACGCAGAAACACCTGAATGGTTAAAACAGCAGGTCATAGCTATTCAGGACAGAACAATGAGTATGCTTTTAAGAGCAGGATATCAGACCGCAGTTGCAGCAAAACTTTTCGAAGTCGCCACAAAAGCAGCGGAACAAGGCAAGAATATTGATCAAAATCTTTATAATAAAGCCATGGAGTTATATCAGGAGGCTATTTACAGAGTAATATTTATTGGTGCAGAAAACTCAATTGGTTTTCACAATCCGACAGAAGCTGGAAGAGTTTTAGGTGATGCACTGGGATATGCATCAAAGACCGAGGCTGTTTTAAGAACAATGTTTGCAAAGATGGGTATAGATGTCCCTGTCAATATAGAGCTCGAGCTCAATAAATACCTTAATAATAGAGGAGAGAAAAAGTTAAACTTCAAACCTGAGCAGGAGTTTAAAGACCCTTACGGTACCCAACAAAAAATTGAGTCCTTATTGAAGTAGGATTTTCGCATCTCCTAATACTGCGACACCTTTCTGATGAT